>Ga0265300_10003882_pt1 | contig 12087 bp, 9 predicted proteins | sample AusTroGonzalo_MG_FD_193482 | JGI IMG/M metagenome (GOLD analysis project Ga0265300, IMG submission 193482) | Bovine rumen microbial communities from tropical cattle in Woodstock, Queensland, Australia - Gonzalo_03 | ecosystem: Host-associated > Mammals > Digestive system > Stomach > Rumen ... | reverse complement strand
ATCTTGTACATCAGTGCCGTCTTGTCAACATAGGCGTAGCCGTCGCGCCTCACCTCGCCAAAGTTCTGTATGCCTATCGGATATTTCATAAAAGCGACATCAATTTAATTTCTACGACTGCAAGTCTGCGATTAAACGAGAGCCATCAAGCACGCTTGAATGGCCGAGCGTGAGCAGACTCGCATACTTTTGTGTGCAAAAATACAAATTTTTTATTGATTGGCCGAGAAATACACAGACTTTTTCACTATTCTTTGAAAAAAACTCCCGAACCGCTGCAATTCAGGAGATTGCTTCACTGATTATTAGTGGAAGATTTCGTCACTTGAGGGCTTGCTATGCCCTTCAAGTTGAGCCTTGCCCTCCGGGCGAGCCTGCTCACGCTCGGCAGAGTCCAAGCGAGCTTGGCTCTGCTCTTGCTCACTCGCAGCCTTCATCCAGGCAGTCACCGACTGTCCTGTCTTGCGCTTGAAAGCTTCACGGAAGGTATTGTAACTTCGGTAGCCACTCTCCAAAGCCAACTGCTGGGCTGTGATGGAACGCTGGGAAGCAACAGCCTCGTGATAGAGACTGACCAAATGATTGATTCGTAAATCGTTGATATAGGCATTGTATGACATGCCCTGACTGGAAAATACTGGCTGAGATAGGAACGGTTGGTACCAATAGCTTTTGCAAGTTTGAGAAGGTTAAGATCTTGCTGTAGGTAGAGCTGTTTGTCGATGCAATGCTGCTGTAGCAATAATTCAATGCTCTTGCGAATGGATAATGGAAGGTCGTTGTCTGTCACATTTTCTGTGGTGACAAATTCCTCTTCCTCATCATTAGTGGACATGCTCAGGTCGCTCAGTGTTTCCACACGCCACAGGAGATAGCAGACAAGTACAGCGACGATTACCTGCATAGCGTATATGTAAGTTACGCCCTCATTAGTAAACGCATAGATAACGAACACCAGCAATATGACGGCCAGTACCACGATGCTCTGCCACACCTCCTTGTGCTCCAGGTCGGCAAAGTTGTCGCGCAGCCAGCGCCCGTATTGTCTCAACGCGTGTACCATATATATAATAATGCCAATGCACACCAACAGGAAATAGACATATAAAAATGGCAAAAGAGCATAGCCACAAGTAGCAACGCACAATGCCTTTCCTACGACAATCGGTGCTGTCACCACAGCAACAGGCCACAACGGCCGCCTACGGTCTTGCAACATAGTGAGCAATACGATGATTGCCAAAGGAAAAACCGTCACGCTGTCAAGCAATCCGCCTAAAAGATCGGTCATCTTGACATCATTCGCAGAGGTAAGGAAAAATATCGGCATATACCATGCATGGTTCAAAGCAATTGACGCAAAGAACGCAGCAACCCAGCGGCGTAGGCGTACTGGCGACGTAATATCAGGGGCAAAGGCATTGCCCCGACGGAACTGCAGATAACAGCTTGCCATCAAGGCCATAGCTGTCACGCCACCGTAAAACAAAATAAAGAAAATATCTTCTTGTATCTGATCGTACAAGACTGAACGGTATTATTTCTGGAACAAATCCTCCATCGTGACAGTCCTGTCGAATCGGGAGGCATATTCGTTCCGCCTCAGACCGTAGGTGGTAACCAGTACGGACATGACGGTTTTCTTGTTTCCTACAATTTCCTGTATGCGCTCCATTCGTTCAAGGAGGGTCTTGTTGTAACTCTTCGTGACCTCGAAATCCCCTCGGGTGAACTCCATCTCACACAAGCAGATGAAACGGTCGTCCCGGTTGATAATCAGATCAATCTTAGAATCGGGAGGGATGTTCCATGGTGATTCCTTCGTGATGACCCCGTCAATACCCAGGGCGTGCTTAATCTGCCTGATGTGGGTCCAGCACAAATCCTCGAAGGCGAAGCCCATCCATGAGATGACGGAGGGCGACTTCTCGTGCGTCTGCCAGTATGCGGGATTGTCGGTATTGCCCCTGACATGACTCAGGTAGAAGATACAGAACGGGTCGGTGAGTTTATACCTCGCAGCAGATTCACCGAAAGGGATGTATTCCATGATCAGACGGCTCTTCTGCAATGCCGCCAAGTTCTCCGTCAAAGAGCCTCCGGAAGAGAACTTGCCTCGCTTGATGAGTTCATCGCGTGTGAAACCGATGCGCTTCGTGGCGAGTATTGTCACAATGCGCTGCAGCTCATCCGGGCTTGAGAACTGGGAGGTGAACAGCCGGCCGAACTCTTCCTTGAGCGGCGCACCCGCATCATAGAGGATAGCGTCGATGTTTTGTGCCATACTCAGGCCTTTCCTGAACTGGTCCAGATAAAATGGTATGCCACCGAAGGCAATATAAGCCTGGCAGATATCGAACTCGTCGAAATGGAGGCCATCGGCCTTGAAGAACTCGCGACATTCATACAATGTGAATGGTGAAAGATAGATGGGCAGCGTCACTCTGCCATACAAGCCTCCCTTGTTGTTGATTAGTTTGTCCAGTATCCAGGACGTTGCGCTACCGCACACCACCGTCTTGAAGTTCTTGCGGGCGAGGCACCAATCATTGCAGAAGTGTTCGAAGGCTGGCATGAAGTTTGACTTGGGGGTGTCCATCCATGGCAGTTCATCAATGAAAATGACCTGACGCTTGCCGTTGTCTTTCTTCTCCAAGAGTTGTTCCAACATATAGAACGCCTCCTGCCAACTGGTCGGGACACGCTCGCTGCTATCCAGTCCATAAGTCCGCATGGAAAAATAAAACTCCTGAAGCTGCAGTTTCAAGATGTTCTTTTTCCGCTTCCTCGTCGCATCGTCCACAGGTGACACAGCTGTGTGCTTGAAGATGAACTTACCCTCAAAGAACTCATTGACAAGAAACGTCTTTCCAACTCTTCGTCTGCCATAAACAGCAATCAGTTGTGCCCTGTCTTTATCCATGGCCGATTGCAGTTTCTCGAATTCACTTTTGCGTCCAATCATAACCGATAACGTTTATTTTCAGCCGCAAAGGTATGAAAAAAGATTCGTTTGGCCAAATATTATAGCAATAATTAGCCAAACGCATCTAAATTAAGATGCATTTGGCTAATTTGGAGAATAGATTGAAAATAGACCTTGCTTGTTATTTACATCGAATATACCTTTTTTCCCTCGAAGTAGGTGGCGGCAGGCTTGGCAGCGTGAATCTCCGTCACGGGGCAGGTCAGCACGTCCTTGGTGATGAGCAGGAAGTCGGCATATTTCCCTTCTTTGATGCTACCACGCTCATTCTCGATGAACATCTGCTTGGCCACGTTGATGGTCAGTGCCGTCAGAGCCTGCTCGCGGGTCAGGAGCTCTTCCGGCCACACGGGCTTGCCGTTCTCTCCAACCATTACACCAGTGACGGCTATTTCCATAATGCCGAACGGGTCGTTAGGAGCACCGGCCAATGCGGGGTAGTCCGAGTGTGAAGAGATGTTGATGCCGTAGTCGAAGAATGACTTCATCGGATAGCACCTGCCGGCGAGGTTTGCTGGCAGAACCCCCGGCGCAGCTTCCAGCTCCTCATTCGAGGCATGGTGCCACAGAAATCCTTCGCTGACATAGATGTTGTGATCGGCTATGCGCTTATAATCCGGTTCATTGACATAGTAGACGTGTATCAGCGTATTGCGCATCTACGGTAACATCCATTCCAAACGTTGTACCGACCGACTTGATGGCATAACCCATCGAATAATGTGCGTGGCCGTTGCCGCAGCCGGGCATCACAAGTCCCTTGCCGGTGTAGTCCACCACCTCGGTCTTTCCATCTTCAACGTAGGCTTCAGCTCCCGCCTTGTCACCAACATAAACGTACTTGCCGTCCTTCACAGCAAAGGCTTCTACCATCTGATTGCCCTCAGCAGTAAAAATCTTGCCATAGACTACGAGGTCGGCCTTTTGGGAAGCATCTTCCTTACTTGGGTTGTCGTTCACAGAGCAGCTGGCAAGCATACCCATACCGATGAGTATGCTTACAGCAGCTATGCACAATAGTTTTTTTTCATCATTATTTCGCACTTTTTTTGTATGCTGCAACTCTTGTGGCTACATTGGCCTTGATGTTGTTGTAGTAAAGATCATAATCATTCTCGTGGAAGCTGCCGGGACCGAAAGCGGTAGTGCCAGATACAGGGGCTACAACCTTGGTTGTTGTAATAACAACACCTCTCTTCAGATTGACCTGTGCGTCTGCTGCGTGAGGAACAATCTCAAGCTGTCCTTTTTCATAGTTAAAGAGATAGCCACCCAGGTTTTCCTCTGCCGACGCATAGGTTTCATCCCGCTTCCAGTTGATGGGATTGATGGCGATGGCACCTGGCAGAACAACTAAGTTATTCTGACCCTCGTTGGCTGAAGACTCGGTATTCCACGATATGATGACGCCGGTATCATCGGCTCCTTCAGCGAATTTGAGGTGTGGGTTGGCTTTGAAATAATCATCAGTAAACGAATAGCCTATAGCATAAGCTGCAATCATGCGCTTCAGATACTCAGGATGGGCTTTCATATACTCTGCAAGCACAAAGCTCTGCATCACCGAACCTTGGGAATGACTTGCGAGGATGAAGGGACGTCCACCATTCAGATTCTTAAAATAGTAGTCGATGGCGGCAAAGATATCTTCTTTGGGAATGCTGGCGAGGGCTGCGTTTCGTTCAGCAACAGGCAGTGTGGCCAATGAAACCATATTGACTTGTCTGTAATAAGGAGCAAAGACATTGGCCACATCCTCAAAGACCGTACCCTGCACAAGATAGGTCTTTGGGGCTGTTTCTCTCATAGATGCGTTATTGATGTCGGCAAACGTAAAAGCCTCTTGGGAAGCATCGTCATATTCCGTAGGATAAACATAAAAGACGTCAACGTCCTTTGTTATTGCAGGCTGCTTCATCCAGTTGTTCTTATCGCTGTAATCGGGAGCATTTATTTGATTCTTATAAGCTGCGATACGCTTCGCAACATTAGCCTTGATATTATAGTAATAAAGAGCATAGTCGCCGCTGTGGTAGCTGGCATTTCCGAAGGGCTTAGGACCAGGCAGCGGTTCCATGGCTTTGGTCGTTGTAATGATGACGCCCCTTTGCAGGTTAATCTGTGCATCGGCAGCATGAGGGACATACTCCATTTTTGTAAGCTTTTCGTTTAAGATGTAGCCGCCCAGATTTTCCTCTGCCGAAGCATAGGTCTCATCTCGCTTCCAGTTCAGCGGATTGATGCAGATGGAACCTGGCAGAACAACAACATTGTTCTCGTTTCCAGGCCCCTCGGTATTATACGATATAATAACACCAGTATCGTCGGCTCTCTCTGCGAATTTCAGATGCGGGTTGGCTTTGAGATAATCTTCTGTTATGGAATAACCGATCACATAAGCTGCGATCATGCGCTTCTGGTATTCTGGATGCGCCTTCATATATTCTGCAAGCACATAGGTCTGCATAATCGAACCCTGAGAATGACTTGCGAGGATGAAGGGTCGTCCGCCGTTCAGATTTTTGAAATAGTAATCAATCGCTGCAAGAACATCTTCTCTGGGAGTGCTGGCCAAAGTGGCATTGAACTCTTCGCGAGACATATTAATCGCTTTGGCCATATTGACTTGTCTATAATATGGAGCGAAGACATTGGCAGACTCTTCGTAAACTGTTGCCTGCATCTGATAGACGTTTTCCCACTCCTGTCTCAAGGACTTGTCATTTATGGGTGCGAACATCGAAGCCCCTTCTGAAGCATCGTTATATTCCGTGGGATAGACATAAAACACATCGACGTCCTTTGTTGGTTCGGGTTGCCTCAACCAGTTGTTCTTATCGCTGTAATCGGGAGCCTTATTCTCGCTCTCAGGATTTGAAGTAATCGGATTGTCGTTTTTGTCACTGCACGAAGTGAGCACCATTGTCGTGCCGCAAATAAGGATGGCGGCAAGCATCCATTTTTTCATTCTTCTCATATTACAATAATCTAGGGGTTAATACTAAATAGTGTTACAAAATTAGTAAAAACCCCTAAATAAAGTATCACGACCCATGTCATGAGCCGTGATTCTTGCTGATTTCGTCACATTTTTGCTGAATTCGTCACTTTAGGACTACCTCAGACCTCTATTTTCTGCCTTGCCATCCAGGCTGTCACCGACTGACCTGTCTTGCGCTAGAACGCATCTCTGAAGGTGTTATAGCTCTGGTAGCCGCTTTCAAAAGCCAACTGTTGGGCGATGACAGGACGATGAGCAGCGACAGTCTCGTGATAGAGACTGATGAAATGATTGATTCGCAGGTCGTTGATATAGGCATTGTAATTCATGCCCTGACTGGAGAAATACTGGCTAAGATAAAGGCGGTTAATGCCAATCTCTCTGGCGAGTCGGGAAATATTAATGTCATGTTGCAAATAGAGACGTGATTCCTCACAATACTGCTTCAATAGTGGCTCAATATTCTTGGACAAGCCAAGCGGCGAAGCCGAGCGATGGCGCATGGATAATGAGAGGGTGTTATCTTCATCCTCCGCGATGTCCGTCTGGATAGGGGTGCTCAGGTCGCTTAACGTTTCTACCCGCCACAGGAGATAGCAGATCAATATAATGTTATTCACCTGAACGATGTATTTGTTAGCCAGACCACCGATTTCAGACGTATAGATGCCGAACCCTAGAAGGATGACTGCCAGAACAACGAAACTCTGCCACACCTCTTTATGCTCCAAGTCGGCATAGTTGTCGCGCAGCCAGCGTCCGTATTGTCTCGTCGCGCGTACCATATACATTATAATGCCAATGGCCAGTAACAGATAATAGACACATAGTATCGGCAATAAGGCAACGCTACGGCTGACACCGCACACCGCAAATCCTATGACCATTGGTGCCATCATCATGAAGACAGGCCATAGCGGCCGCCTGCGGTCTTGCAGCATGACGAGCAAAACGACTATCGCCAGAGGAATCAGCGTCATGAAATCAAGCACGGCCCCTACAATATTGCTCAGCATAATATCTTCGCTTGAGGAGAGGAAGAATGTCGGCATATACCACACATGGCTCAAAAACATGCTGGCGAAACAGGCTGCTGTCCATCGGCGCAGGCGTACTGGCGGTGCGATGTCTGGGGCAAAAGCATTGCTCCGGCGGAACAGCAGATAACAACATGCCGCCAGAGACAGCATGGCCGCAGCTCCGTAAAGCATGATAAAGAAAATATCTTCCCGAATCTGATCGTACATGACTGATGAGCGTTACCTTTTGCGTGCAAAGGTACAAATATAATTTGAGAAAATAACTGTTCTTACTAAAAAAGTTTAGGACAGTTGCCCGTCCTAAACCTAAAGAGTTTTACCAATGAATGCACATCGTTCCTGCCCCCCTGTGCACATGCAAATATTTGTGCAACCTTCAAAGGGAAAAGCCATGAAATCCATAAAAGGCGAATCTTTTTCCTCTTTTTCTTTTATTATTGGAAGTTTTTTCATATATTTGCACCGTATAACAGAGGGATCTTTTTGTTATATTACTTGTTTATGAGTCATCTTATTGAAAAATGGAAAGCGTTTTGTGAGTGGCAGCAGCGGCCCTCTCGGGTGCCAAAGATGCCGGAAGAGCATCATCGCTGTCACACCTGTGGACAGGCGTATCAGGGCAATTACTGTCCTTGTTGCGGGCAGTCGGCCAGGATTGGGCGCTATTCATTCAAGAAAGCCTTCCTACTGTTCCTTGATGTCTGGGGCGTAGGCAATCGTGGCATGTTCCGTACACTACGTGACCTGATATTGCGTCCGGGCTACATGATTCGCGACTATATCTCAGGCATGCAAATGGCCTATTTCCCACCATTCAAAATGCTGTTCCTGCTGGTGGCACTCAACATCCTTGTGCAATCAGGTTTCAATTTGGCTGGCAAAAGCATTGATGAAGAAATAGAAGACAAGGAGGTCGTTGTTAAGGAAAATCGGGACTCTGTTGCAGAAGAGCATAGTAAGAAGGTACTGACTGAAGACGAACGAGTTGACGAAGAACGTCAACACTTCGTGGATAAGTTTATGGAACTTCAAGATAATAATCCTGCCATCTTTTGGCTGGTGTTATTGTCCATTTTTTCTATCCCCCTGTACATTCTCTTCCGAAAGAGTCGTAACATCCCCGACATGCGATTCTCCGAACTGCTCGTAGCATTGGTATATACCTATAATATGATGCTCGTTTATCAGATTGTGATAGGTTTCTTCAGGCTCCCCTCTGATCTTTATATTTGCACCTTATTATTGCCCATCATTCCGATGAAGCAGTTGTCGGGCTTCCCGTGGTGGAGAAGCATTCTCAATGTGTTGCTTGCCTATCTGGCCACCTATTATTTGTTGAAGTGGGGAATAGGTGGGTGTGCCAGTCTTTATGCAAAAATAATGTTATTGTAACAAAATGTCATCAAGATTGAACTTTCACAATGATAAAGGGCACAAAGGTTTTTGATCCCTTTGTGTCCACTTTAGTTAATTGGTATGACACGTTATGGCTTAGCGAATACCTTCTTTCCCTCGAAGAAGGTCGCTTCGGGCTTGGCCGTGTGAATCTCTGTCATAGGGCAGGTCAGCACATCCTTGTCAACGAGGAGAAAATCTGCGTATTTGCCTTTGCTGATGCTGCCTCGTTCTTTCTCAATAAACATCTGCTTTGCGCAGTTGATGGTCAGGGCAGTGAGTGCCTGCTCTCGGGTCAAGAGTTCTTCAGGCCACCAGGGTTTTGAGTTCTCGGGGTAATATACACCTGTCACTGTAATCTCCATAATGCCAAACGGGTCATCGGGACTGTTGGCGAGTGCAGGATAATCGGAGTGTGAGGACACGTTGACCCCATAATCGAAAAAGGATTTCATCGGATACCCTTTGTCATTTATTCCTTCGGGAAGTATGCGAAGCAGTTCGGGCAGTGATTCATCAGTGGCGTGATGCCAAAGCAAACCTGCGGTGACCTGTATGTTATGTTTTGCCATCCTTTCATAATCAGGCAGATCGATGTTACGCAAATGCACCAGCGTATTGCGCATTTCATCTTTTCCACCATTGATGAAGGCGTTTATTGTACGATTGACAGCCTTGTTTCCCAGTGCATGTACGTGCATGGTAAGACTTTTTTCATTAGCCTTACGCGTAATATCGGTAAATTCATCTTCCGTCCAATTTACCAGCCCTTGGTGCCCATCAGTATATAGTGGCTCTATAAAGCCGGTACCGCTTTCCACTGTGCCGTCCATGTATAGTTTTAGCCAGTTTGTCTTTACATGTTTTGAGGCGTGTTTTTGGGCATCAACCGCCTTGTCCAAGGTTGCATCCACATCCATCCAGCTTTCAATTTCATAGCAAGTGCCCATCACAAAATGCATGCAACCAGTCTCGTCCATCTGCTGAGCGGCCTTATATAGGTTGTTGTTGCGGAAATAAGAAGAATAACCATCGAGATACATCGTGTATCCCTCTGATAACAATGTCTCCTGAACCTTGTTCAAGGATGATTTTGCGATGTCAACGGTATAGAGATTGTCGCCGTCCAGGAATGACCTTACGTAAGTTGCGGCCTGCTCCTTCAGATAACCTGTTGGGGTACCGTCGGCTCCCATCACAATCTCGCCGCCGCGTATAGCATCGGCTTTTTTGAGCACCGTGCCATCTTCTTTCATAATGCCCGCATTAACCAGGCAAAGGGTATTCACCAGACTCTTGTGGCCTTCATCATCTATAAAGAAGATTGGAAGATCACTGCAGATAGCATCGAGCTGTTGACGGGTAGGCATTTTTTCCTGAAATGATTGCAAATTCCACCCTAAGCCGAAAACAGCCACAGCGTTTGTGCTCTTTGCCTTCTTGACTGCAGCCGGAAGGATTTCCTTCAGAAACTTGTCAGCATCATCATTTGCGTCAACCTGCGTACCGATTTCGGCCATGGCATAGGCCTGCGTATAATGTGCGTGACCGTTGCCGCAACCAGGCATCACAAGCCCCTTGCCGCTGTAGTCTACAACCTCGGTCTTTCCATCTTCAACGTAGGCTTCGGCTCCCGCCTTGTCGCCTACATAGACATACTTGCCGTCCTTCACGGCGAAGGCTTCCACCACCTGATTGCCCTCGGCCGTGAAAATCTTGCCGTAGACCACGAGATCGGCCTTTTGGGGAACATCTTCCTTACTTGGGTTGTCGTTCACAGAGCAGCTGGTAAGCATACCCATTCCGATGAATATGCTTACAACAGCAATGCTCGATAGTTTTTTCTTCATCATTATTTCGCACTTTTTTGGTATGCAGCAATTCTCGTAGCTACGTTAGCCTTGATGTTATTATAGTAAAGAGCATAGTCGCCGCTGTGGAAGCTGGCAGGTCCGAAGGCAGAATTACCAGGCATAGGCTCCATGACTTTGGTTGTTGTAACTACAACGCCCCTTTTCAAATTTAGCTTTGCATCTGCAGCATGAGGAACAATCTCAAGTTTTCCTGTTTTTTCGTTATAGATGTAGCCGCCCAGGTTTTCTTCCGCTGAAGCATAGGTTTCATCTCTCTTCCAGTTTAACGGATTGATACTGATGGCACCCGGCAGGACAACTAGGTTCGCCTTATCCTCGTTTTCTGGTCCCTCGGTATTCCACGATACGATGACGCCGATATCATCGGCTCCCTCTGCAAATTTCAGGTGAGGGTTGGTCTTGAAATAGTCCTCGGTGAAGGAATAGCCAATCGCGTATGCTGCAATCATGCGCTTCTGATACTCAGGATGCGCCTTCATATATTCTGCAAGCACAAAGCTCTGCATCACCGAGCCTTGGGAATGACTTGCGAGGATGAAGGGTCTTCCGCCATTCAGGTTTTTAAAATAGTAGTCGATGGCGGCAAAGACATCTTCTTTGGGAATGCTGGCGAGGGCTGCGTTTCGTTCAGCAACGGGCAGTGTGGCCAGTGCAATCATATTGACCTGCCTGTAATAAGGAGCGAAGACATTGGCACTTTCTTCATAAGCCGTTGCCTGCATCAGATAGGTGGAATTCGCCGCCTCTCTGACCGTCTTATCGTTGATGTCGGCGAACATCGATGCCCCTTCGGAATCGTCGGCATACTCCGTGGGATAGACATAAAATACATCGACGTCCTTTGTTGCTTCAGGCTGCCGCATCCAGTTATTCCTATCGCTGTAATCGGGAACCTTATTCTCGCTCTCAGGATTTGCAGGAACCGAATTGTCGTCATTCGACGAACACGCTGTGAATACACTTGTGCCGCAAATAAGGATGGCGGCGAGCATACACTTTTTCAATTTTCTCATGATTACAATACTTTTTTGTTAAACTTAAAATTTTGGATTATTGCGCAAAACTGCGATTAAGCGAGTGCAATGATGCATGCATCGATTGCCGAGCATGAGCAGTTTCGCAGTTTTATGCTGCAAAGTTAGCCAATTTCCTTTGATACCACAATAACCCAAAAGCCCTGGAAAGCAAGTTTTGACGATTCAGAAGCATTTTTTACGATTCTGAAGTCCTAAGTAACCACAAACAATTCAGTTTCTATTCTGCAACGTTATTCATCCACTCTGTTGCAGTCATTCCCATGCTCTGTTTGAATGCAGCATTAAATGTGCTATAACTGCGGAAACCACTCTGGTAGGCCAGTTGCTTGACCGTTATAGGCTGCTGGGCTTCGGCTGCCTCATGGTAGAGGTTAATGAAGTGCTGGATGCGCAGACCGTTGATGTAGTCATTATAACTGATACCCTGCAAGGCAAAGTGCTTGCTGAGGTAGGAACGGTTGATGCCAATCTGCGTGGCGAGTTTGAAAATAGAAAGGTCGTACTGCAAATAGAGCTGCGGTTCCTCGCAACACTTCTTCAGCAATGGCCCGATATTCTTTGACAAGCCAAGCGGCAGAGCCGAGCGGTTGCGTATGGATAATGAGCCGGTGTCATCTTCATCCTCCCCGGTGTCCGTTTGTACTGCCAACGAGTCATCTTCTGCTTCCATTGGAAGTTCTTGCGTCTGGGAGATGCTCAGGTCGCTTAACGTCTCTACTCGCCACAGGAGGTAGCATATCAGTAAGATGTTGTT
>Ga0265300_10003880_pt1 | contig 12089 bp, 5 predicted proteins | sample AusTroGonzalo_MG_FD_193482 | JGI IMG/M metagenome (GOLD analysis project Ga0265300, IMG submission 193482) | Bovine rumen microbial communities from tropical cattle in Woodstock, Queensland, Australia - Gonzalo_03 | ecosystem: Host-associated > Mammals > Digestive system > Stomach > Rumen ... | reverse complement strand
CTTCAAGTTAGAGAAGAGGTTCTGGCTCTTCATAAAGTCTTCCTCTGTGATATTCCAAGCAGCAGATACAGATGGGAATGTACCCCAGCGGTTATCCTTGCCGAATACAGAAGATCCGTCACGACGGATAGTAGCCTGCAACATATAACGGCTTGCGTATGAATAGCTGGCACGTCCGTAGAAAGAGATGTTACGAATGGTCTCTTTCGTACCACTCACGACACCATTCATACCGTCGATGGTGGAAGCGTAAGTCAGCTGATTCCATTTCAGATAGTCATCATAGAAGTCATGGACAATAACACCGAAGCCGTCGCCATTCTTCTTCTCCTCCCAAGAATAACCAGCCATCAGAGCAATCGTATGAACATCTGCAAATGTCTTATTGTAGTTTGCGAAGATCTCGAATGTATGCTCATTGCCAAACCAGGTACTGCGGTCAGCACGGCCATTGTAGGCACTGACACCCTCCAGCTGAGTGTTGTGAGTATCGTATGCACTATAGGTACGCTGGAAGTGGTTGAACGAATAGTTGGCATTCAGTACAAGACCATCGATAATATTCAGAGAAGCCTTGGTAACGAACTGCTCACGCTTCCAGATGTTCTCAGCAGTGTCCTCATTGATGAGCGACAACGGGTTGTAGTTCTTTGAACCTGTTCCCTTGAACCAGTTTCCATCGGCATCCGTTACGGGATTCAGTGGCGAGAAGTAGTTCATGGCGTCAAGCACAGAAGCACCTTCACTATCCATCTTCACACCAACATGCTTTCCATACATGGCATTCAGGCCAGCAGAGAGTTCCAGACGATCCTTCAGCACCTTGGTAGACAGCATAGAACGAACATTCAGACGATGGTTATATGAACCACGGATAACACCCTCGCGGTCAGCGTAGTTCACACTGGCCATGTACTTGGTCTTCTCTGTTCCGCCATTGATGGAGATGTTGTGGTTGTGGCTGACAGCTGTACGGAGAACCTCGTCCTGCCAGTCGGTGTTGGCACCATTGTCATAGCCGTAATCCAGATTGTTAGCCTTTACATAGCTACGGATGTCATCGGCTGTAGCAATGTCGAGCTTCTTGGAGATCATGTCGAAAGCCACATAACCATTATAAGACACATTCGTACGCTCGCTCTTGTTGCCACTCTTGGTGGTGATGATAATCACACCGTTGGCAGCCTTAGAACCATAGATTGCTGTAGCAGTGGCATCACGGAGCACGTCGATGCTCTCGATGTCATCAGGAGCCACCATTGAGATATCCACACCAGGAATACCGTCGATCACGTAGTAAGGTGACATAGCACCGCTACGCAGTGAAGAAGCACCACGAAGTGAGATGGCAGGCGCTCCGTTCGGGTCACCGGTAGATGTGACGACGAGACCAGCCACTTTACCCTGCAACATTGAGGCAGGATCTGTGAACACACCCCTGTTCAAGTCTTCAGACTTGATGGTGGTGATAGAACTGGTCACATCCTTACGGCGCATTGTACCGTAACCTACGACCACCACTTCGTTCAGCACCTTGTTGTCTTCCTCGAGGGTCACCTTCATGCCGTTGGCAGCAGCCAGGGTCTGAGAGATGTAGCCGATGTACGAGAATGTCAGTTGGGCACCTTGCTTAACGGTCAGTGTAAAGTTTCCGTCAAAATCGGTCACGACACCGTTAGTAGTTCCTGCCTCCAAGACACTTACGCCAATCAGAGGCTCACCAGTTGCATCCAGTACAGTTCCTGACACCTTTTGCTGGGCCATCATCACTGTACTGCACAACAAAAAGAAGGCGAAGAACATGGTCTTCTGCATCCCTTGTTTCAGTTTTAGAATCTTTTGCATAAATAAATTAATTAGTTGTTAGTATAAAAAAATATCAGTCAATTGTTACGTTAGCATTCTCAGTAATGACGGGCACCTTCGCCTTCAGCAGCTCTTCGGCACTGACCTTGATAAAGCCCTCACCCTTGCACGGGCGCTTGTCCATTGATAATGAATAATGGACAATGGACAATGGATAATTAAGTTTCACGCGTACATTATTAAAATAAATATCCTTCACTTTTCCTGGCACTTCGCCACCCACAAAACAGCCATTCTCACTCAGGGCAGTGATGTTGTTGAAATAAATACGGCTCACCTCACCGCAACGACCCTCTATCTGTCCCTTGGGGAAGCGCCAGTTGGCATCCTTGTGGTTGCCGTTGGCTCTGGGATAGCTCGTCACGTAGATGGGCTCTGCCTTACCCCACCAGACATCGCTCCACAACCGGCAGTCTAGCTGGATATTCGAAAACACCACATCAGTCACCGTTCCCTCGTCGCGGTTCTGAATACCCAGACCGCGGTTAGAGCCCGTGATGATGCAGTTGTCGAACACCACGTTATAGATGGAGTCCATATTCTCGCTGCCGATTTTAATGGCACACGAGCGCGAAGACATCACACAGTTGGTCACCACAATGTCGTGACAACTGCCGTACTGCTCAAACTCACGACGGTTCTTCAGACAGATACAATCGTCGCCCGAGGTGATATGACAATTGGCGATACGCACATGCTTCGAATGGTCGAGGTCGATGCCGTCGCCATTGCGGATCTTCAGGTTGTTCAGCAGGTTGATGCCATCGATGACGGCCTCGTTGCAGCCAATCAGATGCACTGTCCAGTAAGCCCCCTCCTTGATGGTCACGTCGCGGATGGTCAGGTTCTGCACATTCGTCAGGGTCAGCACATGCGGACGAGGATCGAAGGTCTGGTCTGCAAGGGGTTTAAGTTCGTAGGAGTCTTCCAGCTCAGCACCCATAAAGGCGATACCATTGCCATGAATGGTGCCCTTGCCAGTGATGCTGATATGGTCGGCGTCCTTGGCCCAGAGCCACAACATACCCTCGCCGCGGTTCTCACCAAAGGCACTCAGCTTATAAATAGACTCATCGGGATTGGCCTTCAAAGTGGCAGTCGCCTCTAAATGCAGCTCCACATTGCTCTTCAGCTCCACAGGACCAGACAAGAACACATGATTACGGGGAAAGAGCACCACACCACCACCCTCTGTCGAACAACGGTCAATGGCCTTTTGTATCGCCACGGCATCGTCAGTCACGCCATCACCTTTTGCACCAAAAGTCAGGATATTATAGCTTTCTTGAGCTGAAACAGCAGCTGCCATCCAACCTAGAAACATCATCAAACAGGCTCTTATTCTCATTTCAAGCTAGTGGGTATAGTTAGAATTTGGGTACAAAGTTATAAAAATTCTGGAAATATACAAAATTTTTGCCCATTTTTTTTTCTCCAGACCATTCTTCCGACACAACAGAACACCTTATGCTCGATATGGGAAGTAAAAGAGGTTTAAATCACCCTATTAAGCCAAAAATGCATTTTTTTGCGTTTTCCTTTGGATATTCCGTCAAAAATGAATAATTTTGCAGCCCGAAAGTTAGTAATAAACTCAATAAATATGGCTGAAAAATTAGAAGTGAAGGAGCTGGACCAGGTTGTTGTCCGCTTCTCGGGTGACTCCGGCGACGGAATGCAGCTCGCTGGAAACATCTTCTCTACGGTTAGTGCCACCGTTGGTAACGGCATCTCTACATTCCCCGACTATCCCGCTGACATCCGCGCCCCGCAAGGCTCGCTCACCGGTGTGTCTGGTTTCCAGGTACATATCGGCGCCGGTAAGGTATACACCCCTGGCGACAAGTGCGACGTGCTGGTGGCTATGAACGCTGCAGCGCTGAAGACACAGTACCGTTACGCCAAGCCGGGTGCTACCATCATTATCGATACCGACTCCTTCGGTCCTAAGGATCTGGAGAAGGCTCAGTTTGCAACGCCCGACTACCTCGGCGAAATGGGCATCGACCCGGATCGCGTTATCCAGTGCCCCCTCACCACAATGGTAAAGGATTGCCTGGCAGACTCGGGTATGGACATGAAGGCCATGATGAAGTGCCGTAACATGTTCGCCCTCGGACTCGTCTGCTGGCTCTTCGACCGTGACCTGAACCTCGTGGCTAACTTCCTGAAGGAAAAGTTTGCCAAGAAGCCTGCTATCGCCGAGGCAAACATCAAGGTGATCCAGGCTGGTTACGACTACGGACATAACACCCACTCTTCGACCGTCAATGTCTATCGTGTAGAGTCGAAGGAGAAGGTGCCCGGACGTTATATGGATATTACCGGTAACAAGGCGACCGCTTACGGTTTCATCGCTGCTGCCGAGAAGGCCGGCCTGAAACTCTACCTCGGTTCCTATCCTATCACCCCTGCTACCGACGTGCTTCACGAGCTCTCTAAGCATAAGTCCTGCGGCGTCATCACCGTACAGTGCGAAGACGAGATTGCCGGTTGCTCTTCAGCCCTCGGTGCCTCGTTTGCTGGCGCACTGGGTGTCACTTCTACCTCTGGTCCTGGCATCTGTCTGAAATCGGAGGCTATGAACCTCGCTGTGATTATGGAGCTGCCGCTCGTGGTACTCGACGTTCAGCGTGGTGGTCCTGCTACGGGTCTTCCCACGAAGTCTGAGCAGACCGACCTTTTGCAGGCCCTCTTCGGTCGTAACGGTGAGAGTCCCATGCCAGTGATGGCTGCCACCAGTCCTACCGACTGCTTCGATGCCGCCTATCAGGCTTGTAAGATCGCCCTTGAGCACATGACACCCGTCGTGCTGCTGACCGATGCCTTCGTAGCCAACGGTTCCGGCGCCTTCAAGCTCCCCAATATCGCCCAATTAGACCCAATCAACCCACCCTACGTTCCAGAGGAACTCAAGGGAAAATGGACGCCGTATATGCGTGCTGAGAACGGCACCCGCTATTGGGCTGTTCCTGGTCGTGAGGGCTTTGCTCATATCCTCGGCGGACTGGAGAAAGACTCCAACACCGGTGCTATCTCCACGAATCCTGAGAACCACGACCTGATGACACGTCTGCGCCAGCAGAAGATTGCCAACATCCAGGTGCCCGACCTTGAGGTCGATGGCGATGCCGATGCTGATCTGCTGATCGTGGGCTTCGGTTCTACCTACGGTCACCTGCGCTCTGCTATGGATGAGCTCCGCCAGAAGGGTTACAAGGTGGCTCAGACCCACTTCAAGTATCTGAACCCGCTGCCCAAGAACACCGCAGATGTACTGAAGAAGTACAAGAAGGTGGTCGTGGCCGAACAGAACATGGGTCAGCTAGCTGCCTATCTTCGCATGAAGGTCGACAACTTCGTCCCCTTCCAGTTCAATCAGGTCAAGGGCCAGCCCTTCGTCGTCGAAGAACTCGTCAACGCCTTCGAGGAAATAATTAAGAAGTAATTATATAGAAACGAATGTGAATAATATGAATAATTTTATCCACGAATAAGAATAATTATTAAAAAATTAGGATAGATTCGTGCGTATTCGTTTCAGAAAAACAAAATAATATGAGTTATACAGCACAAGATTTCAAGAAAGGCCAGCCTCGTTGGTGCCCTGGTTGTGGCGACCACTTCTTCCTGGCTTCACTCCATAAGGCTATGGCCGAGATTGGCGTAGCCCCTGAGAATGTCGCAGTCATCTCTGGTATCGGCTGTTCCAGCCGTCTGCCACATTATATGGCTACCTACGGCATGAACACCATCCACGGTCGTGCCGCCGCCATTGCTACAGGCGCCAAGGTGGCTAACCCCGACCTCACCGTTTGGCAGGTATCAGGCGATGGTGACGGTCTGGCTATCGGTGGTAACCATTTCATCCACGCCAACCGTCGTAACATCGACCTCAACATGATTCTCCTGAACAACCGTATCTACGGTTTGACAAAGGGCCAGTATTCACCCACTTCACCCCGTGGCTTCGTCTCTAAGTCGAGTCCTTACGGCACGGTCGAGGACCCGTTCCGTCCTGCAGAGCTCTGCTTCGGTGCCCGCGGACACTTCTTTGCCCGTTGCGTGGCAACTGATGCCAAAGGAACGGTTGAGGTGTTGAAGGCTGCCTACGAGCACAAAGGCGCCTCTGTGACTGAAGTACTGCAGAACTGCGTCATCTTCAACGACCACTGTCACGACATCGTCTACAACAACGAAGGCCGCAAGAAGAACGCTATCTACGTACGCCATGGTGAGAAGCTGGTATTCGGTGAGAACAATGAGTTCGGACTCGTACAACAGGGCTTCGGCCTGAAGGTGGTAGAGATCGGCAAGGATGGCTACACCCTCGACGACGTACTCGTTCACGATGCCCATTGCGAGGACAACACCCTGCAGCTGAAGCTCGCCATGATGACCCCAGAGGATGGCTTCCCCATCGCCCTCGGTGTAATCCGCGACGTAGACGCTCCCACCTACAACGACTCTGTTTACGCCCAGCTCAACGAGGTCTCAGGCCAAAAGAAGTATCACAACTTCACTGAGCTCCTCGAAACCAATGACATCTGGGAAGTGAAATAAAATCTTAGGGGCAGATGATTGTTTATTTTGAATCAATGATCTGCCCCTAGATTTTCAGAATAGAGGTCTTGCCCCCTTGGTACTTTATTTGCTCACTTCTTCCATAAGGTCAATGATGTTCTTGAGACCCGTGGGGCCTGCATCTATTGGAAGTGGCAAGAATTGAATTTTTGCTTTGCCATCCTTTATCCGGGCAGCTCTCTGACGGGCTTTCCATGTTGTAGTATCGCTCATGCCGTCTTGATCATTGACGATACGGAATTGGCCGACTTTCATCAAATTGTTATCCGGATCTATTTTGTCAAGCATGACAAAACCCTCATGGAAGTTCTTGATACCATTGTTTGTTATTGTACCAGAATAGAGTGAAGCTAACTTTGTCCAACTACCATTTGTGCCATTATTTTCTGCAATTACAAATATTGTGAAATCATTTCCACTGCCGACAATTTTGGCCTCTGACTTAGTCGATGTATTTGTGGGATTACCACTATTATCCACATATTCATCCCTAAAAACAAGCGTATTTTGAGTCATATTCTGGTTAGTAAACTCTATGATAATATCTGTAAACTTATATCCGGGATTAAATGCGTTGTTCGAGTCATAAACCAGCACACAAGGAGACATACTATATGTTCCCTCTATGTTTGGCGGAGTATTGCCGGAATAGATTGGCATGTAGGCACTCATCTTTGATAGATACTCAGTAGGAATCTCCTGCGTGATACGCTCGTCGAAATGTTCCTCGTAAGTTGTGATGCTCTCCAGGTCTTTCTCCAAATACCTGTCATAGTTCCCGTCCTTCTTATAGACATCTACGCCAAACTCCGTAGTTGTCTCAGAACTACCGGCACCAGCCCCAGCCACAGGTGGTGTGAAGATATAAGAGGTCTTCTGGGCATTAAAATTACTGGAAATGCCACCACCAGTACAAGCCAAGCGACCATCGCTCAACAATGTCCAGGCGCCAGACATCAGATCGTGGCTGAAGCCGCTGGCTGAAGCGATGGTCCAATAGCCCGTCTGATAGCTGAAACTGATAATATGAACCGTCTGGTTCGAACTGGTTCCACTAGAGCCAATGAGGTAGTACTCACCTCTGGCCTTATTATTGTACACAGTGCCACGATAAGAAATAGCGGCATTCGTCACAGGATGGCGACTGGGGATGCTGAACTGATTCCAGTTGTAAGTCTTATTATCGTCAGGACAAGGCTCGGTCAGTAAATATTGGTCGCCATTCTTTGTCAACACCACATAGTTGTTGCTACCGTCATAGTAGGCGTTGTCTTCCACGCGGGCTTCATAAGGTAGGTTGAGCGGCACCCACTGTGAGTAGAACCAGTATCTGTAATAATAGGTCTTGTCTTCCGCCACAGCGTACTTGTCGCCCGACAAGGCTTTGTCACCATCGGTATTTGTGAAGAAGCCAAAGTCACCGCCCGTAGTGTTGTATGCCGATAGCGAGTAGACGTTACCTTGCTTGTCACTGAACAGATATGGACAGGACCGTCCGTCCATATCACCCAGGGCCTTGAATGAAGAACCGTCATAGCAGTCAAGAACCTTATCGTCAGCATACCAGTTGCCACTGACGTACACCTTATTGCCGATGGCAATGGCCTTGCAGGCGGCTCGAGCCACAGTCATGTCTGGGCCGGCTGTGAAAGACTTCGTAGAAGGGTTATAGATATCAGTCTTCTTGCTCTGGCCAACACCGTTCTTCGATGAGAAGCCGCCACCAACCATCACACGGCCATCGCTAAGCGTAACGGCGAAGGCACCGTCGTGGGGATTGTTGATACTGATGCTCTTCCACTGACCATTTTCATAGATTTCTGCCGTAGAAGTAAGTTCAAAATTTGTGGTATGACCACCTACCACCACGAAACCGTTGCCCGATGGGAATATCTGGTGTCCCATACGAGCCGTCTTCATGTCGGCGATCTTCTCATACTGAAGTGTTGCTACAGCACCCGTCTCAAGAGTTTCCGTAGTAGTGGATGTCTTCAGCATATAGGGCGATACATGGTCGAGGATTGCCTTCGGATAGGCGATGTTCTCACCATTTTTCTTATTTACATAAATGCCCTGTGCCTGCACTTGCAAGGCTGCGGTGCCGAGAATGGCAACCGTCAGGGTCTTAAGGATTGTATTTCGTTTCATCGCTTTGCAATTTTGATGGTTACATTGTCTGCTTTCACTACATAGACGCCTGCTGTCAGGCCAGAGATAGATACTTCAGCACGGCCGTTTTCGTCTGCCCACTGAGTGTCAACGAGTTGGCCACCGATGCTATAGATGCGGACGACACTCTTCGGTGCACAGCCAGTAAAAACGACTCTGTCTGACTGACGCTCTACCGATGGCTCTGATACGGCCTTCACATCCTCGATAGCAGTAGCACTGCTTTCGGAGAGTGTGAACTTCATGACATCTTCAAACTTGTAGGTGACGGTGGTGTTGGTCGTTGTCAAAATGAAGTCGCCGTTGCTCATAGTAATCTTCGGCTTTTCGGTCAGGAGGTAGTAGTCCTTCTGAGTCTCGCTCCGCCATACGATAAGACAAGCATCGTTGTCATTCGGAGTGGGATTATCAGGTTTGTCCGACTCTTCATCGGGCAGCGGATCAAGTTTTTCCACATTACTTATTGTTGCATTGTAACAGAGGAAATAGGTTCCATAACCACTATTGCGCGTTACATTAATATAATATGTGCCTGCTTCCAAATTTTCAATAGTGATTTTTCCTTCTTCTTTGCCAACCCATTTGCTTGCTTTGTTGCGATCATTGCCATCATAAAGTGTTACGTAATATAAATCCAATTCACCTGTTGGCTTAACATTGATTTCCACAATACCCTGAGCAGATACAATAATTTTATACCAATCCTCTGTATCTCTATCGTTGTAATAGAAATATCCAAGATGACCAGCCACAGTAACACATTCTGATAACGAAATAGACTTTTCTTTAGTATTGTTAGGCTCACTGTCTGTCGCATAATCATTCTGAATAAACTTGTACCGTAACGAATAAGCGCCTTGGCCTCCATTTCGTCTCATCACAATGTAATATATCCCTGGCGCTACATCGGGAACGACAATCTCACCCGGATCTGTTCCGCTCCATTTACTATCACGGCTACGCAAAATGTTTTCGGAATCGAGAGCATAAATTTCCGTATAATAAAGATTAAGATCGCCATGAGGTTCGAAGTTCAGCTCAATAGTTCCATCTCTTGGCACTTCAATCTTGAACCAGTCCTCAGTGTCCATATCGTTATAATAAAAATAACCCAAATGGCCAGTCACGGTATTTCCACGTTTCAGCAACTTTGCAGTTTCCCAACTATTATTTGGTTCTGTATCATCGGAATAAGCCACTGAGGTTGCTTTAAAGTCATATCGGACGGTATAGCCACCCTGACCACCGTTCCGTCTTAACACAACGTAATAAGTTCCTTTAGAACAGTTATAGACCGTAAAAGCCCCTTGTTCTTTTCCAATCCATTTGCTGTCTCTGCTTCTTAATATGTTTTCAGAATCCAGAGCAAATAATTCGGTATAATAAAGGTCAAGATCACCGTGAGGAGTTGATGTAATTGTTACTTCTCCATTTTCAGGCACTTCTATCTTGAACCAATCCTCAGTGTCCATGTTGTTATAATAGACATAGCCGAAATGGCCTGTGACATTTGTAGCCACAGGCAAAGGCTTTGCCTGTTCCCAAGTGTTGTTAGGCTCATTGTCATCGGGATAATCCGAAGATGTAGCTTTGAAGTCATATCGGACAGTATAGCCACCCTGACCACCATTCCGTCTTAACACAACGTAATAAGTTCCTTTAGCACAGTTATAGACCGTAAAAGCCCCTTGTTCTTTTCCAATCCATTTGCTGTCTCTGCTTCTCAATATGTTTTCAGAATCCAAAGCATACAACTCTGTATAGTAAAGGTCAAGTTCCCCATGCGGAGTTGATGTAATTGTTACTTCTCCATTTTCAGGCACTTCTATCTTGAACCAGTCCTCAGTGTCCATGTCGTTATAATAAACATAGCCGAAATGGCCTGTGACATTTGTAGCCACAGGCAAAGGCTTTGCCTGTTCCCAAGTGTTGTTAGGCTCATTGTCATCGGGATAATCCGAAGATGTAGCTTTGAAGTCATATTTAACAGTGTATTCACCAGAACCACCGTTCCGTCTCACCACAACATAATAGGTTCCTTTGGCACAATTTTTAACAGTAAATGCTCCTTCTTGTTTACCAATCCATTTGCTGTCTCTGCTTCTTAATATGTTTTCAGAATCCAGAGCATACAACTCTGTATAATAAAGGTCAAGTTCCCCATGCGGAGTTGACGTAATCGTCACCTCTCCATTCTCTGGGACTTGTATTTTGTACCAATCCTCTGTGTGATCATTCGAGAGTGTCCCTTTCGCAGAACCTCCTTTTTCAATTAACGTGGCCGTTTGCCACGACGTACCCGCTGCAAGCATCCCTATCGGCAACGCTAGCAGCATCAATAATAATAGTTGTAGTTTTTTCATATTGTTATTGTTTTGTTAGTGATTGTTTATTGATAGTTATACATATTTGATTACAAAGATAAGGAAAACATCCGAAATGCTTGGTTTCTTATTCACAGAAACTTTTCCCGAATTCACAATTTATCATTCCCACCAGACCGCAAAACTTCCCGAATCAGCAATTAGTAGAGCAAAAACTTTCGGTTTCATCGATATATCGGCAAATTGATAGGTGTTAGGATACACTTATCGATTTTTTAGGCTATCTAGCTTGTTTTTTCCTTTTTTCCTTGCTTATTTAAAGTAATATCACTATATTTGCAGCCATGTTAGGCGTGTTTATGTCCTCTTTGCCCATGATTGTATGTGGTGTTCTCTCAGTGCTTATAGCCTTGAGTTTATATAATCATTGGAATCGGGCAAAGATGCGTTTGCTTCTTTTCATGTTAACAGCAACGGTGTTGTATTTGGCTCATTATATGTACTTCAACCATCAGATGGCTGTCATTCCTATGACGGATACGTTCTATAGCTTTTGCAATCCAGCGGTATTCCCACTTTATTACCTATATATAGAAGAGTTGACGGAATATCGTCCCAATCGTTGGAGACAAATGCTTTGCCTGTTGCCTTCGCTGCTTTGCTTCTTTTCTACAGGTTTGCTTTACCTGTTGATGGATGCTAATGAAACGGCTACTTTCATGCAGCGTTGCCTCTATAACGGTGAGATTGCTTTGCTTTCCGGACTTTCCTGGTGGCAGGGCGTAGCCCACGCTGCGGTGAGAGTTGTGTTTGCGCTACAGATACCCCCAGTGCTTTACTTTGGCTTCCGCAGGATTACAGCTTACAATGCCGTCGTGGAATCAAATTATTCGAACATTGAAGGAAAGAGGATCGTTGGTGTGAAGACGCTGTTGGTGCTCTTCGCCATCACATCGTTCGTAGCCTTTGTCTTCAACCTGATAGGACGTGAGCATTTTGTTGAGGAACCTGAGCCTCTCACCTTTCCTGCCATCTTGTTCTCAATGCTGCTACTTTTGATAGGACATGTGGGCCTAAGCCAACAGTTTTCAGTACAGGACATCGAAGCAGACGTCTTTCAAGAAACTGAGCCAATACCCGTGGAGA
>Ga0265300_10003877_pt1 | contig 12096 bp, 10 predicted proteins | sample AusTroGonzalo_MG_FD_193482 | JGI IMG/M metagenome (GOLD analysis project Ga0265300, IMG submission 193482) | Bovine rumen microbial communities from tropical cattle in Woodstock, Queensland, Australia - Gonzalo_03 | ecosystem: Host-associated > Mammals > Digestive system > Stomach > Rumen ... | reverse complement strand
CGGAGGCCGGCATAGAATACCATACGCCATCAAGATCCCAGAACAACGGGAATATATACGCCATCGGTAGCAACAGGAAAAGTTGTCGCGACAGCGAGAGGAAGATTGAGACCTTCACCTTGCCGATGCACTGGAAGAAATTGGTAATCACCGCCTGAGAGCCTACGACGAAGAACACAAGCATATCGATCACAAGTCCCCGCGCCGAAAGATCGAGCAGCGTTTCGTCGGTAGTAAAGATTCGGGCAATCTGACGCGGGAATGCCATCGACAGTCCCCACCCCACTAACAGGATGGCAGTGGCGCAGGCAATGGTAATCCACAGACAGCGGAACATACGGTCGTATTTCTCGGCACCGTAGTTGTAACCAACGATGGGTTGCATACCCTGGATCATGCCCATCACGAACATGAAGAACACCATAACCATCGAGTTCGCTATCGAATAGGCACCCACGGCCATATCGCCGCCGTAGCGCACAAACTGATTGTTCATAAAGATAACGATGACACAGCTTGTTGTCTGCATCAGGAATGGCGAGATACCAATGGCGATGATGTTCCTGACCAATTGTGATTTCAGACGATAGATGCCACGCTTCAGGTGCAACAATTCCCGCTTGTCGGAGAATATCCACATCTGCCAGCACATCGCCAGCGACTGCGAGGTGACAGTGGCGAGAGCCGCGCCACGGATGCCCCAGCGGAACCACCAGACGAACGCGACCACCAACACGATATTGCAGGCCACGGTAAACAACGTAGCCCACATAGCGTGACGGGGCTTGCCAGCAGCACGCAATACAGCATTCATGCCGAAATACATGTGCGTCACCATGTTGCCGAGCAGAATCACCGTCATGAATTCACGGGCATAGGGCAGCGTCACCTCCGAAGCACCGAAGAACAACAGAATCGGATCGAGGAACAACAGACAGACGACCATGAACACAAATCCTATCACCAGATTCAGCGTCACTGTGTTTCCTAACAGATGCTGAGCCGTATCATAATCTTTCTGGCCTAGTTTTACGCTGATACATGTAGACGAGCCCACGCCCACGGCCGCACCGAAGGCCGCACTCAGGTTCATGAAGGGGAACGTGATGCCCAGGCCCGCAATGGCCTCGGGGCCGACCACCTGGCCAATCATTGCGCGGTCGATGATATTGTAGAGGCTCGACGCCGTCATGGCCACGATAGCCGGCAGGGCATACTGCCAGAGCAGTTGTCCTACGGGTTTTTGGCCCAGTGCGAGAGCAGCTTGTTTATTGTCCATCTATTCCTTTTATATAATAACGCGTGCAAAGGTACGAATATTTTCCGACATACGCGAAAAATTCCACAGGGAAATCGTGCCCGATTCGGAAATATTTTGTATCTTTGCCGACGATATGAAAAAACTGACAATCATACGGGCCGTCTTCTGTCTCACGGTTATCGTCATGGGCGGCGCGGCAGCAGAAGCGGCGAGCAGAGTGAAGTATCCCGGAGGGAAAATCTACATCTGGCGCTATACCCTCGCCGACAAGCAGGGCTCGGCCTACTCGCTCGAGCATCCCGGCCGCTGGCTCTCGCACAAGTCGATTGAGCGCCGTCGTCGCCAAGGCCTCGCACTCGACTCGACCGACCTGCCCGTCAGCGAGAAATATCTTCGCGAGATGGAGCGGTGGGTCAAGGGACGGCTCTCAGACCCGAATTTACGCCGAAGTGGGTCAGAGAACCGTCCCCTGACCCACTTCGTCGGCACAAGCCGCTGGAATAATTCGGTTTTGATTCGCTCGAACGACACAACGCTGCTACGCGGGCTGGCAGGACTTGGGTTCATCAGGGAGGCAAGGCAGGTATGGGTGTCGCCCGACTCCATTGAGCGCGGATCGGCGAAGGTGAAGGTCCATGACAAATGGAATCCCTGGGACAGCATCCGCGGCGAGCACTACGGCAACGGCCGCGAGCAGATAGAGATGCTCCAAGGCCATCGCCTGCATAACATCGGCCTGCGCGGATGGGGCATGACCATCGCCGTGCTCGACGGCGGATTCCAGAACTGCGATCAGATTCCCGCCATCCAGCGTGCCAACATCCTCGGTGCGAAGGATTTTGTCTGCCCAGAGGCCCCTGAGAAATCCTCTGCCGTTGAGTATACTGCTGTGTCACAGCAGTCCCCCGCCCGCATCTTCCGCGAGACCGACCACGGCACGAAAGTCCTCTCAGCCATGGCCGCCAACGAACCGCAGATCCTCGTGGGCACTGCCCCCGAAGCCCGTTACTGGCTGTTGCGCTGCGAAGACCAGCAGACAGAACAGCCCGTGGAAGAGGATTACTGGACGATGGCCGCAGAATTTGCCGACTCCGCCGGGGTGGACATCATCAGTTCCTCACTCGGATACAATGAATATGACGGACATCGAGGCGACTACCGCCTGCGCGACCTCGACGGCAAGACTGCCCTCATCTCGCGCACCGCATCACTATTGGCACGGAAGGGAATCATCCTCATCAATTCCGCCGGAAATCTCGGCATGGGTCCTTGGAAGAAAATCACCTTCCCAGCCGACGCCGAGGACATCCTGACCGTAGGCGCCGTCAATAACGAGAGGAAGAGCGCCCCCTTCTGCGGCGTCGGTCCAACACAGGATGGCCGCGTAAAGCCCGACGTCATGGCCCTCGGCTCGCCTGCCTCGCTCATCTCAGGCCGCGGAACTATCATCAGAGACATGGGCACCTCGTTCTCCACCCCCATCGTCGCAGGACTTGTGGCGTGTCTCTGGCAATCCCTGCCCAACAAGACCGCTCTGGAGATTATCAACCTAGTGCGTCAGACAAGCAGTCAGTATCAGGAGCCGGACAACATCTACGGCTACGGCATCCCAAACTTCTGGCGAGCGTATATGATAGGAAAGGTGGAATATGAGTAAAGAGAGAGTGACGCTCTACGAGCTCAACCAGCTGGTACGTGAGGTGATTGAGTGCGAAATGCCCAACGAATATTGGGTAGAGGCCGAGCTATCGGAATGCCGCGAGAGCCACGGCCACTGCTTCATGGAACTCGTGCAATACGCCAAAGCTCCCATTGAGTATACTGCTGTGTCACAGCAGTCCCCCGCCCGCTCCGCCACGCCCATCGCCAAAGCCTCAGCACGCTGCTGGGCATCGAAATGGGCGCTCGTGCGTCCTTATTTCGAGCGCGCCACAGGCCAGAGGCTTCACGCAGGCATGAAAGTGCTGCTGAAGGTCTACGCCCAGTTCCACGAGGCTTACGGTTTCTCCTGGATTGTCACCGACATCGACCCCACCTATACTCTCGGCGATATGGCCCGCAAGCGTCAGGAGATTATCCGTCAGTTGAAGGAAGAAGGCGTCTTCGACCTCCAGCGCGAACTCCGTCTGCCCCTTTTCTGTCAGCGCATCGCCGTCATCTCCTCTGAGACCGCCGCCGGCTATGGAGATTTCTGCAATCAGCTCGCCGACAATCCCTATGGATTTAAGTTCGAGACCCGCCTTTTCCCTGCCGTCATGCAAGGCGAAGACGTTGAGAAGAGCATCATCGCTGCCCTTGAACAGATTTACGCCACCCTCTCTGCCCCGCCCATTGAGTATACTGCTGTGCCACAGCAGTCCCCTTTCGACTGCGTCGTAATCATTCGCGGCGGCGGCGCCACTAGCGACATGAGTGGCTTCGACACCCTCGCCCTCGCCGAGAACGTGGCGAATTTCCCCCTGCCGATCATCACCGGCATCGGCCACGACCGTGACGAAAGCATTCTCGACATGGTAAGCCATACCCGCGTAAAAACCCCTACCGCTGCCGCTGCCTTCCTCATCGATCACCTGAAAACCGTCCTCGACGCTCTCAACGATTCTCAGGAACAGATTCTTCGACTGGCACAGCAGAAGCTCACCTATTACAAATCACAGTTTGCCACCGTTGCAGAGCTGTTACCCCGACTCTTCTCCAACGTCAAAATACGCCAGGAGGCCCGTCTCGACGCCCTCAACAACAGCATCGCTCATCATGCGCAGCAGAAAATTCTCAATTCTCAATTATCAATTGTCAATATAGAGAATCGCCTCCCCATTCTGCTCGACCGTCGTCTGATGACCGAAAAACATCGTTTACAACTTCTCGAGGAAAAGGCCAAGAGCCTCGACCCTGCCCTGCTGCTCAGCCGCGGCTACAGCATTACCCTCAAAGACGGCCACGCCATCCGCGATGCTAACCAGCTGAAAATAGGCGACGAAATAGAGACCCGCCTCGCCAACGGCACCATCCACTCGAAAGTAACCATTTCTCCCCCTGAGTAGGGGGAGTCAGAGGGGGTCTGAGCAGCCTTAGAATCTGCACTTGATCAGACCTCCCCTAACCCCTCCTACTCAGGAGGGGAATGCCTACGGGATAAATATGTTAGTATGTTATTATGTCTTTAAAAAATAGTTATTATGTCTAATGAACAAAAATACGAAGCCGCCTTTGCCCAGCTTCAAGACATCGTCCGCAAGATGGAAAACGATGAGTACAGTATCGACGAAATCGCTGTGCAACTCAAGGAAGCACAGCGACTCATCAAGTTCTGCAAGGACAAACTGACCAAGACAGAACAGGAAATCCAGAAGATTCAGGCTGAACGCGAGTAATCTCGGTTAGAAATAGAAACCTACAGCCAGCGACTTGAAGTCAGGACCCTTGTCCTTTTTCAGCACGCTCATCGGAGAATACTTGCAATAAACGGCGAAATCTCCGAAATGCAGCATGCCCAGCACGTCAACCGTGATAGGACGCTCGCCGATCTTCTTGGTCTGAATATCTATCTCGTTATCGTTCTCCTCATAATAGTTATTGACGCGGCTATAGAAGTTCCAGTTCAGCTGAGCACCAAGAGAAACGGCAAAGCTCTTGCTGAAGCTCTGTTTCACCATCAGCGGCAGAGAGAGACTCGTCGTGGAAATACGCGAAGTGAGTTCTGACATCTTGCCATCACGATTAATGACACTCACCACATCATTTGCCTTCCAAAACATCTTGTCATGACCGCTAAGTGTGTAGTTACGCCAGTCGAAACCTATACCAACACAAAGTGTAGTCTTAGATTTCTTCGGTGTATATTCGTACTGTGCCACTGTCAAACCGATCTCCCAAGAGCGGAACGGAGCAAAGTCGACACCGTCAGGGGCGCCAGTGGGGATATCTATGCCAACGTTGAGGTGCATCTTCCAGTTTTTGTCGTCATCCAGAGAAATACCACCACCATTGACTTCAACTTCTTTGACTTCAACTGTTTTTTTATCAACTACTTGAGCATAAGCCGTCATCCCTACTGCCAAGAATGCCATCAAAAGTAACTTTTTCATTTCTTCTATTATTTAATAATGTTAAAAATCGGCTGCAAAGGTAGCCATTTCTATACAAACAGACAAGAAAAGAGACGCAAAAAGCGATTTTTCGGATGAATTTGTTGCTCAAAAACAATAATTTGATTACTTTTGCAAGCAAATAAGCACAAACATCATTAAAAAAGACATAAGCAAATGAAGAATTTAGATTGGGGTAGTCTGTCATTCGGTTACATGAAGACCGACTACAACGTACGTTGTTACTATCGTGATGGAAAATGGGGTGAAATCGAAGTTTGCTCCGACGAGTATCTGAACCTGCACATGGCCGCTACCTGTCTGCACTACGGACAGGAGGCATTCGAGGGCTTGAAGGCCTATCGTTGTCCCGACGGCAAGGTGCGCATCTTCCGTGTCGATGAGAATGCAGCCCGTCTGCAGTCTACCTGCCGCGGTATCATGATGCCCGAGGTGAGCACAGAACTGTTCACGGAGATGGTGAAGAAGGTGGTTCGTCTGAACCAGGAGTGGATTCCTACCTACGAGAGCGGAGCCACGCTCTACATCCGTCCGCTGCTCATCGGAACCAGCGCCCAGGTAGGTGTTCATCCCGCTAAGGAATACTGCTTCCTGATCTTCGTCACACCAGTAGGTCCGTACTTCAAGGGAGGCTTCGCCGCCAATCCTTACGTCATTATCCGCGACTACGACCGCTCGGCTCCGCTCGGCACTGGTAAGTATAAGGTAGGTGGTAACTACGCCGCATCGCTCTTCGCCAACAACCTGGCTCACGAGAAGGGTTACGCCTGCGAGTTCTATCTCGACGCCAAGGAGAAGAAATACATGGACGAGTGCGGTGCTGCCAACTTCTTCGGCATCAAGAACAACACCTATATCACCCCGAAGTCTACCTCTATCCTGCCCTCTATTACGAATAAGAGCTTGATGCAGGTGGCTGAGGATCTCGGCATGAAGGTGGAACGTCGTCCAATTCCTGAGGAAGAGCTCGAGACCTTCGAGGAGGCAGGTGCCTGCGGAACAGCCGCCGTCATCAGCCCGATTTCCTATATCGACGACCTCGACACCGGCAAGCGCTACTCCTTCGGCGAGAAGCCAGGCCCGATGTCTAAGAAACTCTTCGACACCCTCCGCGGTATCCAGTATGGTGAGATTGAAGACAAGCACGGCTGGACAACGGTAGTGATTGAGTAGTGAATAGTGAACAGTGAATAGTATGAGAGCGTTACCTCAACTGGGTTTTGTAGAGGCCGTCAAACTGGCCTCCGGCCGCATTCTCGACTTCAAAGGCCGCAGCCGCCGCTCTGAGTTCTGGTGGTGGATGCTGATAGTACTCGTTGCCAACTGGGTGTTCAGCTTATTCATCAGCGATTTCCTGGTCAAAAGTATTGTCGCCACCATCGTCATGTTCTTCGGTCTGGCTGCCACCGTGCGCCGTCTGCACGATGCTGACAAGAGCCCCTTGTGGGTCTACATCAGCTATGCCTTAGGCATCGCAAACAATTTCTTCGTAGCCACATCGCCTGCCATGAACAAATTGATGGAAGAAGCGACGAACGGTTCATTTAATGAGAAAGCCATCCAGAAGATTATGGCCGATGGTGCGGCTGACTTAGGCATTTCATTCATGATCGGCGTGCTGTTCATCATCTTTGCCCTCATTGTTTTCTTCATGTGTCTCAAGGACAGTGATCCGGAAATGACCGAGCATGGCGAGTCACCGAAATTTGTCTATGACTAAATAGCGCATGGGAAAAGGCAAGCTGGCGAAATTCGCCGACATGGAGACCTATGAGAACGTGTTCCAGTACCCTTATTCGGTAGTGGAACATGTTCCCTTTGACATGCAGGGCCATTGGCATGAGCAGTATTTCCACAACGACAACCCCATCGTGCTCGAGCTCGGCTGCGGCAAGGGCGAATACACCGTGGAGCTCGCCAAGCTCTACCCCGACAGGAACTTCATCGGCGTCGACATCAAGGGAGCACGCATGTGGACAGGCGCTACCCAGGCCCTCAACGAAGGTCTGAAGAATGTGGCCTTCCTCCGCACCAATATCGAGATCATCGAGCGGTTCTTTGCCGAAGATGAGGTGCAGGAAATATGGCTCACCTTCTCCGACCCACAGATGAAGAATCCCCGCAAGCGTCTCACGTCGACCTATTTCATGGAGCGTTACCGCAAGTTCCTCGTCGATGGCGGCATCATCCATTTGAAAACCGACTCCAACTTCCTTTTCACCTACACCTCCTACATGGTGGAGCATAACGCCCTGCCAGTACTTGCAAGGACGGAGGATTTGTATGGGGTATCGATGAAGGATGAGTTCTTCCTTCCTCGACAAATCCAGACCTACTACGAATCCATGTGGATCGCCCGGGGTCTGAACATCAAGTATATGAAATGGCAACTGCCTCGTGAGGGCGCTCTGGAAGAGCCCGATGTCGAGATCGAACTCGACGACTACCGCTCCTACCACCGCTCCAAGCGCAGCAGCCTCGATAAAGCAAAATAGAACCATTATGAAAAAACTATTTACCTTGGTGCTGGCAGCACTCCCTTTGCTTGCCGCAGCACAAACGACAAAGAATGTGACGGTGGATGCCGTCGGTCAACTCTCGAAACAAATCACAAACGACGAGAAGTTCAAAATCTCTGAGCTGAAGGTCAGCGGCCCGCTCAACAGCGCCGATGTCAAGTTCCTCCAGCAGATTGTCAACCGCAGCAAGGCCAACGAGAAGAAAGGCGAGTGTGTTGTCACCAGTGTCGATATCTCCGAAGCCGTCTTCACCGATGGCAAGGAGGCCTTGGCTACCAACAAACTGCCCAATGGTCTTTTCTCCGGTGCCAGGAATCTGCTGAAGGTCACCCTGCCCCAAGGCATCACCAACATCAGCAAGAATTGCTTTGACGGCTGTGCCGCTTTGCCGGATATAAATATTCCGTCGAGCGTCACCACCATCGAGAATCAGGCTTTCCAAGGATGCGAGAATCTCTCGGCCATTGCGATTCCCAAGAATGTCACCTCCATCGGCGATGAGGCATTCGAGAACTGCAAGGCCCTCTCCAGTGTCGAAATTCCCGACAACGTGACTGAAATCGGCACGCAGGCCTTCAATGGCTGCAAGGCTCTCGCCAGTGTCAACATCCTCGGCAAGGTGAAGAAGATCAGCAATGGGGCCTTCCGCAGCTGCGAGAGCCTGAACAGCATCAGCCTGCCTGAGGGCGTGAAGACCATCGGCAATGATGCCTTCCGAGACTGTAAGAGTCTTGAAAACATCGAACTTCCTAATGATGTCGAGGAAATCGGCAACTCTGCTTTCGAGGATTGCGAAAACCTCAAGACCATCGAGATGGCAGAAGTGAGCAAGATAGGCAGCAACGCCTTCGAGGACTGTAAGAACCTCAATGAAGTCTCCCTCGAAAAAATCACGAAGCTCGGCAGCGGCGTATTCAAGAACTGTACTGCCCTCAACACCGTCAAGCTCGAGGGAAGCCTCAACGAGATCAACTCCAACTCCTTCCTCGGCTGTACCAGTCTGAGCAGTATCACCGTTCCCGCTACCATCAAATCCATCGGCAGCAGCGCTTTTGAAAAGTGCCAGAGCCTCAGCGAGTTCGAGTTCCCAACGGCACTGACAAAGATCGGATCGGGCGCCTTTGAGGAATGTACCAGCCTGCGCGAGGTCAGCATTCCAAATATGGTAAAGGAAATAGGCAGTAGCGCCTTTGAAGGTTGCACCACGCTCGACAGCGTGACCATCAGCGGCTTCATCACCGAGATCGACAACAAGACCTTCTACCGCTGCAGTTCCCTGCGATACATCAGCCTGCCAACCTCTGTCAAGAAGATCGGCACGAAGGCCTTCCAGGAGTGCAGCGTGCTGACGAGCATCGAGCTGCCCGTGGCGCTCACCAGCATCGGCGATGATGCTTTTGAGAAGTGCGCCTCGCTGGAGAGCATCAAGATCCCTATTGCTGTAACCTCGATCGGCAGCGACGCCTTCTACGAGTGCACGATGCTCTCGAAGGTCGAACTCCCCGTGTCGCTGAAGAAGATTGGCGGTGAGGCCTTTGCCAAGTGTCCGTCGCTGCGTGACGTCGTTCTCAACAGCCCCACACCCCCCGCTATTGCCAAGAGCACCTTCAAGGATGTCATCAGCTGCTCCTTCTGGCTTCCCAAGAACAGCAAGCCGCTCTATATGGCCAACAAGGATTGGGTAAAGGTCTACGTCCTGAAAGAGAAGGAATAAATTGTAAATTGTACATTGTCAAATTGTCAATTTAAATGGTTTTATATCCCCAAATGATTATCGACGCGCTGGCAACGGTGATGTATGCCGGCACGAAGAAGAACCTCGTTGAGAGCGGCATGGTGGCAGATACGCCTGCCATCGCTGCCCCTCAGCATGACGGCGAACCTTGGCACGTCAAGGTTGTACTCGAGTTTCCTCGCGATACCGACCCATTCCTGAAGTCGACCGTCAAGGCAGCCGAGGCCGCCATCAAGTACCATTGCACAAAAGACATCGACGTCGAAATCATCACCGAGTTCAAGTCGGCACCCCGTCCGGAGGTCGGTCAGATGCTCCCTGGCGTAAAGAATATCATCGCCGTCAGCAGCGGCAAGGGCGGCGTGGGCAAAAGCACCGTCTCTGCCAACCTCGCCATCGCCCTCGCCCGTCTGGGCTATCGCGTAGGCCTGCTCGATACCGATATCTTCGGCCCGTCGATGCCTAAGATGTTCAATGTAGAAGATGAGCGCCCATACGCCGTGAATAAAGACGGACGCGACCTGATCTGTCCCATAGAGAAATACGGCGTGAAACTGCTGTCGATAGGTTTCTTTGTCTCGCCTACCACCGCAACCCTCTGGCGCGGCGGCATGGCAACGAACGCCCTGAAACAGCTCATCGCCGATGCCGACTGGGGCGAGCTCGACTATTTCATCCTCGACACGCCTCCCGGCACATCCGATATCCATCTTACGCTTTTGCAGACACTGCCCATCACAGGCGCCATCATTGTCTCGACGCCCCAGCAAGTTGCTCTCGCCGATGCACGCAAGGGTATCGACATGTATCGCAACGACAAGGTGAATGTGCCTATTCTTGGCCTTATCGAGAATATGGCGTGGTTCACACCTGCCGAACTGCCGGAAAACAAGTATTACATCTTTGGCAAGGAAGGTTGCAAGCAGTTGGCCGAAGAGATGAACGTGCCCTTGTTGGCACAGATACCTCTCGTTCAGAGCATCTGCGACAATGGCGACGCCGGAACCCCCGCCGCCCTTTCGAGCGACACGGCCACAGGCCTTGCCTTTATCAACCTGGCGCAGGCCGTCGTCACCGTCGTCAACCGCCGCAACAAAGAACAGCCCGCAACCCATATCGTTGGCACAAAATAGTTGGCCGGATAATGAGAGAAACAAAGAGGGCACCCTTTAGGGTGCTCTCTTTGTTTAGAAGAGTGGGCCGTAGCCCATGCAACTTGTCGTTGTAATCGCCGTAAGAAATGCCGTGAGCGCGGCTACTACTACCTTCACCGCAATCTCAATAATTCGTTTCTTCATAAGCTAATTCTTTTGAAGTTAAAGGGAAGTTAAAAGGAAGCTAAAGAGAAGTTAAAGGGACAATACCTTCTGCCTTTAATGGAGTTGCAGGTCATTCCATTTCCCCTCCTGAGTAGGAAAGGCTACGGGTAGGCGAGCTTTGCTCGGGAATGGGGTTAGGGGTGGTCTGATCGTCCTCCTGAGTAGCTCTGATCAACTGCAGATTCTGTGGCTGATCAGACCCCCTCTGGCTCCCCCTGCTCAGGGGGAGAATTAGTTACCTGTGTCGATCGGATTATAGTCATCGCTTTCTCCGGTATTGATCACAAGCGTGCTGGCCTGTCCGGGCATAGCGAAGCTACCAGTGTACACACCGCCCGATTCAGTCAGCTCGATCTCCGACCCATTGATAGTGGCATTAGGCGTCATACCCTCAGCAGGCGTGATGCTGATCTCCACCTCATCGTCCTCGTCTAGGCTCGCACCCGAACTCACGGCATTGCCATTGTGCGTGACGCTGGCCGATCCCGTTCCGCTCTTACTAATCGTCAGCGCATACCCCTGCGCGCTCTCTGAGCCTGAGGAAGAACCGCCATTACCATTCTCACCGCCATTACCATTCTCACCGCCGCCGCCGTCGCCGCTGTCGTCGTCAGACGGAGCATTTCCCGTCAGCTGCTTAATCAGCGCCTTGGTCTTCGAGGTGAACTGCAACTGCGCCTCGGCGTTCATACTGGCAATAGTAGTCTCGCCCGTAGCCTGCATGATCATCTTCACGGCGCCTACGGCAAACTGCATGGCGTCGGGCTTCTCGGCCAGCTGCTCGTCGGTCTTCTGAGCGCCGCGACCGGCAGACACGCGCGAGCCCTCCTCCAGCGTCAGACCATTGGCATCGATCGAGGCCTTGAACAGACCGAGGTCGTCGATCTTCACCACGTATCCCATCAGCGCATACTCCTTAATCAGCGAAGCCAAATCGAGAAGCATACCAGTGATTTCGCCGAGGGAAAAAGCGGTAGTATGCTTCTTCATGATCTTGGCGAGATCTTTCACACCGAGCGTGCCCTTGTACTCCACACGGCCGTAATACTTGCCCAACGTACCGTTCAACACTTCATTGGTGTTCTTAGTCAAATTAATCTCCAACATAATTTCAAAATTTTTAAGTTCGACATTCTTGTCACTGATTTTACGA
>Ga0265300_10003876_pt1 | contig 12097 bp, 10 predicted proteins | sample AusTroGonzalo_MG_FD_193482 | JGI IMG/M metagenome (GOLD analysis project Ga0265300, IMG submission 193482) | Bovine rumen microbial communities from tropical cattle in Woodstock, Queensland, Australia - Gonzalo_03 | ecosystem: Host-associated > Mammals > Digestive system > Stomach > Rumen ... | reverse complement strand
GTAAAACCAAAATTAGATAATACAAGATTGACAAGTATTGAATTATCTTGATTAATATTAAGTTGATCTTCAACATGATTAGCTGCTAATAATTTGAAAGTTGTTGTTGATGGTACAATTTTGGATGCAAGTGAAGGTGAATATTCTGTTACTACTGGTTGAGTATTAACTACTTCTGGTTTGGATGTTGCTATGGATAGCGATGGTGTAGATGTTGAAATAACATTAAAAACAACAGATGAAGATGGTGCTGATGATGGAGAATATGCTATATCATTGACTAAAGTTAATGGAAGTAATGTTTCAAAATCATTCAACAAATACATAGTACCAGTATTGGTAAAAATAACAGCTCAAGAGAATTTATGAGATACAACTAAATTCACATTCTCTGTAGATAAATATGATGAGAGTTATGATGTTGAAGACTTCAAGTTTAATACTTACACTATTTGAACAATAACAGATGGTCAAATAGAAGAAGTTGAGAATGATACAACAGTAACATTCTTAAATAATATTAACTACAAAGTTGGTTGAAAACTTATAAACATCAATAAGGATACATACAGAGATTACTTCAGACTTTGAGATTCTTTCTTAAAGGTTTTCAAAGCTCAAGACTAATTTCTTTGAACTGAAATAGAAAAAAGACTCACGAAAGTGGGTCTTTTTTTTGTTGTATTAAACCCCACTAGCTTCGCGAGCAGCTCCCCTTATCAGGGGAGAATTTCACCAATAAAGGATAATTCCTCCCTGATAAGGGAGGCTGTTCTGCCGTAGGCTAGGTGGGTTTATTAATTCAATCTGGGTGTATGGGGGGATTTGCTACTCAGAGCAAGGATTTTTTAATCTTGAAAAGGTTGATTGAATAGTTATAATCAGTAGTGTTTATATTGTCTAATAATCTTATTATGTTTAAAAACTACATCGATTCTTTGTTGGATAAAACAATCTATTACGAGGATGAAGATTGAGTAATTATTGCAAAGATTACAGATAAACCTGGATATTTTACACAATGAGAAAATTTTGAAGAGGCCAGAGAAAATATGATAGATTTGATAGAAACACTGATGATCGAAGATATAAAGGAATGAAAAATTGATTTGGTAAAGGATTTTAGTATGAATAAAGAAGTAGAATATGCCTAAAGTTACACCTATAAATGCCAGAGAATTGGTAGCTAAATTAAAAAAACTCTGATTTGATTGACCATATCCTTGATGAAGACACATGTTTATGATTAAAGATTGATATAGAGTCCCATTTCCAAATCATGGATGAAAAGATATTTCTAGATGAGTAGTAAATTGTATTGTAGAATATATTTGAATTTCAGTAGATGAACGAAATAAATTGTAGAAAAAGGGCGATCGCGATGTTGCTCTTTTTTTTGTTTGTCTCAGTTCTCATCAATCTTGAATATCAAAAGAAAAACATTATAGTTCCTTTACGCGTTTTTTATTTTGATATTTTTTTGTATGAAAACTTTGGCAATAGAGACAAGTTGTGATGATACTTCCATTTGAATAGTTAATTTTGACTGAAATACTTTCACTGTAGATAAACTTTTGGCATATTCTCAAGTCAGAGAACATAATGAATTCGGTTGAGTTGTACCTGAAATTGCATCTAGATTACACTCTGAGAAAATTATTGCCGTATTGACTGAGATATGACGAGATAATATAAAAAATGTGGATTTTATCTCTGTTACTACTCATCCAGGATTGCCATGATCTCTGGTTGTTTGAGAAACGGTTGCAAATTTATTGGGAGAATATTTTGACAAAAAAGTGATAAAAATAAACCATATCGTATGACATGTTTTATCATTATTGCTTGAAAGAGATATTAATGAAATTGAATTCCCAATGATGGTTTTGACGGCTTCTGGTGGACACAATAATATCTATTACATCAGAAAAAATATGGAGTGAGTACCTGAATCAGCTGATATAAAACATTGACCATTTACGCTAACCAAGATTGGTCAGACCTTGGATGATGCTGCATGAGAATGCTTTGATAAAGTTAGTAGGATGCTTGGTTGACCATACCCATGAGGATTACGAATTAGCCAGCAAGCAGCACTTGGACACCCAAATAAAGAATTTGAATTACATAGGATTTGGCTAGATAATGATAAATTTGAGTTCAGTTTTTCTGGTACAAAAGCACAAATGAATCAAATAATTAGGAAGCAAGAAGAAAAAGTTTGAAGGACAGAAAATATTTTTTCAGAAGATGAAATTCACGATATTGCCTATGAATTCCAAGAATCTGTAGTAGAAATTTTAGCAAAAAAACTCGTTAGAGCTGCTATAAAATACGATGTGAAAACAATATGACTTTCAGGATGAGTTTCAGCTAATGATAGGTTGAAAGAGTCTATTTTAGAGCTTTTGGAAAATGAAGTTCGATTAAAAAATCAAATACATGAATTTGGTACAACAGAACAATTATGAAATTTCAAACCAAAATTATTTGTTCCAGCCAAAAAAGTTTACTGCACAGACAATGCGGCTATGATTTGAGTTGCAGGAATATTGAAATGAGAATAGATTACTTGTACTATAAAATGATATTTATGTAAATATTTTTTGTATAAATTTTCATTTGTTTTTTATTTTTATATTATTATATAAAAAAGGATTGGTGCTATTTTAGTAACTAAATTTTGTAATTATTAAAATCATGAAACAGAGAATAAAAACAAACTTATTGATATTTTTGATTGCTATACCTATTGCTATTTTGTTGTTTTTTGTAGTTCAAAATCCTGAATTTTTGTCTGGTAGTGTTATTTCACTCCAAGAACAGCAGGCTATGAAAGACAATAATCGAGATTTGTGATACAAAAATGAATGAAATGTATTGGATGTATTTTTGGATGAAAGAGTTAGTGATTTAGATTATTTGACTTTGTCTATCATATACGATCCTGATAGTATTTCTTTTGATTTAGAAAAATTTGATTCACAGACTGAATACAAGATTTTGTCAAATGAAGAATGAAGTCTTTTGATTCAGTTTAGTAATTTTGCTGGAAACTCTTTTGATCACAAAAATAGCTTATTTATGTTAAATTTTGATTGAAAAGAGCCTAATATATTGGTTAGTGAAGCGACTGCTTATTTGTTCTCTTGAACAAATAAATTGTTGTCTATCGGCTCTTTAAATAAATACAAAGAGAGTCACGACTAATTTTATTATAAATAATTTTATGTAAATGAAAAAAGCTTTCAAAGGTGTCTTATTGTCATGTATGTGTTTACTGCTTTCATTGTGATACATTTTTGCTGAAGATCCAGATAATTTCTCTATAGAAGTCAGTGAAAATATTTTGGCTGAAGATTTTGTAGATTTCACTGTAGCAGCTATGAAAGATTGAGAAATATTGAAAGATTATACTTGATCTATTGTTTTTTGGGTAAATTATGCAAATTGAAATCTTCTTAGTGAAGATTACTATACAGTTCCAAATGGATCTTGGTATAATTTCGAAGAATCAGATCTTTGACAAAAAACTTTCTCAAAATGATTATCAATAAAAACAGCTTGATCATACAAATTGATTGTAACAACTTTGTGAGTAAATTCAAATAATATCACTGCAGAAGCTGTGATTAATGTAACTGACAAAAATTGAGGATGAGTTTTGAAAACAGTTTCTATCAGCTATCCTACAGATGATTCTACTGAGACTAAATCTTTTGTAAATGTTTTGTGATATTCTGAAGAATTGAAAAATTCACCTGTAAATATTTATTTGAATGGTAGAATGGTTAGTACTTGAGAGACTGATGAAAAAGGAGATTTCAATATAGTTGTCGCTGATCTTCTTTCATGAGATAATGAAATTCAAGCTAAAGTAGTTGATGTAAATAATGAAGTTATATGAGAGTCTTCAGTTATTAAGGTAAAATATGAATCACCTCAAGATTGATTATTTCAATCTTTAGAAATTTTACCATGAAGAACTGGTAAACAATGAGATAAATTTATATTTAATGTAACTACTGATGATAATGTTTCATCTGCTCAACTATTGTTTAGTAATGGTAAAAAGTTTTCTATGGATAGAGTTTGACAGTGAATGTTTTCAAAAGAGGTTTTAGCTGACTTTTTTGGAGATGTGACTGTTTCTGTATCGTTGATACAGTGAAGTGATGAAAAGATATATGAAGATCTAAGCCAGATTTCTGTAGCTGAAAGTATAGCTGTCACAAATATAAAATTTGCAGCAACATGAATAAATAATAGTGATGTCATAATATCTTGGGATACAATCGGAACTATTTCTAAATATCAAATAAATTATGGTACTTGAAAAGATAATTTATCTAATTCTGTAGCCGTTTCTTCATCAAATGTATCTGTGACAAATATAGAAAAAAATACTACTTATTATTTCCAGATAATACCTATTGATGAAGAATCACACAAATCATGAGAACCATCTGAAATTGTAGAATATATTTACAATGCTCTTCTTCCTTGTGTTGTAAAATGAATTAATGTTACTACTGAACATATTTGAGACAATTATTATTTAGTTCGAGATCCTGTAGAAAATGCCATATCTTATGAAGTTTATAAATCTGAGTGGGCTGATATGACAAATTCTAGATTAGTTTGAAGTTTGACAGGAACTAGATTTCAATATTTGTTTGACCCAACAGCACAAACAGATCAATATGCATATTATCAAGTACAAGCGACATGTCCTGATGGAAATAGTGTCAAAATAGATAGTGCTAAAGAAGTTAAAGTTTGACCATTAGAAAATACACTATTAGTGGTTATAATATCAATATTTGTGTACAGTATGTATAAATTAAATAAAATATCAGATAGAGATTCTTAAAAAAATATGATATCATTTCATGTGAATCTTTGTTTATATTTAATAAAATTTATATTATAAAATTTTTAATTCATGGATAAATTTCCAAAAAAATACAATCCTAAAAAAACAATAAAAGAAGAAAACACAAATAACACATGAATAGAATTATTATCTGATAATATCCCTTTGGATCAAAATATAAATCCTGGTTCTATTTTTTCTCTTTATTTTAGGGATATGTATTGTAAATATCACAATATATGCAACCAAAAAAATCAGGAACAATTTAGAAACAACATATGATTTACTACATCTTCTCTTTATTATTCTAGCCTAGAAACTGAAAATCCAAAAAGAATAAAGTTACAAACTGAGAAAAAAGTTAAAAAAAATATTACATTTTTAAAAAACTTATGACTGAATATTGATGATTCAGCAAAAAACTTTGCTATGACTGAACGTTTTTCTCGTTATGTCAGAACTGTTTTTGCTAGTTTGTATAACAATAAAAAGTTAATAAATGAACAAAATTTAATATATCGAAGTAAAAAATATCAAACTAATATCTCTGATGCAAATATAGAAATTAAAGAGGTAGAAGAACCATATTATAGCATAAAATATTTTATAGAAGCTAAATGACAAACTATAAATGTGAGAACTACAAGATTGGAAACTATTTTTTCTGATGTAGCTATTGCTGTAAATCCTTTAGATAAGAGATACAAAAAATTGATATGACAAAATGTCATTATCCCAATAATCAATAAAATTATTCCTATCATATGAGATGAATCTGTAGATATTTTTAATGGAGAATGAGCTATTAGAGTCACACCTTGACATGAATTATTTGGCTTAGAGGTAGCTAAAAAGCACAATCTTCCAACGGATGTTTTTGCTATAGACACAAATTGAAAATTTACTGAAAATGCTTGAGAGTTTGCATGAAAAGATGTTTCTGAATTTTATGACAATATAGTGAAATATATAGACGATATATGAAATTTAAACTGACAATGAACAATAAAGGAAAATAGATTCTTCGATAAAAATACATGAGAAGAGTTATTTCCGATTACTGTACATCAGCGAAATATGAATTATTGATATTCCAAAGATTTCTTATTTGATTTTATAAAAAATTCAGAAAATTTTAATGATATTTATTGAAAAAATGAATATCTAACCTCTTTGTTGGAAAATAAAAAATGATATGTAATTTCAAAAAAATCAAACAAAGGAAACCTATTGCCTCTTGTGTGAAACCAAGAGAAAGACTTATTGTTTTGCATTGATGATGAATCTATATTGGACATATATAGACAGAAAAAGTCAAAAAAAGATATCGTGATGACATTAGTTATATTAAATCTGATTTTAGACAACGATTTATCTACTACTTTTTCATTAGAAAATTTGGTAGAAGTCTTGTTCTCTAGAAATTTTATGGGTAATAATACGAAAATATGAGAGTATATAGATATATATACAAGCTTATCACAAGAAAATTCTGCATATAAAGATGGTCTAAAATCACTAAAAAGATTAGTTGAAACTTTGGATAGAGATGCTGAAAAAATAGAATTATTGTTGGATGTTTTGAAAGATAGTTTTGGTATACAGATAGACAATGAAAATATTTCCGTTAATTTCCATGATTTTTTCTGAGAAGCATGATTAGACTTTATTACTAATGATTCTTTCAACAAAAGCTTTATAGATTCTTGTTCTTTTCTGTACAGATTAGGTTGTAAATATGAAGAAAAACCATATTCAGAAATTCAGGCTGAAAATAGCACATTTATGGTTTCAAAAGATAATTGTAATGATTTCTTGGATCTTTGTCTTTTAGCATTAGAATACTCAAAAAGACTATTATTTTCTGATTTGGTATATCATCCAATGTTGGTTGATGAAAAATGACAAAAAATAAACAATTATAATTCAAAATTTTATAGTAAAGATTTTTATGAAAATCTAAATTTATATTGAGCAAATATCATTAGATCTACTATATTACTGTGAGAAAATTACGACGAAAACAAAGATTTATTCATTTTTAATACATATAGAATTAATGAATATAAAATATTAATAGACAAGATATGGAATGCAAATAGGTATATTTTTTCAAAATTTAGGGAAAAATATGCTCATAAGAAAGTAAATATTGCTGAAATATTGGAATGAATTGATTTGGAAAATATTTCAGATTATGATACTTGGATATTGCAAGATTTAAAGATGATGCTTGATGAATTCTGCTATGAAAATGCCGAAGAAAAGATTATTTTATTATGAAAAAAAATATTAAAAAATTATTCTTCTTTTTTCTGTGATAAATATATCAATATTACAAAAATTCTAAAAAAAGAATGTACAATATCTGTTTTGATATTTGTGAATTTTGTATTTTTGAAACTATTGTATCCATATATTCCTAATTTTATTTCCGAAATATTGGATATTTTTGATATAGATTGGCAATGAGTAGATATCTTTAATTTAAATATTTTTGATACAAAGGAGAAAAATTATAAAATAAATATATTTTTGGATTTGATAGACAAAATTGTTTATTTGAAATGGAAATTATGAATCAAAAAGCATGAATTTGTGGATATTTTCGTCCAAGCAAATCCTGATTTTTTGCAATTTTTGCAAATAAATGAATCTGTATTTAGATTATTGACCAATATACAAGATATAAACTTGGTTAAGCTTTATGACAAAATACCTGATTGATATGAAACAGATAATGTGATAAATATTTCTCTTTGAATAAAGAGGCCTGATACAGTGAAAGTTGAAATTAGGAAAGATGTTCTAGCTGACTTAGAAAATGAATTCAAAAACAAGCAGGAACATCTTCAACATTTAAAATCATTATTAACTTCTGTCTATTTAGATGCTGATCCAGATTTAATAACTAAAAAGAGAGAAGAAATAGCCAAACTACAAGAAGAAATAGAAGAAATTGAATTTAGAATCGGAAAACTAAAGGTAAAAAATGAATAATTAACATATTAATGCTTTTACTATCTTATCTTTTGCCACTGAAATTTCAGCTAAAATATCTTTCGTGACTTTTTCTTTTTTGAAATTTTGATATTTTGTGAATATAGACAACATATTTTCTTTATAGTTCGGATCATTGGAATCTAACAAAATATCATCATATTTCTGGACATAAAATTTAGCATTATCATACTGATCGTGAGTTCGAGGAATTGGTACCATCACGATTTTTAAATTATAGAGTTTTTGTTCTGCAAGTGATGTAGTTCACGCACGCGTGAGTGAAATATCACAGAATTTCAAAAGTAGTCCCATATCATGCTGGGAAACAAAGTCAAAAGTATGCACATTTTTAAATGAATCAAACTTTGATTTTAAATCTTGATTTTCTTTTCCAAGGACAAGGAATATTTCATAATTTGAATAAATATTTTTATTTTCAGATATAGAATCGATTAAATTTTCGTACAGCCTTTTTGATCATTGAGATCATCACATCACCAGTAGATGTGTTTTTTTTGAGTCGGAATAAAATAGTTGTTCCGACATTGTCAAATCTTCTCAGATATTCTCATGAACTGGGATATTTTTGATACTTTCGTGTGAAACAATGTCATCTGACAATATTTGTCAAACTGTGACAGAATTAGGTAAAACATTATCAAAACCTGTGAACACTGTCGTAGCGTATCTAGCTGCAATTTTATTTACAAGTCATGAATGAACGTCTGATTCATGGACTACTATCTTTTTTTTGAGTATTTTTCAAGCAATAACTACAGGTAATGCTACATATCATCATTTACAAAATATTGTGTCGATTTTATATTTTCTCAAATAATGTAACGATTGGATTATCCCCCAACCAAATTTGAACATATCACGAACGTTCTTTAATTTTGATTTTAAAGGTGTTTCTCTACGATATTTTCCAGATACTATCGTCTGAAAAAATAAATTCTGATTCGATGTCGATATCTTGTCGAATATTTCATGTTCCAGTGATTTTTTTTCTCAAAATCGAATTATTTTTGATATCTCTTGACTGTATTCTGGATGTTTATTTATGTGTTCTATGATGCTTTTTACGGGAAACACATGTCCTCAAGTACCACCTCCAGCCATTGCTAAATTTATTTTTCACATATCGACAAATTAGAAAATAAATTTATTGTATGGTATCAAATATTTTTGTAGTTTCAAGAGAAATTAGCAAACAACAATAAAATACTTATTTTAACTCAATATCCTTGTATATTGCTAAAAAATAATTATAATATAATTCCACAATAAAAGATGTAATATTATGAAAACGTATTATTTTTTAAACAATGGCTACCACTATTTTTTAGAGCCATGCGGCGAGGAATTTTATCAACTTCATTCGGATGCAGAATATCTGCAACAACTCGAAGCCAACGAGGCAGAATCTGGGATCATTAATTCAATCACAATCGGTAGAATCGTTCTCCTGACTCTTGGAGATGTATTTGAAGATATGATTGTAACTGAGATTCAAAAAACTGAGGGAAATCATCCAGCCTTTGGAATCAAACTCGAAAAACGCAAAACCTGAATCAAGCCGAAATAATTTTCGGCTTTTTCTTTTATTAAAAATTATAAACTTTTCGACAAAAATTCACTACTTTTGTGAATTAAAAATTTGTCAAAATTGACATAAAATTTGACCAAAAATTTCATCGATAACCAAAAGTTGTCAATGCAATTATTTATTAGTTCATAATTAATATTTCTATTCAATAATTCTTGTTCAATTTTGACAATGTCGACAATTTTTGGACTTGAAAAATTCACTATTTTTGTGAATAAATTTTTTGAAAAATAATTAAAAAAAGATGTGATTTTTCACATCTTATATCTATATCATTATTTGTGTTTTGTTTTTTTTCACTAAAAATTCAAAAATATCTTCTGTGTTTCTTTCTTTTTTTGCTTTTCTTCTTCATTTAAATCTTCTGATTCAAAAGAAATATCTTGTGGAATATCAACTTTTTCTTGTTTTTCTAGCTCTTGATTTGGCTGATCTACAATTTCTTCTTTATTTTCTGGCAAAGAAGCCAAAATATTTTCAGATATATCTTTTGTTTCTGATTCTTTTTCTGGAGCTACTTCAATTTCAGAAAGTTTCTTTTCGCTTGTTTTATCTTGTTCAATATCCGTTACTACTTCAAATTCTTGTTTTTTCTCCATCTTTTGCCTTTCTCTTTCTTTTTTTGCTATTTCATAGTCATAATCGGTTTGCATGTTAATCCAATATTTTTCTGGAGTTCAAAAAACTTCCGACAAAATCAAATCCCACTGGATTGTGATATTTCTTTTTCATTTGATCAATTCATTGACCTCACTATTTTTTTTTCATACAAAAACAGCAAACTGTTTTTGTGTCCAGTTCCTATTTCTAATTTCTTCTATTAATTTTTTTCATGGATGTAACATTTTTTGTTTGTGTCTATTTCATAAATTCTATGAACTAGTGAAATTATAATCAAAAAAATTTTTCTGTCAATTTTTATTACACAAAAAATTTTTATATTTTTCCAAACAAAAAAATTCTATTTTTCTATGAAACTGTGAAAAAATTATATAAAACCGTGAATAAATTATATAAGATAGTGAATTTAAAAATTTTTTTCGAATCTTCTTTTTTGATATCTTTTGAAAATTTAGCTTATAATTTAGAAAATAGGCAAAATACCACTATTTTAAAAAGACCGGTCTATAATATTACTGAATACTATTGGCTTCTATTTATGGTTTAATAAGGGAAAAATCGTTATTATTTTTGGAAAAATCGTTTAAATTTTTTTTTAGAAAATTAAAATATTAATTTTTGTGATATTTTTTTAAATTGTCTATGATTTTAAAAAATTTTTAACGAAAAATTTTTTTATACAAAAAATTGATGACTACATTGTTGTCAGATTGAAAATAGGTGTAAGTTTTCTATAGACATTTTTTTTATATAAATTTTTTCTCAAACAATAGGAAATCATAGGCTTGATAGGTGTGCACGAATCTGATGTCTAACTCATTTTGATATTATTACAAGCAATGTCGATGTATTTGTTTTTTCATCATAATAGAGAAATTTGACAAATGTTTTTGCGTTTTGTATCCTTTTTGTGTCGATTTTACTAGTTTCTTTTGTATCCAAAAGTACAACCATACGATCTGAAGAGAATTTGTGGTGTGTTATAGGATATAAAATTGTTTTTTCATTTTCTGGAAATTTTCCGTAAACATCAGCTATATAATACTTATTTACCAATCAATCTTTTTGTGCTTGTTTATGTTTTTCTTTAAATAATGGTGTTTTTGCCATATAAAGCAATCATGTTGTATCGTTATCTAATCTATTTACCAAACCATATTCTTCTTGTTCTGAAAAATATTCTTTTTGTGCTTTTATGATCACTTTAATATCTTTATCATCTGATTCAACTAAATAATCGAGAAAACATTTTTCCTTACCATATACACTAGGAATTCCACAAGGTTTTCGGAAGTAATAAAAGTATTTATCTTCATATCGATTTATTTTCATATCTTTACTATAAATAAAAAGTCGACAGTTATTGTTTTATTTGTCATTCTGAACGCAGTGAAGAATCTAGTTTATATTCTTCGTTTCATTTATTTTACTTATTTAACTCAGAATGACAATAAAAAAACCGTCGACTGTATTTTTGTATATAAATTTTTCTAGAATTTTCCTTTTTCTTTACTGTATTTTCAAGATAATAGGTATGCGATTGGGGCAGCTAAGAATATAGATGCAAATGTACCAAATATTACTCAAACTCATATAGTAAATGAGAACGATTTAATTACTCATGTACCAAATATAAACATACATATTACAACTAATAATGTAGAAATAGATGTTGCTATAGATCTTTGTAAACTATCTCTGATACTCTTTTCAAATACTTCTCAGTATATCATATCTTTTGAGGATTTTTTAGTTGTTAGATTTTCTCTAATCCTATCAAATATTACTATAGTATCGTTTATACAATATCACATAATAGTTAATAATGCTATGATAAATATTGTATCGATTTGTATTGTTTCGCTTAATCACATCCAAATTCCATATGCTCATATTGGCAATGAAATATCGAATATCATTGTAATTAATACAATCAAACCAAGACTTGCAGGAGATATATAGTTTCTGATTGTAGCAAATGATATTAA
>Ga0265300_10003875_pt1 | contig 12097 bp, 7 predicted proteins | sample AusTroGonzalo_MG_FD_193482 | JGI IMG/M metagenome (GOLD analysis project Ga0265300, IMG submission 193482) | Bovine rumen microbial communities from tropical cattle in Woodstock, Queensland, Australia - Gonzalo_03 | ecosystem: Host-associated > Mammals > Digestive system > Stomach > Rumen ... | reverse complement strand
AGCCGACCGTAGGGCAGACATTGAGAACATCAATCGCGCAAACACCCTTATTTATTTGCAGCAAAAGACAGAGGAGTATCTGAAGGACCCGGATAATATAACCGATTTGGTGAACGAGCTGGGACACAATCAGCACAAAGAGATTTTTCCGAGCGAGCTTGGTATAGGCGATAACTTTGACGGCAGATATATCATAGGAATCCGAAGGGAAGACGAGCAGAACAAACCCGTACTAAAGGCGATGATTATCGACACGGTGAACACGGGTTCTGACCTTCGCGCGGCAAAGGTAGCGGAACTGATAGGGATATCTGCGGGGATATATACGGCGGTAGATCCTGATGCGGCTTGGGGAATAAATGGTATGTGGAGCGAGCCTTTATCAAGGTATTTCACCACGACGGATATCCCGACGGGAGCGGTTGCCGTCACGACCGAGTATAATAAAGAAAAGTATCGCGTTAGCATGAGCGATATTTTGGTAGATAGCGACCTTGACATGGGCGAGTTTGAGGTCACGGCGGAACAGATAAACGCGATTAACCTTGCGGCGCAAAGCGGGACGGTAGGAGAGCTTATTGCCACGACCAAGGTTTCTTCTCCGAAACTTGTTGCCACCGAAAAGCTCTGCGTCGGCGGGGAAGCGGATGAGAACTGCATCGAATCGTGGGAAGGCCTTGGCGGCGGGGACAACGCACTGACGGAATATCAGCTGATAATAAATTGCAATATGGGCGACGAATCATCGTGTCAAATAGCATATGTAAATAACTTAAATAGAACCTGCTCATCAATTAAGGACATATTTACAAGAGCGGGCTTTGGTAATAGTGAGGGCGCGACTCCGGTTTACAGTTTGACTTACGGGACTGGTAATACTTACGAAGGCTATGTGCGGACGCAATGCGGCGGAACCCAGTTTGTGGTGGATAACATCTCGACTCCGAATCTCTCCAACCCCGTCGAGCAAGTCGGCGGTAGCGCTTTTGCTATCACTCAGCCGGGGTGGTATCAGATTACGCTGATGGGAGAAGCGGGGTATTGGAGCAGCGGGAAGGCTTCTGCTGGGGGTATTTTGATAGCAAATACTTATTATGATGCAGATACTTTGATAGCTTTAAAAGGTATAAAAGGTGGATTGAGCTCTATCGGAAGGGCCGGGGCAGGCGTAGCCTTATGGGATACGGTGAATACCACAGGCGTTCCGACACTGGTTGCAGGTGGGGGACAAGGAGGTAGTTCAACCGGTGGTGGGTATGTTGGAGGTGGCGGGCAAGCCAATGGAATCGGATATGGTTGGAACGGGACTCAGGGAGGAAATACTACATCTTGCTGCACTACTGCTTCAGGGTGCAACAATGGTGCAACCGGAGGTGGTTGGATAGATCCCAACAATGCCAATGTTTACCAATATGGAGGTACAGGTACAGGTTCAAGTGGCTATCCTTGCCCGAGTGGCTATACTTGTAATACAGTTACGGGTGGTAATATGCAGTATTCTGGTCAGCGTTGTTATAATTATTCTTCAGAAAATTATGGTAACTGGATAACGAATACACTGACGGGTGGGAAGGGGTATGCTTCTATTCGTTGGTGTGGGCCGAGCGGGTCGGCTTCCAGCTGCCCCGACACCTGTAGTAGCGAATCCGATTGCTCTGATCCTTCATTTCCTTACTGTAGCAATGGCATTTGCAGCGCTATCTGCATATCCGATTCCCAATGTTCGGGCGATACTCCCTATTGCACTAACGGAGCGTGTGAGGCAACAAAATCCTGCACCGCCGATTCCCAATGCTCTGACAGCGCTCCTTATTGTAACGGCGGGATCTGTTCACCAACAAGAACTTGCACTTCTAATTCCGATTGCACTTTTGCAAGTGAACCTTACTGCTTTTCTAACCAATGCAGTAACGTGTTGTATTCATTATCAGGAGGCACTACCGTGTTCGCAGCTAGTGCGGGTAAATATAAGTTTGAACTCGGTGGTAGTCATAATGGTGGAACTTGGACAGCTACCAAGACGCTTAAGAGCTATACCTCTTTTAAGGTTATAACCATATCGGGGGGAAGTGTCGCTAGCTGTACTGGTGGTACAGGCATAGGATTGTTAGAGGAAGGCGTTATTAAAATAGTAGCTGGAGGGGGAGGGCCTGGTGCTGGTGGCGGCGGGTATGTCGGTGGTTGGGGATTGTGGTATCCTAAAAGCAATACTAGTAGCGTTCGCTACGGATCTGGTTATTGGGGATACTCTTGGGATGGAACTAAAACCAGTTACAGCACAGCAACTTCAGGAGCCGGTGTTGGTGCTAAGAGTAGTGGAAGTAATTCCTCTAATACATTTATAGGTTGGGGAGGAACTGGTTACTGTGCGTCGGACTATTCCTGCACCGGCACTTATGGAACCAATGCTGGTGGTGCTTATGTTACTGTCACCTACTGCGGACCCGACGCTAATAGCACTTGTCCGTAGCGTCCCCTTAATGGATCCCCGAGCTGAGCCTAACGGCTCCCTCGAGGATGACGGGTGGTGGAAAACTTGGGCGAAGCTCCACTTAGTAGCTTATCAAGCTATACACGGGGACTTTGAACTTTTTGCGGGCGCCGAAATCCTTTAGCTCCATGGCGAACATAACCGCCGCGACCGTCCCGCCCGCCTTTTCTATCAAGTCAACCGTAGCGTGCGCCGTTCCTCCCGTCGCCAATAAATCATCAACGATTACGACCCTTTGCCCCTTCTTTATGGAAAGCGTGGACAGCTCCAACACCTTGTGTCCGTATTCCAAAGAATACTCTTGCTTAAAGGTCTCGCCGGGGATTTTGCCGCGCTTTCTTACCAGCGCCAGCCCCGTGCCGAAGTTAATGGAAAGCGGCGCCGCAAAAATAAATCCCCTTGCCTCAACTCCGACAATCAGTTCGGGCTTATACTCAACCATCGCATTACTCATCAAAGATATGGCAAGAGGCCATGCGTACTCGTCCGCCAGCATCGCCGATATATCATAAAACAAGACGCCGGGTTTGGGGAAATCCGGCACCCTTTTAATACTGTTGTCAATGTATTGCATGATTGCATCTTTGCGAGTTTCCACCATTTTGCTCTCCTTTCGGCTGAGATGTTAAAATCTGCTTTTAATTTAATCCGAATACCTAAATAATATATTAACTTTTTCTGGCGAGTATTATTCGCATAAATGTCTTGGTAACCACAGTGGAGAAGGGGCTGTCGATGGATGATTTCGAAAGCGTAGAGCTTACAAAGAAAGATGTGGAGCGGCTTGTGGCGGATCCTTCTGCCGATGTGCGCGCCGTAACTGCCGCTAAGGTCGCAAAGACGCTTGATAAAAAAGAACTCTCGCCAAAGGAAAAAAGTATCGCCGAGGATGTTATTCGCATAATGGTCCACGACGCGGAAGTTATCGTGCGTAAGACTTTAGCGGATAATTTAAAGGATAATCCTTACATTCCTCACGATGTGGCAAAAATACTGGCTCGGGATATAGAGGAAGTCGCTGTCCCTGTCATCAAGTCCAGCCAAGTATTCACCTCGGACGATTTAATCGAAATAATCGAAATGAACAGCGAGCCAAAGACAATTGCGGTTGCTTCGCGCATTACCGTCGCTCCCGAAGTCGCCAGGATTATCGGCGAAAAGGGAACGGAGAAGGCTCTTGCTACTTTAATCGCAAACGAGGGTGCAGATATCCTTGTTCCCACTTTTGACAAGATGATAGAGCGCTTTCCCAAAAGCGAGATTGTGCAAATGCCTTTGGTGAGGCGCGTAAAGCTTCCTGTTTCGGTGGCGGAAAAGCTGGTCAATATCGTGTCCGATGAAATCAGACAGACCCTCGTCACTCGTCACGATTTGCCCGAGGACATCGTCAGCGATATTATCGTCCGTGCGCGTGAGGAAACGACAATAAGGATATCCGCAAGCTCGGATACAGACGACTTGCAAAAGATGATCTCCGGTATGAATAAATGTAATCGTCTTACTCCCTCTATAATTATCAGGGCAATTTGTATGGGCGATATCAAGTTTTTCGAATACTCTATGGCAGAGCTTTCGGGGCTTCCCATTCTTAACTGCCGAGCGCTTATTCACGACGCCGGGGAGCTGGGGCTCAAAAAGCTCTATGAGAAAAGTACTTTGCCGGAAAAGTATTTCCCCATATTCAGGGCGGCAGTGGATATCATTGCCGAAAACGGCTACTACAACGATTACGGCGACACAAAGAACTTTTCTCGCCGCACTATAGAACGCATTCTAACCAAAATAGGCGAGGATAACGATGATATGGAGGATGATGACATAGAATATCTGCTCGGGCGCTTAAGCCTTTTGCCGATAAGTTCTTCTGTGTATAGCTAGTATAAAAAAGTTGATTATCAATTTTTAATTAGCTAATCTTCTAAAAAGTGCATCAACTTTGAATTTGATATGGGTATTCACCAAATGATAGAAAGCATAAAAGAGCCGGAACAACCAATAAAATCACCGCTTGAAGATATCCTTTTGGAAGCAAAGGAAATAAGCAATGCTGACGGTTGCACTTTGTATAGTCTTGGCGATGACGGACTTTTGCACTTTTCCATTATCGTAAACGATACGCTGAATATGCACATGGGAGGCTCGTCGCTTTCTCAAGTAAATCTTATTCCGCTGCGCATATACGACAGGCATTCCGGAAAACCTAATCATAAAAATGTTTGCACTTATGCCTTTACCACAAAGCAGGTCGTGAACATTCCCGACATTTATAACGCTAAGAATTTCGATTTCTCAGGCACTTTTGCATTTGATACTCAGAACGAGTATGAAACACATTCAATTTTAACGGTTCCCTTGATGGACATGCATAATAAATGCATTGCCGTTATGCAGCTTGTAAACGCTAAGGACGCCGGCGGCAAAATCATTCCCTTTTCTGCCGATGTGGAAAAGACCATACTTTTATCCTCCAAAAGGGCAACTGTTCTGGTGGAAAACAGCCGCTTGATTCTTGAACACCGCAAAGTTTTGGAGTCCTTTATTGAGATTTTGGCAAGAGCGATTGATACCAAATCACCTTATACCGGTGCGCATTGTCAGCGCGTTCCCATCATTGCCAAGATGCTTGCGACCGCAGCGTGCCTGGATACCGAAGGCAAGTTTAAAGATTTTGAACTTTCCGAGGACGAATGGTATTCATTCCATCTCGCTTCATGGCTCCACGATTGCGGTAAAGTTACCACTCCCGAGTATATTGTGGACAAAGCGACCAAGCTTGAAACCGTGTATAATCGCATTCACGAAATCCGCGCACGGTTTGAGATTTTGGTGCGTGATGCCAGAATTAACTATTTAGAAGGTATGCTTAAAGATCCTTCAAAAGAAGCGGACTTAAAGCAAGCCTATGATGAAACAGTCAAAACTTTGGAAGCAGAGTTTGCCTTTATTGCCAAATGTAACATAGGTGATGTTGCCCTGACGCCCAAAGGTGTTGCCAAGATAAAAGAAATATCCGAACGCACCTTTATGCGTAATTTTGATAGGACGCTCGGCCTTTCCCAAGGAGAGCTTAACCGCATTGATGTTGAGAAGGAAAAGGCCTTTCCTGCTAAGGAGCCTTTGCTCGAAGATCGCCCTGACGCGATTTTCGGTGGCTATAATAAGGGTGAGATTTATAATCTTTCTACAAAAATCGGCACTCTTAATAGGGAAGAACGTAAGAAAGTTGATGATCATATCAAAGTCACGATTGAAATGCTTAAAGCCATTCCTTTCCCCGAGATTTATAAGGATGTTGTCGAATATGTCGCAGGACATCACGAAAGAGTGGACGGCAACGGTTATCCCAACGGGCTTACAGGTGACGAAATGTCTATCCCCGCAAGGATTATGGCAGTAGCTGATGTGTTTGAGGCGTTATCTTCAACTGACAGACCCTATAAGAAAGTTAAAAAATTAAGTGAGATTTTGGACATCATGTTCAATATGGCAAAGAATGGTCACATTGATCCTGACCTTTTCCACCTTTTCCTGACCTCTGGCGTTTACCACGAATACGCTGTAGAATATATGTTACCTGAACAGTGCGACAATCCGGATATCAGCAAGTATATAGAAGGATATGATGAAACCGAAGCTCTTACCTATCCAGAACCTGATTTAGATAAGAAAGGTGAGGTAGAAAGCAAGACACGTACTCCTTCGCCGTCTTCATACTGGGAAGAAGATGACTCCGATACTGAAACTCCTTCGCAAAATAAAGATGTTTACACCGTCAGCAACGATGAACTTGTTGATTTTGCAGATTTTGCTTTTGAACCGAGCCCGCTAGATGTATCGGAAAACGATTATAAAGCGGAAGAGCCGATATTCAATCCAACCGAAACGGTTGCCAAACCGGAAATTGTAACAGGAAAGGATGCACAGCCAATGCCAACAGATGCAGATATCGAAACAACATTAACTACATCGGAAGATCTAGAAGAAACTGCCATTACTTCTCAACAGCCGGAATCAGAGGCGGTTGCGATAGAGGAATCTGTCCCCGCAGAGGTTCCTCTTGACCCCGAAAGCGATCCTGACTACGGCAAGATACCTGATTTAGATGCACCGATTCCTGAAGTGCCCCCAGTTTCAACCAAAACGCCTGAACCGTTACCGAAACCTGCTTCCGTTCCTGCTCCAATTCCTACTCCTGCTCCCGTGGAAGAAGCCTCCCCTACACTTGAAGCCGCTCCCGTTCCTAATGTGGAAGCTAATCCAGTTCCCACTCCGGCTTCTGAGCATGCCATACCTCAAGCCATAGAAAATGATGATAAGGTTGTTTTTGTTCCGACCGTTGTCGAGCAAGAACCTTTGCCCGAGAACATGAAGTCTGTTTTTGATGGCACATCACCTGCGCCTGCGCCCGCGCCTTTGCCGGAAAAGGAATCTGCCTCTGCGCCTGCACCTGCGCCTATGCCAACCCCAGCTCCTGCACCTGCGGTAAAACCTGCTCCAACGCCCGCTCCTACACCGACTCTCTCTCCTGCACCGACGCCGACTCCTGCACCGACGGTACCGGCATCTCCTGTACCTCCGGTTCCTCCTGTGCCCCCCGTTTCTCCTGTGACCGAGCCGCTGACTCCGCCTACAGTAGGTACATCTCCTTTTGATGACGATAGTGCCACTGAGGTTACATCTGTTCCTCCGGCATCTTACGTTCCGCCAGAACCTCCGTTGCTTAAAGAAGATGATGTTCTTGAGGGTGAACAAAAGCCGGTTACACCGATACCTAAGCTTGAGCCTTTGGTTCTAGACCAATCAGATGAAGAAGATCATCCCCCTGTATTTTAAATAAGAAGGGTATAACAGATTGGAAAAACAACCTCGCTTCAGTGAGGATTGCCTTTAAAAGAGGGCGTAAGTGGGAAGTTTCTTACCTGTCTATGCCTAGCTTTTAAGGATTTTTTCCTTTGCGGCTTCCATAACTTTGCCGATAAGAAATGTCGATACATCTTCTAATGAAAGTGTAAGTTGCTCGCCTGTCGCCATATCTTTAATAACGGAGGAATGATTTTTAGCCTCATCTTCACCGATAATAGCAACAAAGGGGACTCCGATTTTGTTTGCATAATTAAGTTTAGCTTTAAACTTATTATCCTCGGTAAAGGTAAGCACTTTAATTCCCAAGGCCCGCAAATCGGCGCTAAGTGAAAGAGCATTTTCTTTTTCGGCATTGGTAATGGGAATAACCATAACATTGGCAGGGGTTGCTTCCCCCACCTTTATTAAGCCACTATCAAGCAAAGAAGCAAAGAGCCGTGTAAGTCCGATGGAAATTCCCACTCCCGGCAACTTTTTATCGGTATAAAATCCTGCTAAGTCATCATATCGCCCACCCGAACAAATGCTTCCGAACTGAGGATAATCATCCAACATGGTTTCGTATATGGTACCAGTGTAATAGTCCAGTCCACGCGTAATAGTAAGATTGATTTTATAGTTCTTTTCCGGGACGCCCAGCACTGCAAGCGAGTTAATAACTTCTGTAAGCTCGCTCAGCCCTTTGGTAAAAGTTTCATTTTCAATCCCAAAGGATTGCAGACTTTCAAAAACCTTTTTATTGTCACCATCAATTTCAATAAATCTTATAATTGTATCAATACTTTCTTTGCCAAGCCCGATATTCCCGAGTTCTTCAACAACTTTATCTTTACCGATTTTTGCGATTTTATCGACTATACGCAAGACATCTCCGGACTTGTCGGCAAGTCCCAAGCTTTCCATTAAGCCTTTAAGAAGTTTGCGATTGCTGATGTTAATCACGAACTTTGATAATCCCAGCTTTTTGAACACATTATAAATAATCGCAGGCATTTCCGCGTCGTAAGAAATGTCCAACTTATCCATACCGATTACATCAATGTCTGCCTGATAAAACTCGCGGAAGCGCCCTTTTTGAGCCCTTTCTCCACGGTAAACTTTGCCGATTTGATAGCGCTTAAAAGGGAAGGTGAGGGCGTTTTGATTCATAACCACATAGCGTGCCAAAGGCACGGTCAAATCAAACCTCATGGAAATATCGGTATCCCCGCGCATAAAACGATAGATTTGCTTCTCGGTTTCCCCTCCGGCCTTAGCAAGCAGAACCTCGGACAATTCCAATACCGGAGTATCCAAAGGCGAAAACCCAAATTCCTCATAAGTATATCTTATTACATCTTTTATCTGATTGAATTTAATTTGTTCTGCGGGAGTAAACTCCATAAATCCCGATAATATGCGAGGTTGTATTTTTACCATTTTCTTTCTCTAGTACCAGTTAAGTAAAAAGTTATTGAATAACTATTTCATAGATTACATTAGTATCCTTGTCTTTATCAAGTCCTTCCCACGGACGATAGTAATATCCGGCGATTTTGGCTTTGCCGACACTTACGGCACGGAGCTCATATATATGTTTACCGCCGCCACCGACACGTCCATCATATTTTGGCGGAATAAAGACATCTTCTAAGACATCAACTTTATCCTGCCCGTTTTCTATAAAGAATTGCCACCCATAACCGGTAGTGGGATTGGAAGGCAAAAGGATTTTTACCGTATCTCCGATATTAACATTAACTACTTTGCCGTTTTCCTCCTGCCCAAGCAACACATCCTTTACGCTTGCCGCACAAGCCATAAACACAAAGCACAACGCCAAAGATAAACTTAAAACTCTAATAATCTGCATTACCCATTTCCCTTGTCACATCTGCACATCACTGTAATTTAGAGAAAAGCAGTATACAAGAAAAAACAAAAAGTTTCCCATAAGCTGCCTTGCATCTATGTTTTTCAAGGGCGCATTATGTGCACAATATCTCTATTTGTTCTTAATGGCTAATCCATCATGGAATGCTTGCCCGACTATTTCCCCGATACCACGGTAAGCGTGTAAAGCACTGTCATAAGAAATTGCTTGTAACTTTCCCAAATCCACTTTGCCGTTTTCGGTCAAAACAGAATCATCGGCTATGACATTTACAACTTTGCCGATTAAACGATAATCGCCACCGTCATCAGCCAAATCAATCATTTCACATTCAATGGTTACAGGATATTCTTCAAACACCGGTGCGTCCACATGTTCTGCTTTAACCGCATGAAAACCGGCTTTCTCAATCTTATTAACTTGGTTTCCGGATTCAATACCAAAGTAATCTGAAGCAACAAGAGTATCTTTGGTCGCAAAAGCCACCGTAAACGCTTTCTTTAAAAGTAGGTTATCCGTAGTCTTATGTTTTGATAAGAAAATCGTAATCGCATCCATATCGCACTGGGTTCCCCAAGCTGCATTCATAGCATTAGGCACGCCGTTTCCATCATAGGTGCCGATGATAAGCACCGGCATCGGTGCCATGATAAAGTCTTTTTTGATGTTTTTTTTCATTTTGTTTCTCCTTTACTCCAAGTTAGCCCCATCTTATTAGGAAGCATCTCATCTGTTTTATAATACAAATTTACGTGATTGGCATTAGAAAAAATTATTAATTCTTTATAGCCGCTTTGCACTTCTTAGTTCTTATTTTCAATAGATTTAATGACTTTGGCCGGATTACCGACAGCAATAGTATTTTGGGGAATGCTTTTAACCACGACACTTCCTGCTCCGATAATAGAGTTATCCCCTATGCTGACTCCGGGAAGAATTATACAATTTGAACCTATCCACACTTTTTTACCGATTTTAACCGGTTTAGGTGTTGCATTACAGCGCGTTTTGGGATCAATGTCATGATTAAGGGTGGCAATAGTAACATTATTACCGAACAGCGCACCATCCCCGATTTCTATGCCGCCGTTATCTTGAAAATGGCAACAGGTATTAATGAAAACTTCTTTACCCATTTTAATGTTCTTCCCAAATTCCGTATAAAAAGGCGGCATTATAATGCAACTGTCATCTATTTTGCTGGCGGTTAGCTCAGAGAACAATTTTCTTACCTGCTCTGGTGTATGATATTTGCTATTCATCTCCATAGTAATTTTTAGGGCATCTTGACTATATTCAGCGAACGCTTGCAACAAGTCCGTTCCCAATTTCATGGGAGTTCCCTTTTCCATAAGTCTTCGTATTTCTTCAATACTTATAATTTTTTTTACCATGTTTTTTTCATCTTGTTAAAATTTCAACTGCAGGTAATAATAAACTATAAAATACATATACGGTATTCGTATTTTTTATAATTGAAGTGTAAGTGCGCATTAGCATCTTGGCAAGAAGGTATTCAAGAGGAGAGTAAAATGACAAAAAATTTATTCTTAACAACTGCGATAGTTACGGCATCTTTCGTTGCCAATAGTGCTTTGGCTGAAACCATTACAGAAAGAATAGAAGTTGCAACAGGTGAAACGAGGGTTTTTGACGATGCCGTTGCGGAGAATATCTCCTCAGGAGATAATGAAGGAGGTGTTATCTATAGTGAGGGAACAGTTACCATAGGGGGAACTCTTTCGTCTTTTACCAATAATAGCGTCTCAGATGATGGTGGAGTTATTTATAATGAAAAAGGTAAAATAACTATTTCAAACTCTCTCTTTGAAGAAAATGCTGCAACAGGCACTGCCGTAAGCGCTGGCGGAGCAATTTTTAATAACGCGTTAATGGATGAAAAACGTAATCCCGCAGCAATTATAGAAATATCTAATTCTGGCTTAAATTATAACGAAGCAAGTTTTGGCGGCGCTATATATAACCATGGTAAATTAGATCTTTCCGAAGTATCTTTTGTTGAAAATGAGGCTACTTTTACGGATCGAAATAACGGCGGCGGTGGTGGTGCCATATATAATAACTGGTTGGCAACAATAAATGGCGGCTTGTTTAAATATAATAACTCATTTGAAGGCGGTGCAATTTTTAACCGCGATACAGCGACAATTAGTTCTACATCATTTATGGAGAACAACGCCTATCTTGGGGGTGCTATCTATAATGAACATAAAATGACTATTTCAGATTCTACTTTTACCGGCAACACGGCTACTGAAGATGCTTCTGAATCTGATTTGCCAAGTGGCAGAGGCGGTGCCATTTATAATTATGGTAAGATGACTATCGCAAATACAACCTTTGCAAATAACAGTGCTGATGAATATTATTCTTATGGTGGTGCTATTCATAATAGAAAGTATGGTGAAATGGTTATTTCAGATTCTGAATTTTCGGGAAATGAAGCGAAAGATGGTGACGGAGATGGTTCCGGCCATGGCGGAGCTATCAGCAATGGAACTCTTAGCACCAATATTGGCGGCACAATAACTATTTCTGATACAACCTTTACCGGTAATAAGACGCATGGTACAAACGGCTCGCCGGATGCGGGTGGCGCTATATTCAATCATGCAGGTACAATAAAAATTACAAATGCAATCTTTACCAATAATGAAACCGTCGGCTCTGCAACCGGATTGGGAGGAGCCATTTATAACGAAGGCTTACCTACCGTTGACGGAGTAATGGAAATATCTAAATCATCCTTTTCCGGTAACAGGTCAAGTTTCGGCGGTGCAATCAACAACGATGATATATTAACGCTGGCCGATGTCACATTTGATGGGAACCAAGCCCATAGGGGCTAT
>Ga0265300_10003874_pt1 | contig 12097 bp, 7 predicted proteins | sample AusTroGonzalo_MG_FD_193482 | JGI IMG/M metagenome (GOLD analysis project Ga0265300, IMG submission 193482) | Bovine rumen microbial communities from tropical cattle in Woodstock, Queensland, Australia - Gonzalo_03 | ecosystem: Host-associated > Mammals > Digestive system > Stomach > Rumen ... | reverse complement strand
CAGATACCGCCTGAAATTCGTGCTCAATATGATACATATGTGAAATCTGACGACTTTCGTGGCAACATGAAAGAATGGAAGAAAAAGTTAATGCACGATAATGGGCATGGTAAATTTGTTCAAAACGAATTGCCCGATCCAAATGGAACAGAATATCATTTAACCGATGCCGAATGGGAAAAATTATTCAAGGCATACCAGGGCGCATTGCGAGAAATGGCGGCGGCGCGTGCCAATGATGACGAAGAGATAAAAAACAACAATGATGCCAAAGAATTCATTGATGAATATTTCGGCGATGCACAAACACATCTGTTTTCTAATGCACAAATTGCACCAGGATATGATGTATGGATTGATTCAATCAACGCAATATTTAATGCAAATCCTGATTTGAAATATGTATTGCGCGAAGGCGGATATACAGAAGATTCTTTGTTTGATGATTTAAAAAAGGGAATTGCATCACGAAAATATAATTCTGATCCTAAATTCCAAAAACAATTAATCGGTGTTATCGGTTTCTTGGCATGGAAGGTTAACTATGACGATGGCAGATTCGCAACACTGTTCAATGGAATCAATTTACAAGATATTGCCGACAATGCTTTTGCAGACACTCATATTCCAAAAGAAAAACTTGATTTTTTCAAACGTAACCATCAAACACTGCTAGATATTCTTTATAAAAAAGACAAGGTTTTTAATGTATTCAGAAAATATGATAACGGTAAAATATCTGGCCGCATTGATGCCGCACGCGAAAAATTAAAATATGACGATAAAAACAGTGATGATTATGTGCCACCGAAACGCGATGACGAATTAACTCCGTTGCAACAGTTGTCACGCTGGACAGACGACACATATGACAATGTATTGGACAAATACCTTAAGTTCCATGGTGACCGGCTATACTTTTCAAAAAATGCCGAAAATATTGTCAAAGCAATCAACGGTGCCAAGATTAAGCCAACAGACGGTATTGACGGTGTATTAAAAAAAGCGGACGACATAAAAAAGAATTTGCTTTATAAATCGCCAACTGCAACCAAGCATTTTGATTGGTTTGTCAAGACATTAGGCGAATTGTCATCTACAATGAAAAAGGCATTTGCGGGCGCGCTGAAAAACGGCCGTCAAATGAAGGCCATTGTCAGTGAAATTATTATGAAGGCCGCTCGTGATGGCAAAATTGAAGAAGCCAAAACGACTATGGAAGTTTTGTCGGTTATAAAATACGGTGCCGTAACAAGCAAGGTTATGGATACTTTTGGCAAACAAGAATTCACGATATTTTCCGATGGTAAATTATCATGGAACACAAATAAGGCAGTCAAATTTATTACCGACGCTTTGGATAAAAGCATTAAATTCGCATTTATGGGTATTGGATATAGCATAACATTTATCGGTAACGAAATTCGCCTGTCGGGCAGCAAATTTAACGGTCATCGTGGTCGTATTGCCGCAGCGCAAACATCATGGCAAAAACAAAACGACAATGACAAACAGGCACTTGTTGATGAAACAAACACACAAAACGCATTTGACCGGAATGAAATTGCAAACCAACGCGTGGTTCAAGCGGCAACGGGCATAACAAACGCGAATGATTTGGCAACATATAAAAACAATTCACAAACGGCTCAAACAGATATTGATAACGCACAAAAAGATATTGATAACGACAATATTAAAATTGCACGCAAAAATCGTCAAATTGCTTTTTATGAATCACAAATCCAAATGGAACAAAACAAAACTGCATTTAAACGTGCAAACACATTGGATAAACAAATAAAAAAATTAAAAGACGAAATCAAAAAACTTGATGATAATATTGCGCGCATTGATACAGAACTGGCGGATGCAAAATATCATACAAAACCACTTTCCAAGGATATGCGCGAAACAGCGAATGAATTGGCACGGCAACGCGCACGCTGTATAATTGAAAAGAATGCATTAAATGCCGACCGTATCACCGCTGAGGCAGAACGAAGCGATCCAAAATTAATAAATGCATTAACAAAGATTAACGCAAATATTAATGATGCAAAAACAAAAAAGAAAGCTGCTGAAAATTACAAGGCAACATACGAAAACGATTTATTAAACCACAAAGGTGATTTGTCTGCGTTACATACGAACAAAAACGCATTGGATAAAAGTATTATCGATTACGAATCAGCCGAAAATGCTATTAATGAACTTAACAAGCAAATAGCCGAACGCGATAAAACATTACAATCTTGGGACGATGAGCATCGCGACAAATACATGGAACTGATGGCATATTGGGATATGTTGGAAACAGGACGCGACTCTCACATGGGCAAAATGTATAATTGGCTGCCACGTGGAAAAAAGGCCGCACAGACATCTTTTGATGCACAAAAAAGCGCAATTATAAGCGATTATCTGTCTGGCTATTCATATGCCGCATAAATATTAAAAAATCCCTCACAATCTTGTTGAAATGTAAAAATCTATATGTTATTCTGTGCGCAATTTAAACAGAAACAAAGGGAAAATTAATGGATTACGTTCTATCGTTAAATTGCGGTTCTTCATCGCTGAAATATAAATTATTTGATGCTGATACTAAACAAGTTGTTTTAAGCGGATTGGCTGAAAAAATTAAATTACCAGATTCTTTTATTACTCAAAAATGGCCTGACGGCAAGAAAATTGAACGCCAAATTGTTATGCGCGATCATGGCGAAGCACTTAATGAAGTTATGAATATGTTGCGCGAAGCATCAATTGATACCAATCAAATTAAAGGTGTTGGTCACCGTGTTGTATTGGGTGGCGACAATTTGACATCTTCGTGCAAAATTACAGACGATGTTATTCGTGAAATTCAAAAATATGCAGACATCGCCCCATTGCATAACCCACCTGCATTGGCGGGAATTAACACGGCATTACAAGTTATGCCAAATGCGGTCCAGGTTGCGGTATTTGATAACGCGTTTCATCAAACGATACCGGAACACGTTTTCCGCTATGCTGTGCCAGATGCATGGTATTCACAATTAAAGGTTCGTAAATATGGATATCACGGAACATCACATTTGTATGTTTCTAAACGCGCAGCTGCATTGTTGGGCAAAGACGCATCGGAATGCAACCTGATAACCGTTCATTTGGGCTCTGGTGCATCGGTTGCCGCGATTAAAAACGGTAAATGCTATGATACATCAATGGGGTTCACACCGATTACCGGCTTGGTTATGGGGACACGCCCAGGTAATGTTGATGCAAGTGCTGTATTATATGTGATGAAAAAACTTGGATTAACTGTGGACCAAGCAATGACCCACCTGAACAAAGAATCAGGTATGTTAGGATTGTGTAAATTTTCGGACTTGCGCGATGTCGAAGAAAACATGGAAACCAACGACAAATGCCGTTTAGCATTGGAAAAAACTATTTTAAGCGTTCGTCAAACAATCGGGGCATATATCGCAACATTGGATGGCAAAGTTGATGCTATCGTCTTTACCGCTGGTGGTGGTGAAAACGACACATATATTCGCGAACGCTGTATCGAAAATCTTGATGCTATGGGAATCAAATTGGATAAAGCAAAAAATTCTACTGCGATTGGTCGCAAGGGAACCACAGAAGCAGAATTGACAACCCCAGACAGTCCAATAAAGGTGTTCATGATTGCCACTAACGAAGAATTAGTATTGTTGGAAGACACATTAGCAATTATGAACGGCACTTATAATCCAGACCACCTGAAAATGAATTATTCTTTTGCAAAAATGAATAAATCAAGATAAGACGATAAAATAAAAAACCGCCCGTTTGGGCGGTTTTTTATTTCAACACAAAGTGCACACAATACTGTGGCTTTTTGTCCGCGCCAAGCGATGCACGCACAACCTTGTTTGATGCAACCTGGACCGCACGGACAAGGTTTTCTTGTTTCTTGCGTTCTGTTTTCGTCAAATCGTTAATCGCCTTGGTTATTTCAATTTGAATTTGACGTTTCATAAACCCGGTTTCATCCGTTTCGAAAATACCAGCACTTGAAACTTCTGGCGCACCCTTTAAGAAACCACGCTTGTCTACTGGTAATGTGACAAACACCGCACCGTTTGTTGCAATCTTACGACGATTTTTATAAACCTGGTCATCGGCACTGCGTTCGGTTTCGCCCTCCATTACGACCATACCAGTTTCAATAGTTTTGCATACGTACGGTTCGTTACCATCGGACAGTGCAATCATTTCACCATTGTGGACAACCATCATATGCTTTGCCCCACCGCGTTCCATTGCCATTTTTCCGTTCAGCATTTCGGTTATATATTCACCATGCATTGGAATTGAAACCTGGGGATGAACCATATCATAGAATCGTTCATATTCTGGACGACCCGCGTGTCCACTGGCATGAACATTATCGGTATCAAATATAGTGTGTGTTTTAATACCCATACGCGCCAATTTGTTATACAGGAACGAAACATCTTGTTCGCGACCCGGAATAATAATCGCACTGAACACGACGGTATCCGTTGGCATTAATTTCATTTCTTTTACATGACCGCGACACAGACGGGTCAACATAGCAAACTGTTCACCCTGGGACCCAGTCAAGTAAATCGCCTGTTTTTCCGCTGGCAAATCTTTGATTTCGTCAAAAAGATAGACATCATCACCGTTTAAATAACCCATTTCAATGCCCATTTCACGAAATTCTGGCAAACCAACATACGGAACTGGGTTTGGATTACTGCGTTCTTTGATTGCCGCAATACGACCCGCACTGTGTGCCGCCTCAGCAAACATTTTCATACGCGCAATACTGCGTGAATAACCGGTCACAATTACACGACCAGGTGCATTACGCATAATTTCAGCCAAACTGTCGCGAACCTGTAATTCGGTAACTTGTGGTGCTTGACGATCAGCATCAGTTGAATCGCAAGCGCAAGCCAACAATTTCGGATCCGACCCAATTTCACGCAAACGCGCATAGTCCGTTGTTTCTTCGACAGGATTACCATCGTTAAAGGTCCAGTCGCCAGTATGCAAAATCTTGCCCGCTGGGGTTTTAATAATCAACATTTGCGCTTCTGGAATAGAATGCGACACATGGAAAGTTTCAACTTCAAACGGGTCTATTTTCAATGTTGCACCATGATGGTCAAAGATAATGATATCTTTGCCTTCTTTCAAATCGATATCCAAACCAGCAAAAGTTTGTTTTATAATTTCGCCTGGGAAACGAGTGCAATAGATTGGTTTTTTAAACTTTGGCCAAATGAATTTCAACGCACCAATATGATCTTCGTGCCCGTGCGTCATAACAAAGCCAACAACATCTTTTTTGTGTTTTTCAAGCCAAGTTGTGTCGCAGTATTGAACGTCACCAGCACCAATTTCTTCTTCCAAGAAACCCATACCACAATCAACGACCAAATATTTACCTTTGTATTTATACACATACATATTTTGGCCGATGTGTTCCAGACCGCCCAACGCGACAAAGTACACCTTGTCATCATTCATATCTGATTCATGTGCCGGCTTATCGGCAATCTTTTTTGCTTTTTTTACACGTTTTGCAGCTTCTTTGTCTGCTTTTTCTGCCGTTTCTTTTCTAATTTCATCAGCAGAATGTTTATGTAATCTTACCATATATAATCCTTTGTTTTTATTAACATTTTCGTCACCGCTGAATCCATTGCCAATAAAGAAAACTCTTTATTTGTAGTGAATCTGCGGTGGCGGGCTTGTCCCATTAAAATTTAATCGGGATTTTTGTCAACGTCCAATGAACATTGACCTCTCTGCCGTTGAATAGTATCAAATTTTATACAAAAATCAACCAAAAATCTAATCTGCCATTGTTCCAACAGACATTGTAATACGGCGAATACCACTGCTGATTGATTTTTCCTTGTTTATCTTGGCACGGATAATTTCGCCGGTATGATAAACATGTGTTCCACCACATAATTCGCATGAAACATCGCCCGCAGTAATAACCTTTACGGTATCACCATATTTTTCACTGAACAATGCCATGGCACCCTTTGCCTTGGCTTCTTCCAAAGACATTTCTTCGTGTTTGACTGGCATATCTGCATCAATCCATTTATTTACCAATTCTTCGACAGCTTTTTTCTCGTCATCAGTCATGGCACGACCAAAACTGAAATCGAAACGCACAGAATCAGGCGAAACCTTGGATCCACGTTGTTCGACATCTTCGTTTAAAACCTGCTGTAATGCCGCTTGAAGCAAATGTGTTGCTGTGTGTGCACGAGCAGTCTGTTGACGCGTTGGTTCATTTATTTGTGTTGTCACAATATCATCAACAGAAACATCTGCAACCAAAGTTCCCTTATGCACAACAACACCGTCGACACGTGCCGCCTCAGCCACGTTCATAACTGTGTCACCATCACGCAGAATTGTTCCCATATCGCCAACCTGGCCACCCTGGGTTCCATAGAAATTTGTTTTATCCAGCGCAACTTCCACATCATCGCCCGCACTTGCAGATTTCACAAATTCCCCGTTACGCAAAATCGCCAATACTTTTGATTGCATTGTCGCATCTGGCGCATATTTCGAAGAATCGTCTGTTGCAGACAAATTCTGTGATTCCCATAATGTGCGCGTTCCCTTGGTGTCGGCACGCGAACGTTCCTTTTGTTCCGTCATCGCCTTTTCAAAACCGGCAACATCCACAGAGATATTTTTATCACGCAAAATCATCTGGGTTAAATCAAGTGGAAAACCGTATGTATCAAACAATTTAAACGCAACATCGCCCGGCAAAACACCGTTTTTTATTTTCGGCAATTCGTTATCCAGCAATTTCATACCGTTTTGCAACATATCTGCAAAAGAATTTTCCTCGTTTTCGATAATTTCGACAACGCGCTTTTCATTTGCCGCCAATTCAGGATATGCCGCCCCCATCTGTTCCACCAATGCCGGATACAGTTTTGATAACAGAGCACCACGATGTCCCAACAACTGTCCATGACGCATCGCACGGCGCAATATTCGGCGAATCACATAGCCACGGTCAGTATTTGATGGGATAACACCGTCTGCAATAGCAAAACCAACTGAACGCAAATGATCGGTAATAACCTTGAACGATGTAACATTTTCTTTGGTTTCTGTCACACCAGTCAAATCGCTTACCGCGCGTTTTAATGCAACAAACAAATCTGTGTCATAATTATCTGTCTTGTTTTGAAGAACCGCAGCAACACGTTCAAGCCCCGCCCCAGTATCAACATTCTGTTTTGGCAGTGGTGTCAAATTACCGTTTGCATCACGATCATATTGCATAAATACATCGTTCCAAATTTCAACATAACGACCACCGTCTTCATCTGGCGACCCCGGCAGACCGCCTGGCAAATCAGCACCCATATCATAATGCATTTCGGTACATGGACCACATGGACCAGTATCGCCCGCCGACCACCAATTATCTTTATCAAGACGAATTGCTTCTTTGCCCGTTATTTTTTTCCAAATTTTCGTTGCTTCATCATCGCTGATATGTGTTGTAACAACGATACGATTCGGATCAAGGCCAAAAACCTTGGTCAACAATTCCCAAGACATTGTAATGGCCTCTTCTTTGAAATAATCGCCAAAGGACCAATTTCCCAACATTTCAAAAAAAGTATGATGACGACCATCAAAGCCAACATCTTCCAAATCATTATGTTTTCCACCCGCACGAATACATTTCTGGACATCGGCAACACGTGGCGCAAATGCCGGTTCGACCCCTTGCAAAATTCCCTTCCATGGAACCATACCAGCCACAGTGAACAACAGTGTTGGGTCATTTGGTATAAGCGATGCAGACGGCACAATTTTATGTCCGTGTGATTCAAAATAACCTAAAAAAGCTTTGCGTATATCATCATATGTCATGTATTTTCCTTAAATTTACTTGTGCAATTTTAATCACAATAAATATCACTTGCAATCTAAAATTGCAACACACATATAAAATATGATATAATATACGGATGTAAAAGGAACGCATACAAATGAAGAAAGGTCTTTTGTGGTCTGTTATTATATTGGCTGCGATTATCATCGTGGCAAGTTTTGGCATGCAAATCGGCACTGTCACACCACAAAACATTCCGGAATCTTTCGCGGGTCGCGTTTTGTATGTTTGCCCCGATACCAGTTCGACTTGGGATTCTGTTGCGATGGGGTTACGACCATTTTTAAATTATATAATCGCGGCGATTTTCTTTTTTGTGGTTCTATTATTGTTTGGTTGGGGTTGGCAATTATATCAAAATTTATTATCAGACAAATTCAAACGCGAATCTTTTAAAAACATTTGGGCATTTACTAAGTTTGGTTTTTGGGCATTGATAATTGTGATGTTGTTATTGGTTACACCCAATGGTTTCCGCCGTGTTTCTGTTACAAATGCTGGGAATAATTGGGTATTGTGTGAAGCAACAGATACTGGTGCACGGGCGGTTCGTGCTGATGCTGTTCACGCACGTTAAATTTGTCAACTTTTAGAAAAATTCACATTTTGAAAATATGCACTTGACTTAGATGGCGGAATTCTCTACGATTCGAACAAGCAGGACAGGCAATGTCCTTGGAATAAAAGATTTTGGTGACCGCGATAGTAAAAAACACCACGGAAACCGCGCGATATATTTCAAAGACATTGCCTATTATCTGCGGGACACACCTTAAATAAATTTATGAAAGGAGAAACAAATGAACAAAGCACAATTGATTGAAGCAATCGCAAATGAAATCAACGTTACAAAAGCAACAGCTGCTGGTTGCGTTGATGCATTTATCAACACAGTTACAAAAGTTCTGAAGAAGAAAGGCGACGTTCGCTTGGTCGGCTTCGGCACATTTACAACTGCAAAGCGTAAAGCTACAACAGGCCGCAACCCACAAACTGGTGCTACAATTAAAATTGCAGCTTCTATCCAGCCAAAGTTCAAACCTGGTAAAGCTTTGAAAGAGGCTTTGAACTAAGTTGATTTGTTCAATTTAAAAGATAAGGTTCCCCGTCGGGAACCTTGTTTTTTTATTTTATGCTGGACATAAAAAATAATATGACCTACAATGACCCCAGCATAAAATAAAAAGGAAGGAAGATATGCCAAAAACAACAAAAAAAACTGTAAGTAAAAAAACAACTGCTAAGAAAGCAGTTAAAAAAGTCGTTAAACCAGCCGCAACAGTTAAACCAGTTATCGCGGAAATCCCAATGCCAGATCCATATTGCCACTGCACAAAACGCAAAAGAAATTGCATTTTGACATGCGTATTTACTGGCAGTATAATATTGGGTATCTTGATTGGTCATTTTTGTTTCTGTGGTTGTTTACACCACAAACGTGCACCGCACATTGAATTTGTAAATGGTTGTGTTAATGCAGAATCAATCAAATGTCCAAAAATGTTAGAAGAATTACCTGCAATGGACGCCGACCATGATGGTTGCGTAACCAAGGCCGAATTGCATGCTGCAAAAAAAGCAATGCACAAGTAATACAATTATAAAAAATAAAAACCGTCCGCACGGGCGGTTTTTTTGTTACGCAATTTCTATCAAATTATTTAATTGAACAAGTGCATAAAATTGGCTACATTTCAATTATATGAAACAGGAATTGACTGATTTTTTAAATATGGACCTGCAATTTATTCGCGGGGTTGGTCCAGTGTTGGCGGCGCGTTTTTGCGATGTTTTGGGCGGACGACGCGTTTTGGACTTTTTGCTACATGCACCATCATCTGTGCGCAATCGCGGAATCACAGAAAATGTGATGGATACAACCCACGGTGATACAATTACAATTCCATTATTGGTAAAAACGCATCGGTCTGGTGGCACATTTGGTCATGGTCGTCGCCGCCCCACCCAAATTACATGTGCCGACAAAATGGGAAATTCCGTTGTGATTCAGTTTTTCAATTCATCTTATCTTGATTATTGGCTGAACAAATTGCCGATTGGCGCGTGGCGCATTGTCAGTGGTAAAATCGAAATGATTGCGGGTCGCCCAACAATCAATCACCCTGACTTTATTGAAGAAATGCAAAATGCGGAAAAAATTCCAACGAACCAGGCAATTTACCCATCTGGCGAAGGGCTGACCCAGAAAACATTTGCAAATGTACGCGATCAAATCTTTGTTGCATTACCTGAAAAATTAAATGGTACAGACGACCAGACACGCGAATTTTTCGATGCGTTACACCATGTGCATTTTCCAGAATCTAATGATGACTTGGCACCAAATTCAACTTATGTTGCAAAATTGGCTTATTGGGAATTATTGGCACATCAATCAGCAATCGTGTTAAGCCGTCGTAAGCGCGATGATGCCGCCAATCATCGTATTGTGCGTCCCAAAAAGTATGATTTAATTTCAAAATTGCGCGAAATATTACCATTTAAATTAACAGACGCACAAAATCGTACAATAAATGAAATCTTTGCTGATATGGCGCGCGATGTGCCAATGATGCGTCTTGTCCAGGGTGATGTCGGTTCTGGCAAAACCATTGTTGCGTTGGCGGCGGCGGTAAAAATGGCGGAAACGGGCGCGCAAACCGCACTGCTTGCACCCACAGATACACTTGCCATGCAGCATTTTATGAAACTTCAACCACTGTGCGACAAAATTGGAATCGTATGTGATATCTTGACCGGGCGGGATAAGGGTGCATCACGCAAGGAAAAATTAATATCACTGCGTTCGGGGCGCACAAAATTGGTTGTTGGAACGCACGCCCTGTTTTCAGACGATGTCGAATATCGTGATTTGGGTCTGGTTATTGTTGATGAACAACACCGTTTTGGTGTAACACAACGCGAAACACTGCGGGCCAAGGGTAATAACCCCGATTTACTTGCACTGTCCGCAACCCCTATTCCGCGCACACTGTCCATGACCATATACGGCGATATGGATATTTCGATTATTAATGAAAAACCCGCTGGTCGTTTACCCATCAAAACCACAAAAATACCAATGGCACGTGTTGGCGATTTAATTTCTCATATACGTCCACAAATCGATAATGGCGCAAAAGTATTTTGGATATGCCCATTGGTCGATGAATCTGAAGTCACAGATATGACCGCTGTGCAAACGCGATATGAATCACTGAACCGAATATTTAAAAATGTTGGTTTGGTTCATGGGCAAATGGATAAAAAAGCGCGCGATGCTGTAATGGCAAAATTCGCTGATAATAATTCGGATATGAATATATTGGTTGCCACAACTGTGATTGAGGTTGGCATTGATGTTCCGTCTGCAACAATCATCGTAATTGAAAATGCCGAACGGTTCGGTTTGGCGGCTCTGCACCAGTTACGTGGCCGTGTCGGACGCGGCAACACACAATCGTATTGTGTTTTAATATATGGCGATAATATATCAAGCGACGGATTAAAGCGTTTGGATGTCTTGTGCGAGACAGATGATGGGTTTGCAATCGCCGAACAAGATTTAATGATGCGCGGTGTTGGCGAATTGTTGGGGACCAGACAGTCGGGCTGGATACAATATCATTTTGTTGATTATCGTGAACATCGTGATTTGTTCCGTCTTGCGTCACGTGCGGCACGGGATAATGAAATAGATACGTGGACACGCGATTTAATGTCTATATTTGATTGTGGGGTGAATGTCGGTGCGTAAAACTATTGGTATTTTGGTTGCGTTATTTATTGCGTTGCCAGCGCATGCGGTATCATTGATAAACGATACGGAAATCGAAAGTTTAATTACTGAATTAATTGCGCCGATCGCAACGGCAGCAAATATTCCAGACGGACGCTTACGCGTCCACATTGTGAACGATGATGATTTTAATGCATTCGTTATGGGTGGTGAAGATGTTTATGTTTATACGGGCCTGCTTAAACAAATAAAATCGCCCGCCGCGCTTCAGGCGGTTGTTGCGCACGAATTGGGACACACAATCGGCGGACACATGGCACAAATGGCATCGCGCATGGAATCAGAGATGAAGCGCGCCATGATGATTCAGGCACTGGGCATTGGGCTAATGGTTG
>Ga0265300_10003873_pt1 | contig 12098 bp, 10 predicted proteins | sample AusTroGonzalo_MG_FD_193482 | JGI IMG/M metagenome (GOLD analysis project Ga0265300, IMG submission 193482) | Bovine rumen microbial communities from tropical cattle in Woodstock, Queensland, Australia - Gonzalo_03 | ecosystem: Host-associated > Mammals > Digestive system > Stomach > Rumen ... | reverse complement strand
ATTGCAGAAGAACCATTCTGGTTGACAGTTTTATGCTTATTTCCTGATGTGGTTGACAGTCGTTACTGAATATGTTCTTGGACAAGCCAAGCGGCAGAGCCGAGCGGACAGTATTCCTGGTTTTGTTGACAAATTGCTGAAAATAAATAGGATTTTATTTTGCATTTCGCTCGTTTTTCACTATCTCTGACTTCGTCTTAGATTCTCTCGCTCGAGAAAACTCAAAATTCTTTTGGTTTTCTTCTCGCTTATTCGTATCTTTGCACCAAGAAAACAAATAAGCTTATGAGAATAGGAATTATTGTGGCGATGGACAAGGAGCTGCGGCAGCTGCAGCAGGTGTTTAAGGATAGTGACGTCATCGTAGAGAAATGCGGCATAGGCAAGGTGAACGCTGCGCTGGGTGCACAGCGGATGATCAACACCTACAAGCCGGACTGCATCATCAGCAGCGGATGCGCTGGCGGCAACGGCGACGACATCAACATCCAGGACATCATCGTCAGCTCGGAGCTGTGCTACCACGACGTGTATTGCGGCAGGGCCATAGACGACACGACGGTATATGGACAGGTGCAGGGACTCCCCGCACGTTATCAGGCCGACCCAGAACTGCTGAAGAAGGCGCTGAGCATTAAGCCTGCGGATATCAGACTGCATCAGGGGCTGATAGTGACGGGCGACTGGTTTGTGGACTCGAAGGAGAAGATGCGCGAGATAATTGGCCATTTCCCTGAGGCGAAGGCCATCGATATGGAGTCGTGCGCCATAGCTCAGACGTGTTATATTAATAAGGTGCCGTTTATCTCGTTCCGAGTTGTCAGCGATATTCCGCTGCGCGACATGGATGCCTCGCAGTATCATAACTTCTGGGATACGGTGGCGGAGAAGTCGTTTGAGACGACGAAAACGTTCGTTGAGAAGGTGAAAGGTGAAAAGTGAAAGGTGAAAATAATTAGTAATTAATAATTAGTAATTATGGAAGTAATTCAGAGTTTTACGATAGACCACACGCAGCTGAAGCCAGGTATCTACGTGTCGAGAGAGGACAAAGGGTTTACGACGTTTGACCTGAGAATAACGGAGCCCAACAAGGAGCCGGCAGTAGCCCCAGCAGCGATGCACAGCCTGGAGCACCTGATGGCTACATGGTTCAGAAACAGTGAGGCGAAGGACGATGTGGTGTATGTGGGACCTATGGGATGCCTGACAGGGATGTATATCATCATGACGGGCAACTACTCGGTAGAAGATATGCGACAGCTGACCATGCGTTGTCTGGAGTGGATACTGACACAGACGGAGGTGCCTGCCACACGTCCTGAGGCCTGCGGCAACTACCTGCTGCACGACCTGCCGATGTGCCTGTGGGAGAGTCGCCGCTATCTGGAGCGATTGAAGAACGACTTCCACTGTGAGTACACGAAGCTACAGGTGGTGCTGGATGACGGCAAGGTATTTGCCGACGCATAATTTCTGTGTGACATTATTATCTGTGTGACATTAGTATCTATGTGAATGAAAAGAATCTGTGCAATCATACTGACTTTGCTGATGATAGTGCTGACGGCTGCGGCCCAGGATAAGGCGGAGCAGCTGAAGCATATCAGGGAGGTGTATGCCCATGCCCACCAGAAGGCAGCTGACAACGGCAAGGGTGGCAAGGCGCCGATGGATGTGTTCATCAGCCAGATAGACATGGGGATGGCCGACGCAGAATATAGCGTGGAGGAGGATACCGAGACGCGCTATTTCTTTGAACGTGCCAGCGTTGACAGGGAGGAGGACTTCCCAGGGAAAGCGGTGTGCTACCTGATAACCAGAAACTGGATGGCAGACGGACATACGAACTACCGCGAGATGCTGTTCGACCCAGTGAAGGGACACTTGCTGTTCTCGTTTATGAAAGCGGAGACACATGCGGGTTTCAAGGTGGAGACACGCTATTACTACGACGAACAGGGACGGTGCATAGAACAGAGACATAAGGTGCAGGACGAGGAGACCACGGCGGACAGTCACAGCTGGAGCTCATGGGACGGTGACCTGGAGATGGGCAGAAACGAGCTGGCGCTGTTTAACCAGATTGTCAACACGCGGCCGCCCTACGAGGAGGTGGGCAGCGCACCTAACCCTGCCACCACACCCAAGGCGCAGCGGCTGAAGGAGATTCGCGCCGCCTATGCCCAGGCTAAAGAGAAGATGGCAAAGAACGACAAGGGCGACGGCGTGAAAAACGAGATAGAGATAATGGTGAATGACCAGCTGAGTGAGGACATTCCTCCCTCTACCACCAGGCTGAAGTGCTACTATGAGCATGTGAACAAAGACGAGCTGTTTCAGCATTGTTACTTCATCACAGAGAAAAGGGAGTCGATGTACGAGGAGAGCTACGAGGAGTATCTCACAGACCCTGACCCAAAGAGTGAGAGCCTGATATTCAACTACTGCAAGGGGACGTCAGAGGGCATCGATGTGGAGATGCGCTACTACTACGACGACAACGGATATTGCGTGGAGTCGAAGGTGTCGGATATGGTGGAGGCGGAACCTGTGCAGGTGAGAAACAAAGCCGGATACCTGTTTGATATCTTCGATAGGATCATGAAATAAAAAATCCCTCGCCAACAGGCGGGGGACTTTTGTTTTATGTTTCAAGTTTCATGTTTACTGACGGGCAGCCTTCTTGCGCTGGTCGTGGTCGAGGATGACCTTGCGCATTCGCATGGACTTAGGCGTGACTTCGACGAGCTCGTCTTCCTTGATATACTCGAGGCACTCCTCCAGACTCATCACCACCTTGGGGATGATGCGGGCCTTCTCGTCAGTACCAGAGGCACGCACGTTGGTGAGCTGCTTGGCCTTGCAGACGTTGATGACCAGGTCGTTGTCGTGAACATGCTCGCCAACCACCTGACCCATATAGACATCCTCGCCCGGGTCGATGAAGAACTTACCACGATCCTGCAGCTTGTCGATGGCATAGGCAAAAGCGTTGCCCGTCTCGAGGGCAATCATAGAGCCATTGACACGACGCTCAATCTCACCCTTATAGGGCTGGTACTCCTTGAAGCGGTGGGCCATGATGGCTTCGCCCTGAGAGGCGGTGAGCACATTGGTGCGCAGACCGATAATGCCGCGTGAGGGGATGTCGAACTCAATATTGGTGCGCTCGCCCTGACTCTCCATAGACGTCATCTCGCCCTTGCGGCGCGTCACCATGTCAATCATCTTCGAGGCAAACTCCTCGGGCACGTTGATGGTGAGCTCCTCGATAGGCTCGCACTTCACACCGTCCACCTCTTTATATATAACCTGTGGCTGACCCACCTGCAACTCGTAGCCCTCGCGACGCATGGTCTCGATGAGCACAGAGAGATGGAGCACACCACGACCTGAGACAATCCACTTATCAGTAGAGTCCTCGAAAGGCTCCACACGCAGGGCGAGGTTCTTCTCGAGTTCCTTCTCCAGGCGGTCGTTGATATGTCGCGAGGTGACAAACTTACCCTCCTTGCCGAAGAAGGGTGAGTCGTTGATGGTAAACAGCATAGACATCGTGGGCTCGTCGATGGCGATAGGCGTCATGGGCTCGGGGTTCTCAAGGTCGCAGATGGTATCGCCAATCTCGAACTTATCCAGTCCGATGACGGCACAGATATCTCCACAGTCAACAGAGTCGGTACGCACATGGCCCATACCTTCGAAGGTGTGGAGCTCCTTGATCTTGGTCTTCTCCATAGAGCCGTCGCGATGGCTGATGGTAACCTGCATGCCATCCTTGAGCTGTCCGCGATGCACACGGCCCACGGCGATGCGTCCCTGATAGCTGCTATAGTCGAGTGAGGTGATGAGCATCTGGGGCGTACCCTCAATCTGCTGCGGAGCAGGAATCACCTCGATAATCTTATCTAATAAATAGGTAATGTCTGTGGTGGGCTTGTTATAGTCCTCACCCATCCAGCCGTTCTTGGCAGAGCCATAGACCACAGGGAAGTCAAGCTGGTCCTCGGTGGCATTGAGTGAGAACATCAGGTCGAACACCATCTCGTAGACCTCCTCAGGACGGCAGTTGGGCTTATCGACCTTGTTGACAACGACGATAGGCTTCAGACCTATCTGCAGGGCCTTCTGCAGCACAAAGCGTGTCTGGGGCATGGGGCCCTCGAAGGCGTCGACAAGCAACAGGCAGCCGTCGGCCATGTTCAACACACGCTCTACCTCGCCGCCGAAGTCGGAGTGACCCGGGGTGTCGATGATATTGATTTTGACGCCCTTCCAGTTGATACTCACATTCTTGGAAAGGATGGTGATGCCACGCTCACGCTCCAAGTCGTTGGCGTCGAGCACTTGGTCACTAAGATTCTGTCCCTCACGGAAAAGATGTCCTGCCAGCATCATCTTGTCAACCAACGTCGTCTTGCCGTGGTCTACATGCGCTATGATGGCAATGTTTCTAATGTCTTGCATATACTAATACCTTAAAAAAAAGTGCCGAAGAAACATCCCTCGGCACAATCCTGCATTTCGTTGTAAGTAGCGGGAGCCGGGATTGAACCGGCGACCTCATGATTATGAATCATGCGCTCTAACCAGCTGAGCTATCCCGCCATCTGCTCGTAAGCGGGTGCAAAGGTACTGCTTTTTAAGTGAAAAGTGAAAAGTGAAAAGTGAAAAGTTTTCTTTGTTAACGTTTTTTATGAATTTGGGCTTTTTTTTTCTTCCTTTTGAGCGGTGTTTTGCAACCTTTTTTGTACCTTTGTAGCCGAAATAACATAATTCCCTAATGGCGAATGACTAACTTGAACATTATGCAGAAACAACGATTAAGCTTGGAATATCCTCTTTCAGCCCGCAAGCCGGATCTTCTGTGGCAGCTGTTGAGCACTGACCACGGACTGGAGCGATGGTTGGCCGACCGCGTTGTTGAGGACAACGGCGTGTTGAATCTCACCTGGGGCAACCCCTACGGCGAACACCACACACTGAAGGCCAACATAGTGGAACGACAGAAAAACAGTCATATACGCCTCAGATGGGTGGACGAAGAAGAGGACGACGCCTTCTGGGAGATGCGAATAGGTCGCAGCGAGCTGACTGACGAACTGTGTCTCTTTGTAGAGGATTATGCTTATGCCGAGGATATCGACGACCTGCACGAGCTATGGGACGGCAATCTGGACCGTCTGCACCAGTCGAGCGGGTTCTGAAATAAAACTGAGGAGTTGAAGGATTGAAAATTGATAATTGATAATGAATAATGCTTAATAACAGATAATTTTCAATTATCAATTATCAATTTTCAATTTTTATCACTACCTTTGCAGCCTGTTAGCATGTTTAGAATAAAAAAGTTAGACATTTTTATTACCAAGCAGTTCGGGTTGCTGTTCTTGGGAACTTTCTTCATCTGTCTGTTTGTACTGATGATGCAGTTCCTGTGGCGCTATGTGGACGAGATGATTGGTAAGGGCCTCTCGATGGAGGTGCTGGCACAGTTCTTCTGGTACATGGGTCTGGGACTGATGCCGCAGGCCTTCCCTCTGGCCATCCTGCTGTCGTCGCTGATAGCCTACGGTAACCTGGGTGAGAGCTCGGAGCTGACTGCCATCAAGGCGGCAGGTATCTCGCTGATGCAGTCCATGCGTTCGCTGATTGTCTTTGTCTGTCTGATTGCGGGAATCTCGTTCTTTTTCCAGAATATCGTGGTGCCTTATGCTAACAGACAGTTTGCACAGTTGCTGATATCGATGAAGCAGAAGAGTCCGGAACTAGAAATCCCAGAGGGCATCTTCTACGACGGCATACCTAACTCGAACCTCTACGTAGAGAAGAAAGACCTGAAGACGGGTAAGCTCTACGGTATCATGATCTACAGACAGTCGCACACCTACGAAGACCAGACCATCATCCTGGCAGACTCAGGTATGCTGCAGTCTACTGAGGAGAAGATGCACTTGCTGCTGACACTATGGAGTGGAGAGTGGTTTGAGAACATGAGGTCGCAGGATGTGGGAGGTACTGCCGAGGTGCCCTACCGCCGTGAGACCTTTGCACATAAGACTATCGTGCTGGACTTTGACGGTGGCTTCAACCTTGCCGACATGGCAGGAATAGCTGGCGACGCCACCTCGAAGAACGTGGTGCAGATACTCACAGACCTGGACTCTATCCGTCTAGCACACGACTCGATAGGCAGGGCCTTCTATCACGAGGCATGTAACTACACGCTGTTTGCAGCGCAGCTGCCTGCCGAAGACTCGGTAAGGCTGAAAGCCACGCCAGTGGAGGAGATGCCGGACATCGACACCCTCTATGCCCACCTGAATAAAGACCAGCAGCGTGATGTGACGCGTATTGCTGCACGACAGGCTCAGAATGCTGCCAACGACCTGGATATGAAGAGCGACTATGCGAAATACTTCAACCGCAATGAACGTATTCACATGATTGAGGCCATTGGTAAGTTCACATTGGCACTGTCGTGTATCATCTTCTTCTTTATAGGCGCACCGCTGGGAGCCATCATCCGCAAGGGTGGTCTGGGTGTGCCTGTCATCATCTCGGTGCTGGTGTTTATCGTCTATTACATCTTCGAGAACTCAGGCATGCGTATGGCTCGCGACGACAACTGGACGGTGTGGTTCGGCAAGAGCATCTCGACACTGGTGCTGGCGCCCTTGGCGGTATTCTTCACCTATAAGGCCAACGGCGACTCCACCGTATTTAATATTGATGCCTATAAGATGCTGGTGATGCGGATGCTGGGACTACGCATGAAACGTAATATCGCATGGAAGGAGGTTATCATCGATGAGCCGAAATACCGTATGGATGCCACCATGCTGCAGACCATCAACGAGGATATAGCCATCTATTCCGAGAGTCACAAGCTGTTGCGCTGGCCTAACCCCATCAACGTGTTCTTCAAGGCTGGAGACGATCATGAGATAGAACATATCAATGATGTGTTGGAGACGACTATCGATGACCTGGGATACACACGAAACAAACGGGTGCTGCATGAGCTGAACAACTACCCCATACTGGCCACTCACGCCCACACCAGACCTTTCGGCCGCAAGTGGCTAAACATCATCAGCGGACTGCTGCTGCCGTTGGGCATCTTCTTCTATTTCCGCATGCTGCGCTTCCGCTTCAGACTCTATCGTGACCTGAAAGAGATTAATAACACCAGCAACCGACTGCTGCCGTTAATACAGGAGTTGGCAGAAAAGCAGAAGGATACATTGGTTGACGAGACATATAAAGACTATACAAAACTTGAAATACAACAAAATGATGGAGACAATCAAGCTGAACAAGATAAGTGAAGCCATCGACGACTTCCGTGAAGGCAAGTTTGTCATAGTGGTTGACGATGAAGACCGCGAGAACGAAGGCGATCTGATATGTGCCGCCGAGAAGATTACACCAGAGATGGTGAACTTCATGCTGAAATATGCACGAGGCGTGCTCTGTGCACCTATCACCCTGAGCCGCAGCGAGGAGCTGGACCTGCCCAGGCAGGTCAGCGAGAATACCTCTGTGCTGGGCACTCCTTTCACCGTTACCGTAGATAAGCTGGAGGGATGCACTACAGGCGTGTCGGCACACGACAGAGCAGCCACCATACAGGCACTGGCCGACCCAACGTCGAAACCCGAGACCTTCGGACGACCAGGACATATCAACCCGCTCTATGCACAGGACAACGGCGTGCTGCGTCGCAGTGGACATACCGAGGCTGCCATCGACCTGTGTAAGCTGGCAGGTCTCTATCCTGCAGGTGCGCTGATGGAGATTATGAACGACGACGGCACCATGGCTCGTATGCCCGAGCTGATGGTCTTCGCCCAGGAACACCAGTTGAAGATTATCACCATCAAGGATCTGATTGCCTACCGACTGCAGCGCGAGTCGCTGATTGAGGTGGGTGTTGAGGCTGACATGCCTACGGAATACGGACACTTCCGCATCATTCCCTTCCGCCAGAAGAGCAACGGACAGGAGCATTTCGCACTCATCAAAGGCGAATGGAAGGAAGACGAGCCCATCCTCGTGCGTGTACATTCTTCTTGTATGACAGGCGATATACTCGGTTCGCGACGCTGCGACTGTGGTGAACAGTTGCATAAGGCCATGCAGAAGATTGAACAGGAGGGCAAGGGCGTCATCGTCTATATGCAGCAGGAAGGTCGCGGCATCGGTCTGATGAATAAACTGGCAGCCTATAAGTTGCAGGAGGAAGGTTACGACACGGTGGATGCCAACCTCTGTCTGGGATTCAAGGCTGACGAACGCGACTATGGTTGTGGCGCACAGATGCTACGCCACCTGGGAGTACATAAGATGAAACTGATGACCAACAACCCCGTGAAGCGTGTGGGACTGGAGGCCTACGGTCTGGAAATCGTGGAGAACGTACCCATCGAGGTGGCTCCCAACCAGTATAACCTGCGCTACCTGAAGACCAAGCAGGAACGCATGGGCCACACGCTGCATCTGAAATAAGTGGAAAGTGGAAGGAGGAAAGAGGAAAGTGAACAGAGAAAAAAGGTAAAAAAGTAAAAAGGAAAGAATAAAATGACGCAAAAGTTCGTTTAGAAGCAATAAAATGATTACTTTTGCAGGCTGAAAGAAACATTCTGAACAAATATGGCACAATTATCCAACCGTTTGCAACGACTTGCACCCTCGGCCACACTGGCTATGTCGCAAAAAAGCTCTGAGATGAAAGCTCAGGGTATTGACGTGATTAATCTGAGCGTCGGAGAGCCCGACTTTAACACGCCCGACCATATTAAGGATGCTGCCAAACGCGCTGTAGATGAGAACTACTCACGCTACTCGCCCGTTCCTGGCTATCCCGAACTGAGGAAGGCTATCGTGGAGAAGTTGAAGCGCGAGAACGGACTGGACTATACCACTAATGAGATTCTGGTGAGCAACGGCGCTAAGCAGAGCGTTTGCAACACCGTGATGGCACTGGTGAACCCAGGTGAGGAGGTAATTATCCCTGCTCCCTACTGGGTGAGCTATCCGCAGATGGCCCTGCTGGCAGGCGGTACCCCCGTCTATGTAGAGGCTACCTTCGAGCAGAACTTCAAGATGACACCCGAACAGCTTGAGGCTGCCATCACCCCGAAGACTCGTCTGCTTATCCTCTGTTCGCCCAGCAACCCAACTGGCTCTGTATATAATAAAGAGGAACTGCGCGCACTTGCAAACATTATTTTAAAACACGAAGATTTGTTTGTGCTGGCCGACGAGATCTATGAGCACATCAACTACGTGGGACACCACGAGTCAATAGCTCAGTTCCCTGGCATGAAGGAGCGCACCATCATCGTCAACGGCGTCAGCAAGGCTTATGCTATGACGGGCTGGCGCATTGGCTATATCGCAGCACCCGAATGGATTGTGAAAGGCTGTAACAAACTGCAGGGACAGTACACCAGCGGACCTTGTTCGTTGAGTCAGAAAGCTGCCGAGTTTGCTTATACGCAGAGTCAGCAGTGTGTAGAGGACATGCGACAGGCTTTTGAGCGCCGTCGTGACCTCATCGTGGAGCTGGCACGTCAGATTCCAGGACTGGGTGTGAACGTACCAGAAGGTGCCTTCTATCTGTTCCCCAAATGTAGCAGTTTCTACGGCAAGAAGACGCCTGCTGGCAAGACCATCGAGAATAGCACCGACCTGGCGATGTATCTGTTGGAGACAGGTCATGTGGCTACCGTTGGAGGTGACGCCTTCGGCGATCCTGATTGCTTCCGCATGAGCTATGCTACCAGTGATGACAACATACGCGAAGCGATGCGTAGGATTGCTGAGGCTCTAAAATCGTTAAAATAAGCGTTAAATGTAGTTAAACTCTGCCGAAGTAATCGTTTTATTTGCTACCTTTGCGAGGTCAAAGTGCCCATTGGCGTTTAGCCATTGGTGTCTCTATAGCTAACTAGCGTTAAATCGAATAAAAAATACAAGTCATTCATTTAATAACTTAAAAACAAAACAAAAATTATGGCAACAACAAAACCTGCTGCTCCTGCAGCAAAAAAGTCAAGCAGCGTCGGTATTAAGGACGCTATCTGGGTGATCGTCATTTGCGCTATCATCGCTTTCTTGAACTTCTTCCTGAACTTCGGACAGTCAAGCAACTTCGAAGGTGGCGATCCCGCCGGTTCTCCTCTGAACATCTGGGGTACCATCTACAAGGGTGGTGTTATCGTGCCTGTGATCCACACTCTGTTGCTCACCACTATCTTCATGGCTATCGAGCGCGTACTCGCTCTCAGCAAGTGTATCGGTAAGGAGAAGCTCGCTGCTTTCCTCGCTAAGATCAAGGCTGACCTGAAGGCTCTGAATTTCGACGCTGCTCTGCAGCATTGCAACGCTCAGGGTGGTTCTGTAGCTAACGTTGTTCGCGCTACCGTTATGGCTTACAAAGAGGCTGACGCCGCTCAGGGTGTGAAGAAGGAAGTGAAGATTGCTCGCATCCAGGCTGCTCACGAAGAGGCTATCGCCGTTGAGATGCCTACACTCACAATGAACCTCCCCATCATTGCTACTATCGTTACTCTGGGTACTCTGACTGGTCTGCTCGGTACTGTGGTAGGTATGATCAAGTCATTCCAGGCTCTGGCACAAGGTGGTGGTGGTGACTCTGTTGAGCTGTCTGCTGGTATTTCTGAGGCTCTGATTAACACGGCCTTCGGTATCGGTACTTCTTGGCTCGCTGTTGTATCTTACAACTTCTTCACCAACCGTATCGATAAGATTTCGTTTGCACTCGACGAGATTGGTTATTCACTGGCTCAGACCTACAACGCTACACACGCAGACGAGGCTTAATTTTGTCTAACCCTTTAAACTTTTTACTACTATGGGTAAGATAAAAATTAAGAAAACAGACGTCTGGATCGACATGACGCCCATGTCGGACGTGATGGTGCTGCTGCTGACGTTCTTCATGCTGAGTGCAAACTTCACGAAGAACGAGGTGGTGAAGGTGGTTACGCCTGGTTCTACAACCATGGCTAAGGTATCTTCATCGGCAGTGCTCGACATCACGATCGACCCCGAGGGCCGCGTGTTGATGGCAACAGACAAGACCGTGACGCTGGAGAAAGCTCTGGAGCAGATGCTGAAGGAGCGCGAGACCACGCTCACACCTGAGCAGAAGAAGGAGTTCCTCGTCAGTCCACAGGTTGGTATTCCCGTGAAGAGTCTGCCCGAATTCCTGGGAAGAACACACGAGGATCAGGTGAAGCTGCTGAAGAGCACGGGTATCCCCACCGACAGCTTGCAGAACCGTGAGGACAAGATGAGTGAGTTCCAACTCTGGGTGAAGGCCATGAAGAATGGCTATAAGGAGTGGTATAACGACCTTGAGGATGCCGAGAAGATTGGCGTTGCCAATAAGCTCGAGATTTGCATCAAGGCTGACAAGACCACACCCTACAGTGCAGTAAAAATGGTTATTGCCGAACTGCAGGATATCAACGAGAGCCGCTACAAGTTGGTTACACAGTTAAAGAAATTGGAGGAATAAGCTATGGCAAAGAAAAAAGAAAGCAAGCAGAAAAAGATGAATGTCCGCGTCGACTTCACGCCGATGGTGGATATGATGATGCTTCTTATTACCTTCTTCATGCTGTGTACTACCCTGGCAAAGCCTCAGGCTATGCACCTGACCATGCCTGCCAAGGATGACAACATGACTGCTGAGGATAAGGATAAGTCAAAGACAGAGCAGACCATCACACTGTATCTGGCTGCCGACGACAAGTTGTACTACTACATCGTGGACAAGAAGGAAGACTTCGGTAATCCCGAGTTCCTGAAAGAGACCACATGGGGTAAGGAAGGTATCCGCGAGGTGCTCCGCAACCACCGTCACGCTCCTGCAAAGGTGCTGATGGATGCTAAGAAGCAACTCGATACCTGGTTCAACAATCTGCCCAAATCTCAGCAGGAGGCCAACGACTCTGTCTATAACCGCGCACTTATCATGATTAAGAAAGGTCATGTGGACGTGGTACAGAACAACGAACTTGTCAAGGCCAAATATGAGAAGGTGGATCGTGATATGAAAG
>Ga0265300_10003872_pt1 | contig 12103 bp, 9 predicted proteins | sample AusTroGonzalo_MG_FD_193482 | JGI IMG/M metagenome (GOLD analysis project Ga0265300, IMG submission 193482) | Bovine rumen microbial communities from tropical cattle in Woodstock, Queensland, Australia - Gonzalo_03 | ecosystem: Host-associated > Mammals > Digestive system > Stomach > Rumen ... | reverse complement strand
GGTTTTCAACTCCCTTTCTCCAGTCGGGATTACTGGACTCGAACCAGCGACCTCGCGCCCCCCAGACGTGTGCGCTACCAACTGCGCTAAATCCCGATCCTTTTAAAGCTTAGCATCTGACCTAAGTCGGAAATGCGGGTGCAAAAGTACACACATTTTTCCGTTTCTCCAAATTTTCCAGCCACTTTTTTCGTTTTTTAAGTGTTTTTTTGGTGTCAGATTTGCTCATACCGATAAAAATGTATACCTTTGCACCCCGAAATCAAGACTACAACAGGTAAATGACTCAATATCTTATCAAGGCCTCCACGCAGCAACAGCTGATGGTGAGCCTGCCCGCCTCGAAGAGCATCTCAAACCGTGCTCTGATTATCTATGCGCTCAGCGGTGGGCGCCAGATGCCTCAGAACCTTTCCGACTGCGACGACACGAAGGTGATTCTGAATGCCTTGCGCTATATGCCGGAAGAGATAGACATCAAGGCTGCCGGCACCGCCATGCGATTTATGACGGCTTACCTGAGTGTGATGCGAGGTACGCACGTGTTGACGGGTACGGCCCGCATGAAACAGCGTCCCATCGGCATACTCGTCGATGCCTTGCGCAAATTAGGTGCCGACATCGAGTACATGGGACAGGAGGGCTATCCCCCACTCCGTATCGCAGGACTGGCTCTGAAAGGTGGCGAGCTGGAGATTGAAGGCAACGTAAGTTCGCAATATATCTCGGCCCTGCTTATGATTGGCCCTGCATTAGAGAAAGGCCTCGAACTGAAACTGACAGGCGACATCATCTCCAGACCTTACATCGACCTGACACTCTGGATGATGCGCGAATACGGTGCTGATGCCGAATGGACTTCTGCCGACACCATCAGCGTAAAGCCCAAGCCCTACGTAAACCGCGACTATGTGATAGAAAACGACTGGAGTGGGGCCAGCTATTGGTATGAGATATTAGCCCTGACCAACAACCGCGAGGCACAGGTGACGCTAAACGGTCTGATGGACGGCTCAAAGCAGGGGGACTCGGTGATTAAATATATCTTCAGCCTGTTAGGCGTGAAGACCGTGTTCCAATCGAAAAAATCAGGTCAGCCGCAGAACGTGACACTGAAATGCAACGGTCGTTGTGTACCCAGACTGGAATATGACTTTGTGAACTCACCAGACTTGGCACAGACGGTGATTGTGACCTGTGTCGCCAAGGATATCCCCTTCCATTTCAAAGGTCTGGGAACACTGAAGATAAAAGAGACCGACCGCATCGAAGCAATGAAACGTGAGATGAGGAAACTGGGCTATGTGCTACACGACATCAACGACTGCGAACTCTATTGGGATGGTGAGCGCTGTGAGCCTTCGATGGAAGAAGGCATCGACACCTACAACGACCACCGCATGGCCCTTTCTTTCGCCCCTTTCGCCATGAAGACGGGCAGCCTGATTATCAATAACCCGCAGGTGGTGACCAAATCCTACCCCCACTTCTGGCAGAGCCTGAAGGATGCCGGATTTGAAATAGAGGTAAGAGGATAGTTTAGAGTTGAGAGTTTATAGTTTAGAGTTTAGAGTTATGGAGTTTGCACTGGTGTGTATCGGGCTGATTGTGGGGCTAGGCATCATTGCCTGGATTGCCAATCATTTCGACAAGGGAGAAGACACCATTGAAGTAGGCCATGACTGCTCGACTTGTACCGCTGCACAGGAGGGGGACTGCAAAATTCACTGCCTTTTAGAGGAAAAACGACAAAAAGACGCTGCATCACACAATAAAATAACCTCTAAAGAGGTTTAATTATAGGATGCGCAGAATTACCTATATCTTGACACTCGGTGCCATCGTCGTCTTGACGATGGGAGGATGCTCTATGCAAAAAAACACGTCGGGCACCCGTTGGTGGCATGCCTTCAACGCGCGTTACAATATTTATTATAATGGTAAGGTGGCCTTCATCGACGGAAACTTAGAGAAGGAAAAAGGCAACCGCGACAACTTCACCGAACAGATTCCCCTCTATATGGTGGGCAACAAACAAAGCCGCTCGTTGGGAAGTGGTCATTATGATCGTGCTATCGAGAAGGCCGAGAAGGACATCCGCCGCCATAGCATCAAGGCCAAGCCCGAGTGGAAAGGCGGAAGAAAGAAAACCGACAAAGACAAGGAGTGGTTGGGACGTAAGGAGTACAATCCCTTCCTTTGGAAAGCATGGATGCTATTAGGTAAGTCACAGTTCCAGAAAGGCGACTTCGACGAAGCAGCAGCCACATTCAGTTATATGACACGCCTCTACCAGACACAACCCATGCAGAGCGGTATGGCCAGAGCCTGGCTCGCGAAGTGCTATACCGAACTGGAATGGCTCTACGATGCCGAGGACGTCATCCGCAATATGAGCCGCGACTCGATGCACTTCCGGGCAGTGAAGGACTGGGACTACACCTATGCCGACTACTATATCCGGACGAAGGACTACCAGAAGGCAGTGCCATACCTGCGCAAAGTAATCAAGCATGAGCGCCGACACCAGCAGAAGGCCCGCGAGTGGTTCCTCATGGGACAGATACAGCAGGAGCTGGGCAATCGTGCCGAGGCAGAGCATGCCTTTGCAAAGGCCATCGGCTGTCACCCTTCCTACGAATTGGAGTTCAATGCCCGCATCGCCCAGACAGAGGTAATGGCCAAGGGCAATGCCAAAGCAATGATCAGCCGCCTGAAACGTATGGCTTCCAACGACAATAACAAGGATTACCTCGACCAGGTGTATTACGCCATGGGTAATATCTACATGATGCAGCAAGACACGCTGAAGGCTATCGACGCCTATGAGAAGGGTAATGAAAAAGCCACCCGCAGCGGCATTGAAAAGGGTGTGCTGCTGCTGACCTTGGGTAATCTCTATTGGCAGTTGGAGAAATATAACGATGCCCAACGCTGCTATGGCGAGGCCATCGGACTTCTGGACAAGGATCGTAAAGACTACGAAGAACTGTCCTATCGCTCGAAAGTACTCGACGAACTCGTGCCACATACCGACGCCATCTATCTGCAGGACTCGTTGTTGGTACTCGCCGATTTGCCAGAGGAAGAACGTCTGGAGGCAATCGACCGTGTGATCGAAGAACTGAAGCGCAAGGAGAAGGAGGCCCGCGAGGCAGAGCAGATAGCCGAAGTAGAACGTCAGCTGCAGCAGAACCAAGGCATGGGACAAATGGGGGAGAATCTACCGAATCAGCCAACGCCACTTTGACAAAGCAGCGGAGGACAATGGTATTTCTACAATCCCACCGCCGTGAGCCAAGGAAAGACCGCCTTCCAGCGCCAATGGGGACAGCGACAGAATGCCGATAACTGGCAGCGACTGAACCAAACGGTGGTGAACCTGACGACTCAAAGCGAACAACAAAACACTGAGGACACCGAGGACTCCGACGGCTCCGAAAACTCTGAAGAAGCCGGATTATCAGAAGAAGCCAGATTATCAGGAGATGCCGGATTGTCCGATGAACTCAGCGATTCGCTGGCATTCCAAGGCGCAGAGCCTAACGACAGCACGCAGACAGCCGAGCCCAAAGACACCCTCGCCAACGACCCCCATAACCGCGAGTTCTATCTGGCTCAGATTCCCTTCACAGACGAACAGAAGGCCGCGAGCCACGCCATCATTCAGGAGGCTCTGTTGCAGTCGGGCATCATCTTCAAGGATAAGCTCGACAACCTGAAACTCAGCGAGAAGCAGCTCCTTAGACTGACGAAGGACTACCCCGAGTTTGAGAAACTCGACGATGCCTGGTATCACCTCTTCCTGCTCTATTCGCGTTTAGGTCGCCACGATATAGCAGAAGCCTGTCTGAGCCACCTGAAAGCCGAACATCCAGAGAGTGAGTGGACCACACTGCTTAGTGACCCCTACTACGCTGACAATGCCCGCTTCGGCACCCATATCGAGGACTCTCTCTATGCCGCTACCTACGCCGCATTCAAGAATGACAAGTTTGATGAGGTGGCTGGCAATGCACGCATCTCAGCAGACCGTTTCCCACTGGGTGAGCACCGAGCCAAGTTCATCTTCATCGATGGTCTGAGCCGTCTGAACAACGGTGATGCCAGCGGCTGTCTGGAACAGCTGAAGGAAGTGGTGGAAAAGCATCCAAAGAGTGAGGTGGCAGAGATGGCAGGTATGATTGTAAAAGGTGTGCAAGAAGGTCGCAGGCTGCACGGAGGAAAATTCGACATCGGCGATGTATGGTCGCGGCGTGACATCACCCTCACAGCAGACTCTACGAAGGCTGACACCCTGAGTGCCGACCCCCACCAGAAATTCATCTTCATCCTCACCTACGAACCAGACAGCGTAGACCAGAACCAACTGCTGTTTGAGATAGCACGCTATAACTTCTCGAACTTCCTGGTGCGTAACTTTGAGATTTCCACCGATGAGGACAACGGTCTGCAGCGAATGCTCATCAGGGGATTCCTCAGCTACGACGAAGCCCTGCAATATGCCCGTCAGCTGTATGCCAACGAGGTGATGGCCGAGAAACTTGCCCCCTGTCACAGTCTCATCATCAGCGAGGTGAACCTCCCGCTGCTGGGCGTACAATTCAGTTACGACGACTACGAGCAGTTCTATGAGGACATCTTCGTGCCGATGAAGATCAGTCAGGATAAGCTCCTCATACAGCCGGAGGACATCGAGATATTAGACCCCGAGGACATTCCCTTGCCGAAGACCGGCACAGGCGATGATGACGAGGATGAGGACGATGATGAGGATGAGCCTCAGCAAAAGAAGAAACAAAAGCAGACCAAGGACTTCGATTTCGACGAAGATTTCTGGTAAGAGGGGAGGAAGACGCATTTCCGACGAAAAAAAGACATAAATGATATGATAAACGGATATTTATTGTGGGTAGATGATGAGATAGAGCAGTTGCAGGCTCAGCGGCTGTTCTTGGAAAGCAAGGGTTATGACGTGGTGACGGTAAGTAATGGTCCCGACGCCATCGACCTCTGTCGTGAACGGCATTTCGACCTGGTGTTGCTCGATGAGCAGATGCCCGGCCTCAGCGGTCTGGAGACGCTGCAGCGCATCAAGGTGATGCACCCTACCCTGCCCGTGGTGATGGTGACCAAGAGTGAGGAGGAGGACATTATGAACCAGGCCATCGGACAGAAGATTGCCGACTATCTGATCAAGCCCGTGAATCCCAATCAGATTCTGTTGACACTGAAGAAGAACATCCACCGCGAGGAGATTGAAACGGAAGTGACACAGACGCAGTACCAGCAGCAATTCCAGCAGATAGCCATGCAGATCATGGACTGCAGGACCTGGCAGGACTGGGTGGAAGTCTATAAGAAACTCGTACACTGGGAACTGGAATTGAGCTCCACCGACAGCTCGATGACAGATATGCTCCGTATGCAGAAAGAGGAGGCGAACCTGGGTTTCGCAAAGTTCATCAAGAAGAACTATCTGGACTGGGTGGCGCAGCTGAATCCCACCACTGCCACAGGCGACCGTCCTATCCTCTCACCAGAGGTATTCAAGACCAAGGTATTCCCCCTGCTCAACGAAGGCCAGAAGGTGTACCTCGTTGTACTCGATAACTTCCGCTACGACCAGTGGCGCGTGTTGGCACAGGAACTCAACAAGCAGTTTGACATTGAGGAAGACCTCTATTTCAGCATTCTGCCCACCGCTACGCAATATGCCCGCAATGCCATCTTCTCAGGCTTGATGCCTAACAAGATTGCCCAGATGTTCCCCGACCTCTGGGTGGATGAGGATGAGGAGGAAGGCAAGAACCTGAACGAGGCTCCGCTCATTCAGACACAACTGGACCGCTATCGCAAGAAGAATACCTTCTCGTATCACAAGGTGAACAACTCTTCCGATGCCGACAAACTGATGCAGCAGATGGCGAACCTTGGGAAGAATGACCTGAACGTGGTGGTATTCAACTTTATCGATATGCTGAGTCACGCCCGCACAGAATCAAGGATGGTGCGTGAACTGGCCAACAATGAAAGCGCCTATCGCTCAATCACCCTCTCATGGTTCAGGCATTCGGTCATCGCTGAATTCTTCCGTCAGTTGGCCCAGCAGGATTGCAAGGTGATTGTGACCACCGATCACGGCAGCATCCGCTGTACGCAGCCTATCAAGATCGTAGGCGACAGGAATACGAACACAAACCTGCGCTATAAACTGGGCAAGAACCTGAGTTACGATGACAAGAACCTCTTCACCATCCGCGAACCTCAGAAGGCGCAGCTGCCTGCACCCAACCTCTCAACGAGCTATGTGTTTGCCACGGGCGACGCCTTCCTAGCCTATCCCAACAATTATAACTATTATGTCAGCTACTATCGCGACACCTTCCAGCATGGGGGTATCTCGATGGAAGAGATGATCATACCACTCATGACTATGACTGGAAAGAAAAGATAAGTTATGGAGATACAGATTCAAGACTTAGAGCATATTCGCGAGGCAGCGCGGGAGTTTGTAGACAGCATCGGTGATCACACCGTATTTGCCTTCTACGGCAAGATGGGAGCCGGTAAGACCACGTTTATCAAGGCTATCTGCGAAGAATTAGGCGTGGAGGATGTCATTACATCCCCCACCTTCGCCATCGTGAACGAATATTCCATCAGCCAACACCCATCACCCATCACCCATCACCCCGTCATCTACCACTTCGACTTCTATCGCATCAAGAAGTTGGAAGAGGTCTACGATATGGGCTTTGAGGATTATTTCTACTCAGGTGCCCTCTGCCTGATAGAATGGCCGGAACTGATAGAAGAGGTGCTGCCAGAAGATGCTGTGAAAGTGAGCATCAAAGAAAAAGAGGATGGCTCTCGCGCCATCCTCTTCTAAAGGTTCTGTTCCTGAAAGTCCAGGTCAGCCTGTACAACGAAAAGCACATATTCCGGTTCAAGGTTGTTGACACCCTCCTCCTTGGCTTTTTTGCAGACATAGTCAGCTACTGCCTCAAGGTCGATGTCTACCTCCTCTTCATCGCTCTCCAGGATACCACTCGTATAGTAGTAGTCTACTATCAAGTCCATCATATACAGGATAGTCTCATCGCTGTAATGCTTCTTGGCATCAAACGGGATCCGCTCACGGATAAACGCCAATTCCCTTTTGTTCTCCTCCTCATCGAGGCGGAGTTCTTCCTCGAGACTTGCCATCGCTTATAGGAGTGTCTGGAACTTCTCGTCTAACTTTCCCTCGCTTTGGGCACCGACAATCTTGTCGACAATCTCGCCACCCTTGAAGAAAAGGATGGTGGGGATATTGCGGATGCCAAACTCCTCAGCCATATCGTCGTTCTCCTCAACGTCACACTTGCCCACGATAATCTTGCCGTCGTACTTCTCTGCCAACTTAGAGATGATAGGGGCAATCATACGGCAGGGACCACACCATGTAGCCCAGAAATCAACCACTAACGGCAAATTGCCATTCTTCAGGTTCTCGAAATTCTCTTTTGAAATAGTTACTTCCATAATGATTCGTTTTTTTAAAGTTTATACTAATTATTAATTGATCTTATAATCCATCACATTGGGATGACTTTCGATGTAGTCGATTAAAGTGTGACGCACATCAACCCCTCGGTTGGGGGAGCGCAGCAGCACATGGTTCTTACCTAAGGAGTCACGCAACTGGAAGAACAGTTTTGTCTTGCCAGGATTCTCGGCAATCAGTTCGTTGAGTTCTTCCACAATCTGTTCATCGAGCAGCTCAGGGTCGGTGATAAGGGAGATGGTGATACGTTCGATGGCATTCTCCTTAACCGTTTGCAGGTATTCCACACGGTTTACCTTCAACTCCTTGGGACCTTCATTGTTGTATTGGAAACGGGAACGGATCTTGCCCACCACAAATACGGAGGCACCGATAGTGAACATACCACCGTACTGGCCCCAGTTCTCACCGAAAAGAGGCAGTTCGCCAGAGCCGTCGAAGTCCTCAAGGGTAACGATACCAAAGGGTTTACCATTCTTGGTAAAGCCTGTCCTGACAGCTGTGACAATACCTCCTAATGCCACATCCTCACGATCTTTGACGTTGCCGATATCCGTCAGTTCCAAACAAGTGGTGTTGCACAGGTTGTCGATGACGATTTTAAACTCGTTGAGGGGATGGGCAGAGAGGTAGATACCCACAAGGTCGCGCTCTTTATTGAGACGTTCGATATCACTCCAGCGAACATCGTTCTTAGGCACGGGCGGCAGGGCAATCTCTACGCCGTCGTCAAACATAGCGAAGAGGGAGTTCTGCATCTCAGCCTTCTCCTGCTGATAGGTCTGTCCATAGCGTACAAGGGTATCGAGGAACATCTCTCCCTTGGCATTGGGGGCAAAATAGTCCTCACGACGGATGCCGAAACTGTCAAAGCCGCCACTCAGGGCAAGACTCTCAAAAGCCTTGCGATTGACAGACGAGAAACTAACACGCTGGGCAAAGTCGTAGATACTCTTATAGGGGCCGTTCTTCTCGCGCTCTTCGATGATGGCCAAAGCCGCAGAATCACCCATACCCTTGATGGCACCCAAACCGAAACGGATCTCGCCATGATGGTTCACACCGAACTTCTCGTACGACTCGTTGACATCAGGGCCTAAGGTGGCGATACCCATTGCCTTACATTCGTCCATGAGTTTCGTGATTTCCGTAATCTGGTCACGACGGCGGCTCATAATGGCAGCCATGAACTCAGCTGGATAGTTGGCCTTGAGGTAAGCCGTCTGATAGGCCACCCATGAATAGCAGGCTGCATGCGACTTGTTGAAGGCATAAGAGGCAAAAGCTTCCCAGTCGCCCCAGATTTTGTCGAGTACCTTCGGATCATGACCATTCTTCTTGCCACCCTCGATAAACTTAGGCTTCATGGCATCAACGATATCCTTTTTCTTCTTACCCATGGCCTTACGCAAGGCATCGCTCTCACCACGGGTGAAATCAGCCAACAGACGTGACAGCAACATCACCTGCTCCTGATAGACCGTAATGCCATAGGTATCCTTCAGGTATTTCTCCATAACAGGAATATCGTAGGTTATCGGCTCGTCACCATGCTTACGACGGATGAACTGAGGAATATAGCCCATAGGACCCGGACGGTAGAGGGCGTTCATAGCAATGAGGTCTTCGAACACGGTAGGCTTGAGTTCGCGCAGGTATTTCTGCATACCCTGCGATTCAAACTGGAAGGTGCCCACAGTGCGTCCTTGCTGATAGAGCTCGTAGGTCTTGGCATCGTCGATGGGAATGTTGTCGAGATCAATGTCGATACCTCGTGTACGTTTGATATTGGCACAGGCCTCCTTCAGCTCCGAGAGGGTCTTCAGGCCTAAGAAGTCCATCTTAATCAAGCCCGTCGACTCAATCACATGGCCATCATACTGCGTGCAATTGGTCTTGGTACCCTTGAAGTCGGGGTCGTCGGCTGTCGAGACAGGCACATGGTCAGAAATCGGGTCACGGCAGATGATAAAACCACAGGCGTGAATACCTGTGCCTCGCACCGTACCCTCGAGCATCTTGGCATATTTGATGGTATTGGCGAGGGCCTTATCGGAAGATGCCTCCGCCTCACGCAGTTCAGGCACATACTTAATGGCATTGGGAAGGTTCATCTTCGTGCCCTTGCCATCAGGACCATCTGGCAGACGATCTGGGATTGCCTTACAGAGGGCATTGGAGACAGAAAGGGGCACCTTCTCGACACGGGCCACATCCTTGATGGAGTTCTTCGTGGCCATCGTGGCGTAGGTAATGATATGGGCACAATTCTCGTGACCGTACTTATCTTCCACCCATTTCAGCACCTTGCCGCGCCCGTCGTCATCAAAGTCGGTATCAATATCAGGGAGAGAGATACGGTCAGGATTAAGAAAACGCTCAAACAGCAGGTCGTACTTCAAGGGGTCGATCTTCGTGATGCCTAAGCAATAGGCCACCACGCTACCAGCTGCTGAACCACGTCCAGGCCCCACCATCACGCCTAATTCGTCGCGGGCGGAATTAATGAAGTCCTGCACGATGAGGAAGTAGCCAGGGAAACCCATTGTCTTCATGATATGGAGTTCAAACTTCACACGCTCATCGACCTCCGCAGGCAGTGGGTCGCCATAAATGCGTCTGGCACCTTCGTAGGCGAGCTTTGCCAGATAGTCTGCCTCGAATTTGATGCGATAGATCTTATCATAGCCGCCCAGTTTTTTGATTTTCTTCTCGCCTTCTTCCGGAGAGAGTTGGTTCTCACCATTCTCATCGGTGGTAAACTCATCATAAAGCTGTTGCTCCGTGAACTTCTGGCGCCACTCTTCTTCCGTACCGAACGATTCGGGTATTGGGAAGAAAGGCATGATGGGGTCATTGTCGAGACTATAGACCTCCACCTTATCCAGAATCTCGAGAGTATTCGACAACGCTTCTGGCACATCACTGAAGATGTCGTTCATCTCCTGACGCGTCTTAAACCACTCTTGCTTGGAGTAGAGCATACGCGTAGGATCGTCCAGATCTTTGGCAGTAGCCAGACAGAGCAGATGGTCGTGGGCTTCGGCATTCTCCTTGTCCACGAAATGGGCATCGTTGGTACACACCAGTTTGATGCCGTATTCCTTAGCCAGTTCGATCAACACCTTATTAGCTTCCTGCTGTAAAGGGAAGGTCTCACGATTGGCCCGTATCACGGGGTCGGTCACCTCATGACGCTGCAACTCCAGATAGTAGTCATCGCCCCAAAGACGCTTGTGCCACTCGATAGCCTCACGGGCACCCGCAATATCACCTTTCAGAATCTTCGCAGGCACCTCACCAGCGATACATGCAGAGCAGACAATCAGATCCTCATGATACTTCTCGAGTTCCATACGGTCTGTACGCGGACGGTTGTAGAAACCGTCAACCCAGGAATTACTGACAAGCTTGATGAGGTTTTTATAGCCGTTAGCATTCTTGGCCAGCACGATAAGGTGATAGCCGCCAAGGTCATCCTTGGTCTCACGAAGGCTCTTATCGCCACGACGGGCCACATACATCTCGCAGCCGAAGATGGGCTTAAAGAGTTCCAAGCCCGCCTTCTTGCGGTTTTTATTCAGGCTCATGCAAATGTCGTGAAATTCTTTGATACCGAACATGTCTCCATGATCGGTGATAGCCATACCACGCATGCCGTCCTTAACAGCTTTGTCTACAAGCCTTTGAATACTCGACTGTCCATCGAGGATTGAATAATAGGTATGTACGTGCAGATGTATGAAATCTTCCATATTTTCAGTAAAAAAGCCTTATTGGCAGATGGCAAAGATACGGCAAAATCTTGAGAATACCAAAAGAAATGGCAGAAAAATTTGTAACTTACGTTAAAAAGTTGTACCTTTGCACACAAAATTATAAAGACACCTAATTATATAATGGGAGAACGAATCAAGAAACTGAAGAAAATCAGGATTCACCGTGAGGGCACTCACGAGTTGATATATGGTGCCATTCTCATTTTTATCATCTGTGCCGGATTGTGGTATTTGCTCCATGCGTTCAATCCTCTCGTAGCACATATCGTCACGCCAATTGTCACTGGTATATTGGTGGCTGCCTGGCTGATGGCCCTGAATTTCTACCGCTGCCCCATCCGCTATTACAATGGTGATACGGAAAAACTGGTAGTGGCACCTGCCGACGGTAAAATCGTGGTAGTAGAGGAAGCTGAAGAAAACGAATATTTCCACGATAAGCGCCTGATGATTTCCATCTTCATGAGTCCGCTGAACGTGCATGCCAATTGGTTCCCTATCGACGGAAAGGTGAAGTTCGTTCACCATCAGAACGGCAACTACCATAAGGCCTGGCTCCCCAAAGCCAGTGAGGAAAACGAGCATGCCGATATCATGATCACCACGCCCGACGGTGAAGATGTGCTCGTGCGCCAGATAGCAGGTGCCTTGGCCCGTCGCATCGTGACCTACGCCAAAGAGGGTGAGGAGTGCTATATCGACGAGCATCTGGGATTTATTAAACTCGGCTCCCGCGTGGATGTCTTCCTGCCCCTGACCGCCAAAGCCTGCGTTA
>Ga0265300_10003871_pt1 | contig 12104 bp, 10 predicted proteins | sample AusTroGonzalo_MG_FD_193482 | JGI IMG/M metagenome (GOLD analysis project Ga0265300, IMG submission 193482) | Bovine rumen microbial communities from tropical cattle in Woodstock, Queensland, Australia - Gonzalo_03 | ecosystem: Host-associated > Mammals > Digestive system > Stomach > Rumen ... | reverse complement strand
CGCTACATCGCAGGCATAGACAGTAGCGACCGCATGGAATCGCAAATGGCCGAACGCATGGCCGTGAACACTCCCGTGCAGGGCAGCGCCGCCGACCTCATCAAAATTGCCATGATCCGCATCCAAAAACGCATCAACGACGAGAACCTCCCGCTCCGCATGATGCTCCAGGTGCACGACGAACTCGTATTCGAATGTCCGAAGGACCAGGTCGAAGAACTTTCGGCTATGGTCAAATCTGAAATGGAAGGGGCTATGGAACTAAAAGTTCCGCTCGTCGCCAGTGTCGGATTTGGCAAAAACTGGCTAGAGGCTCATTAGACGAAAGACGATAGACGAAAGATTATTTTTCAAAATAAGACTCGTTTTTATGTTCTCAAAAAAAGTTCTCAAAATAATTGCTGTTCTCAATATATTTTTTATTACAAAGTTGATATTTTTCGTAAAATATCAATTTTCCTGTTGCGTTTTTGAATATAATCGTATATATTATAGGCATATACGGGTGTATTATTTAACGAGTATGGGAATAAGGGATGTTTGTGAGTAAAAACGGACGGAAAATTTAGCGTTCAATGTTCTCAAAAAAATCTCAAAAACACAAAAATTTCGCATTAAAAGACACCCTAAACACGTCTCTAAAAGGAGTCTTAGAAATGAGATTGAACACCTTTGGCATCGCCGCTGGATCGCTTTTAATGGCAGCAGTTTCGGCTTTCGCGCTCCCCAAGGCCACCGAAATTTTCCCGAAGATGGGCCTCGGCTACAACATCGGCAACACGATGGAAGTTCCGGGCAATCAAGGCGGGCCGACCGCTTGGCACAATCCGTTCCCGGATGCGGCCTACGTGAAAGCCATCAAAGACGCCGGTTTTACCACCGTGCGCATTCCTTGCGCTTGGGATAGCCACGCAAGCAACGGCACGATTAACGCAGGCTGGCTAGACTCCGTCAAGACCGTCGTCGATCTCGTCATCAACAACGGCATGTACGCCATTTTGAACAGCCATTGGGACAACGGCTGGCTTGAAGACCGCGTTTTCGACGGTACCGGCTACGTCAAGGATCAGACCGTCACTAGTTCCGCAGCCGAAGTCACGGCCAAGCAAGAAAACTACTGGAAACAAATCGCCACCAAGTTCGCTGAATACGACGAACACTTGATTTTCGCATCCGCTAACGAACCGGGCGTGAACGACCCGTGGAACGGCGGTGCCGACAATGGCCAGTGGGCATTTGACGAAACCCGCATGCAAATACTCAAGAACTTCCATGAAGCATGTCTCAAGGCAGTACGCTCAACCGGCGGCAATAATGCCACCCGCATCGTGGTCGTGCAATCGCCGCGCACCGAAATTGACAAATCCCCACTCTTGGCTTCGATGTACCCGACAGACCCAGCCGGCGAAGGCTACACCATGGCCGAAGTCCACTTCTACCCCTACCAGTTCTCGTTAAAAACAGATGGAGACACTCAATACGATTGGGGAACCATGAATGAGTTCTACTACTGGGAAGACAAGACTCCGGGCAACGACGCCGCACACACCTGCTCCGGTTCCGCTCTCGGCTCCAAGACTTCCATCGACAATCTTTTCGGCGGACTCAAGACCCGCTTCTACGACAAAGGCATCCCGGTCGTGATTGGCGAAATGGGTGCCGTCAAACGTCTCAACGAACTCTCTGGCGACAACCTCAAGAAGCACCTCGAAGCACGCGCCGCTTGGTACGGCTACACGGTCGCATCCGCTAAGAAAAACGGTCTCGTCCCCTGCGTGTGGGACACCGGCGACGAAGGCAACGGCAACTTCACCATCATCCGCCGTCAGACCCAAAAGTTCGGTGGCAAAGTCGGCGACATCACCGACGTAGAAACATTGAACGCCATGCGTGAAGCTTACGGCCAGGCAACTCTTCCGGGTAACACCATTGACTCCACCGTCAAGGAGCACACGACCATTCTTGATGGAGACATGGCCCTCCACGTCAGTTTCAAGACGGTCCAGTCCGATACCGCAGAAGCAGGCAGAATCAACATCAACACAACCACCGACTGGAGCAAGTACGTTGCCGTTTCCTTCGACTTGCGCGTCGCAGGCGAATCTGCAGGACCATGCTTGGACGAAACCCGCGATGGTTGCAACGAATACGGCTGGGCATACGTCGCAGTATTCAACATGAGTGGTGGTTGGAAATGGAAGCAAGTTTCGCTCGGTAACGTGCCTGACCTCGGAACACTCAAGAACTACAAGATTGAATTCGGCGACGGCGAAGACAAGCTCGCTATTGAAAACGCCGCCAAGATGGACGGTTTTGGCATCATGCTCCAAGGCACACAGTTTACCGGCGATATGTACCTCGACAACTTGGTCCTCTGGAAAGCCGACGGCACTACCGACACGCTGCAAAACTTCAACACCAAGAAGCCCGATATCGAAGGCATCGCCAAGGGCAAACTCATCAAGGCCAACGACAAGGGCGACTGGGGTGAAGACACGAAGAGCGGTATTTGCATGCCGAGAGCTATCGCAGCCACCAAGATGCAAGTAAGCGTCCAGCCGGGTATCGTGAACGCCATGTTCACCGCAAGCAAGGCTAGCCGCGGCATCGCCACACTCATGAATACCATGGGTCAGGTCATCGCCCAGCAAAGCTTCACCGCGAACGCCGGCATGAACAAAGTCCAGTTGAGCACAAACTTCCGCGGCCCGGCAGTCCTCATCGTCAAGCAGGGCAGCCAGAAGAACATGCAGAAGATAACGTTACGCTAATTTTCATCATCTCCTTGCAAGTTTTGGTGTATATGCAAGGGAAAAGGCCCGGCGAAAGCCGGGTCTTTTTTTGATGAGTCAAATAAAATCACTCACATGAAGGTTCATACGAAAACACGCACGAATAAAGTCGCTTAGAATCCACTCTATAATGGCCATCCCCTCTCTCCGCTAACCAATGAACCGATTGGCATGACGGAATAGGAATCGTATCAACAACAACATAAACATCACGCCCTTTTTGCCGAGCGATAAAATAAGAAAGAGTATCTTTTTTAGATATAAAGACTACGTTCATAGAGTCCGCTGATTTTTCTTCGACTTTGGCTTCATAGCAAAATGGTTTTTCAAAGCAATTGCTCAGAAAAGCCTTTTCAGATACAACAGAATCTGATTCAACGGTCGATATCAACCTGACGTAATCATAACCATCACCCTCGCATTCTCCAGAACAACCGTAAAAAATAAATGAACAAACTATAAAAATTGTAATCCATGTTTTCATTTTTTCCTCCTCGCAAAAACGAAATGAGAACATCTAGCTATTCCATAAATATAAACAAAATTACTGTAAAGGAAAGGCCCGGCAAAAAGCCGGGCCCTTCTTATCCTCCTCACCCTAAAATTTCCTAGTCACGATTCGTTCCAAGGGCTCTTATGAAGAAACCACCCACATTGCCATTTTCGCCTTCGATAATGAACCGAATCGACACAGCTCTTTTGACAACATCCTCGCCCGAGATTCTATACTTGTCGGGATTCGGCAATTTGTCCAAATTTATCTGGGTAAATTCATTCCATTTATAACATTTGGTAGTTCCCAAAGAAGACGTTTTCGGCAAAACGACAGAAGGCCATTTATAAATATCCAAATCCGCATCTTCGAGCATACTTCCCGGAGCTAAGGTATCTGGACTTACTTCCAGCGACACCGGGTCCAAATCCATCCTTATGGGATAATCCGACTGATACGTAACACAGATTCCGCCCCAGTTTGAAATATCGACCGGCAAGCCCATGCTAGAATCATCTTGAGCAAGCTTGAACCCAAACAACGCATACGGCTTTTTGGAAAGTTCACCCTGATCCAAAATGACATTCATGCAGCACAGGTTATCGCACGAATTGATAATCAATTCAAAAGGCGCCATTATCCCATCATACTGATCGCTCCAATACCAGTCAAAAATCGAATTTCCGCCATCTTTCCGATCTGTGTATTCAAACCATTGACCATCCTGCAAATGGTTCCACGAAGAATCCGCATAAAGAGCCGTTTTGACAGAAATCTCATGAGACGGGCCATTCCACAAATCACGGGGATAATCGGGTCCCATAATCACATTCCCAAACTCGTCAACTTCAGAAGAAGAACTTGGCGGTTGTTCGGAATAAGTCCCAAACGACATGATATTGAACTTATACTCTCCAGCCTTTCCCGAACCGACAAACCTAAACGCAACTAGCTGTTTAGCTGCTTTCACCCCCACATCGGTTTTCCAGTATTCCGGTTCATCTTGCATCCATGTAGGAATCTGGAAGTCACTCCATTTACGGCATATTGTCTTAGGCTCACCATCCTTTGTTTTAGGCAACCTAACACCCGGATAAGCAAAACTGGGATAAGCAAAATCGGACATTACTTTTCGCAAGTCTAACGAATCGCCAATAGCCAATTCCAAACCCATCGCCAAGTCTGATGTAAATGTTACGCAAACTCCCCCCCAGTCAGAAACATCGACAGGAACAGGCTTGCCACTGAAATCTTTCGCAAGCGTAAAGCCAATTCTTACCAAAGGATCTTCATCTTGTGTCCTAAAGCCTTCTTTCAAAACGAATGTTCCACAAACGCCATCACACGTTTCAACAACGATCCGTTCATTCTGTGGATTAACCAAATCTGCTGGCCATACAATAGACGAAGAGTCTCCATTTTCGGCATTCGACATCAAAGTCCAATGGCCATCAGCTTTTGCGCCTTCCGGCAACAAAGCCGCATATCGAGCAACATTAACAGAAAAATCTCCCGCGCTCGGATTCCACAAATCACCACTGTTAAAGTCAGCACCTCCCGAAGAAGACTGCGTCACCGAACTCGATGAAACCCCAGGAATAGCACTCGACGAAGTTCCAGGAACAGAACTTGACGAAACGCCGAGAACAGAGCTCGACGAGCCAAGCGCCGTCAAGACGTTTGGATCTTCCGACGAGCCGGATATACCGTCATCCGCGCAACCAAGCATCGAAAGCGAAAATGCCCCGACGCACACCAAATAAAGATTCTTGTTCATACTAATCCTCCTTTTCACTCTTGACTTTTTTCGTCAACGGGAAAAACTGTAAATTCAACCTGTAAACCTGATCGAGCTTTCCGCAATTCGCCGCAATCGAAATAATCTTCTTGCGACACGCATCCAATTCATGCACAATTGCTTCGTAACCTTGGCGGTTTACACCCAAAGTAACTCCAGAAACATTACGCTCTTCGGCACCGAACTGGTCGATGGATTCAACACCGAGCCGCCCCATTTCGCGATGCATCATGCGGATGGCAAGCGGCAACGCTTCCTTAGAGCCAGAAACGGCCTTGTCCGTCTGCTCATAGGCATTTTCGCCCGTCTGCTTCAAGAAGCCAGCCTTTTCAAGAAAACTCAGCACCTTACGGACTTCAAGGGCCGAAACCTCCTGCATGCAGGCCTTGGCAATGTCACCCGGCATAGCACCCGGCATCATCGGAGCAAGTTCGCGCACCACCGGATTTTTCCAGCTATCGTAATACTCGAAAGCGTCCTCGTCAATCACACGCACTTTATTCGCAGTCGATATCGAGAGCATCTTATCGAGATACGATTTCTTGACATCGTCCTTTTGCGCATTGACAAAATTCACCATCGCCTCAAAGTATTCAACTTCGTAACCCGTGAGACCCATGGCTACAGCCACACGATTCATCGTCACGCGGCTCAAGCTGCTTTTACCGTCACAGACAAGTTTCAAGTACGAGGGCGAAGTAAAACCCGCAATCTTTGCAAACTCGCGCCATGTAAAAGCAGAAGTCCTCTTACGTTCTTCGTAAAAGTCAGCCATGTAGGCTCGGTAATCATTATATTCGACAATCGGTTTCATGTTAATCAATATACATCAAAAAAATTCAAACGTCAATACAAAATGATACAAAAATCAAAATTTTTATCAAAAATAAGCAAAATATTTAAAAATCAAAAATGCAAAACACATCACAAATGATACAAATGTATCATTTAACCACCATAAGATACACATACGAAAAAAGGCCCGGCGAAAGCCGGTGCCTTTATACTAAAGCAAACAAGGAAGAACACAACGAATTTAATCTTTAACGCAACGAACCGAGTAACCGAGATTTTTATAGCCTTGATCGGACAGGATCGCTTCATCAGAACCGTAGGAAAAAACTACGAGAGATGAACTTTCTGCATTTGTTTCACAAGTAGTCCAAAAACCAGTACTAACCCCCACATTCTGGACCATATTAACATAATCTTTATACCCTGCGGGCAAAACAGAAAAACCATACGAATCATTGCCGTTACCAAGATGAGCAAGCTCACCAAAGTCATAGAAATCTTTCCACCCCGTTGTCGATTTGAGAGCTAACGCAGCAGTCGATTGGCCACCAACCGCCGAAAAGAGCGTTTTCCATTCGGTCGTATCAGGCAAATGCCAGCCCTTCGGACAAACGCCCTGAGCAGCATCGGACCATGAATAATACCGACCAAACTTAGCACAATTGGCTATTGCATCCCTGCAAAAACTATTTGCAGATTCGTAATTGAGGTTCTCCGCCATCCAAACCTGGTTGCCAATCTTCACAATCCCGTAAACTTTACCATCGCGTTCATCGGTAAAAGTCTCTCCAGAACCTTTAGGCTTAGACGCACTGGTATCTCTTTTCACATCCGGCACAATAGAAGACTGAGAACATCCTCCCATTAACGGATTGGTAGAATTAGGCCTATTCGATGAAATCGCCATAATTCTAAAAGAGCTTTCCGAACCCGAAGTACCCTGCATTTTGAAAATAACCTTGACGACCTGCTTTGCCGCATTTTCACCCGTTATGTCGTACTTGTAGCTCGCGGACTGTTTTCCCGAACCGGACTGTTTAAAATCATTCCATTCAAAGCAGGCAAAATTCGAAACAGAATCCGCCTTGGGCAAGGTTACAAACGGCAAATCCATCCCTAAATCTCTATTAACCGAATCACCGAGATCTAGCATCAACGCAATCGGCATGCCGGCATAATACTGAGCACAAATTCCTTTCCAGTTCGAAACATCCATCGCAAAGTACTTTCCGCTAGAGTCTCGCCCTTCAACATTAAACCCGATTTCGACAAAGGGAGCACCAGACGATTCACCTTGTCCAAAATGAGCGACACCGCAAATTCCATGACAAGTATCCTTTACCTGAGTAAAGAAGTCTCGACCGTCGCTATACGGAATTTCTACAGGCCAAACAATCCTCGACGTTCCCCCTTCCAACGAATCGGTTCTTGCAAAAAATTCACCAGCATCGACACCTCTCAAAACTTTTCTTGAATACGCATCCGTATATACATGAGCATAAGTATAACCGGCATACCACAAATCGCTCGGGACATATTCCATCGAACTCGTATCCGTCACGCAACTCGAAGAAGGAAGACTCATCATACAGCTGTCCGCAAGAACAACAATCTCCTGGGCCTTAGCCGACGCATAGCGTTCGACAGCACTATCATACACAGATTTAACATCTGCAAATTCTCTAGAAATGCGGTACGTTTTATCGGCACATTGCAAAATTTTCGCCATCGCATTATCACAAGTACGAGTACTCGGTGTCAAATCCAGCCTTTCCAACATCATCCGGCCTTTCACCATGCCTAAACAAGTAGCCGCACCAGCCTTAGATTTGAGCATTTCTGCCGCTTTGGAAAAAGCCTCATCAAGGCTATAATAATCCGCAATAGAATCTGTATAATTACATTCGCAGAAACGTTCTACAACTACAGGCGATTCACAGCCACCATCGACAACAGATAAACTATCCACATTATAATTTTTATTGTTCGTGGCTGTGACATAACGGCCTAAACGCACAATCTTGAAAGGCTCCGAGCTTTTATCGTAACCGGACTGCAACCTAAAGCGAATCGAGACCAAATGTTTCAAGCCCTCTTCAATACTGACAGCCGGTTCTTCATCTATAAGCGGATGATACAAGCGCCCCGTACTCGGCGTAAAATCACTCCACGCAAGACATTCTTCTCGATAAAGCGGCTCACTCGTTGTCGAAGGTTTTGAAGAACGGAACAACAAGGCTTCATAGAAAATACCATCCAACGCATTTTCCACAGAGTCGCCAAAATCAAGAACGACGTTCATAATACCCGTAGAAGCGTATCCAATACAAATGCCGCCCCATCCGCTAACATCAACTTCATCAAATTTACCTGTAGCGTTTTTTCCGGCCATACTGAACACGATATCGACAGACGGACGAATATCATCTTCTGTCAATTCACCCACACCATGTTCGAGACCATCATTGACAACATTAAAGTGCGCCGTGCCGCAAACGGCTCCATCACACGCATCAATGACACTGCTAAGCGAAAGCGAATCATAAGCATAACTCACCTCCGCAGGCCATTCCACGCTAGGAATCAAGAGTTTTGTCGAATCCAATTCCAAGAACCAAATGCCAGAAGTATTCGTTCCATTATCAAAACCGGTACGGACGCGGTACCCCGATTCAGGGTTCCACATTTCAGCAAACCAATCGCAATCGGCAGAAGCCTTTTGCATATCGGCCACATGGCACAGTTTTGGAACTCCGAATTGTTCAGAATCCGACGAATACACAGTTGAACTTGACGACCCAAACGCCACTGTATTCGGTTCTGTCGATGTTCCGGCAACACCGTTGTCATCAGCACATGCGGCAAAAGCAAGAGCTATAGCGCCACACGCCAAATAAATGTTCTTTTTCATGTTAAGCCTCCTCGTTTTCCGCGACTTCCTTAGAAAGCGGGAAAAATTGTAAATTCAATCTGTAAACTTGTTTGATATTTTTGCACGCTTCGGCCATCGCGGTAATCCTTTTGCGGCATTCGTCCAGCTCATGGACGATGCGTTCGTAGGTTTCGCGGTCAATGCCCATCGTGACGCCAGTAACGTTGCGTTCGTTTGCCGTAAATCGGTCCAGCGAATCAACGGCCAAGTTCCCCATTTCGCGGTGCATCGAACGGATTGCAAGCGGGAGTCCTTCCTTGGAACCTTCTACGGACTTTTCCGTTTGTTCGTAAATATTTTCACCGACCTGTTTGAGGAACCCCGCCCGCTCTAAAAACGCAAGCGACTTGCGCACTTCAAGCGCAGAGACTTCTTGCGTACAAGCTTTCGCAATTTCGCCCGGCATGGCCCCCGGCATCAGCGGAGCCAATTCACGCAACACAGGATTTTTCCAGCTGTCATAATACTCGAACGCATCCTTATCGACAACACGAACTTTATGATCGAGCGCCATGGACTGCATTTGTTCCAAAAACTTTTTCTTGGTTTCATCCGTCTTGGCGTTGCCAAACTGAACCATGGCCTCGAAATATTCGACCTCATGATCCACAAGCCCAATCGCAGCGGCCACACGTCCCATGGTCACTTTGCTAAGGTTCGTTTTTCCACAGCAAACGTCTTTAAGGTACGACGGAGAAACAAAACCCGCAATCTTCGCAAACTCGCGCCAAGAGAACGCCGAAGTACGTTTGCGCTCCTCGTAGTAGTCGCTCAAAAAAGCGTGGTAATCTTGATATTCAACTATCGGTTTCATATTCACAAATATACGTTTGCGTTTTCAAAAAGTCAATAGTTTAGAGTACATTTTTTGCTGTTTTCTTTAAATTTTAGCAATTTTATTAGTTATCAAAACGTAATTTCAGCATATATAGTACACCCCGTACTGTATACGAATATCGCCGCAGTTACCCACGGCGATTCATCAATGCACCCTTGTCAGCATCCGCTCAAACAAAACAGATTAATCTATGCAATTATCCTCATTAATAATACTTATTTTATACGTACTATCAATATTACAACCATCTTGAACAGGAATATAAGGCTTATACAAATCATTACTATAATCGACATATCGAACATCCATTAGCCCATAAAAAGATTCTTTTAAAGTCACCGATACCGCAGGAAAAACAGACTTCTTTCCTCCACAGTACGCAATTTCTTCAACAGAATATTGACCATACCCCCATTCTCTTTTCAATTTTTTATCATCTACATCAACCCACACATGTTTTTCATAGCATTTTGAACAAGGGATTGAATCTCTATAAACATGATAGATAGAATCATTTTTAGAAATTACAACATGAATCGAATCAACACCCCTAGGCAAATCAACATCTATATGCAATCCACATTCAATATGTGCAGCCTCCGGTGCAGGGTCACAAGCTATCAGATTACACGAAAAGGCCATCACAAACAAAAGGCGAACAATTATAAACCGACTGTATTTAATTGAAAGCCCCGTCTTATTTGAAATCAAAATTTTCATATCAATCCTCCCCTTTATAAAAGTCTATTCTATACAATTGCTATTAGATATAGTTCGTATTTTATACAAAGAATCTATATTACAGGGATTCTTTTCTTGAAGAAATGGTTGATATCCTATTTCGCTTTGTACATACTTTACCGATATATTATTAGCCATTCCATTTTTTAAAGAAAAGGCTACAGAAGGGAATACTACTTTTTCCCCTTTACAAAAGGCCGTTTCTTCCATGAAATACTCGCCTTTGCCCCAACCAAATTTCATTTTCAAATCCGCATTACCCTCAAACAAGCCAATCCACTTATGATCTTTTTCATAGCACTTTGAGCAAGACTTAAGATCATTAAAAACATGACAAACAGAGTCTTGATTGCAAATTTTCACATGTACAGAATCCGCTCCCTTTGGTAAATCGACATTCAAATACAATCCGCATTCCCCTTCCAAATCATCAGCAGGTGAACAAGCATGGCCACAAAACATCAAATACGCAAATGTGGCAAAACAAACAATTATAAACTTACGGCGTTTCTTTGAACAACCAGTCTTCTTTGAATTCAAAATTTTCATATCAATCCTCCATTTTATAAATATACACAAATTATCTAAAAACGAACAAAGCAGAATATTAGAACGACATAAAAAATCGCCGAAGTTATCCACGGCGATTTACATTCCCCTAAATCTCGGTCGAGGATGAAATACTATGGCCCCTATCGGCTTCGCCTCCAGGGTGACAGCGAGCAAAAGCCATTCCCGGCATCCCGAAATAAATCCGGGACAAGTTCTAGCCGGGATGACATTTCCTGCCTACTGTTTACAGCCTACTGCGGCAAAGCCGCTTACCACATTTTGTCGTATTTCTTGCGGTTCTTTTCTTCGTCCTTCTTTTCCTGGACGATAGCGTCGATGACGGCAGCCACCGTGAGGTTGAAGATATCGTGGACAGAAGCGTCGGAGTCCGTGAAATGCACCGGTTTGTTGAGGCCCATCTGCACAGGACCGATAGATTCGCCAACGCCCATTTCGAGGAGCATCTTGCAAGTGGTATTTGCAGAAGAGAGGCACGGGAAAATGAGCGTATTGACGGTCTGGCCCTTGATCTTGTTAAACGGGTACTTCGTATCGCGCAAATCCTTGTCGAGAGCGACGTTCACCTGCATTTCGCCATCGATAACGTAATCCGGGTACTGTTCGTGAATCATGCGCACAGCTTCGCGGGCGGTGTTGGACGTGCCGCGCGGAGCCCCCTTGTCAGACCCAAAGTTTGCGTAGCTGAGCATCGCCATCACCGGTTCGTGAGCAAAGAAGCGCACGGCGTCGTGAGTGAGCTTGACGATATCCACGAGCGTTTCGGCATCCGGGTCGCGGTTCACGAGCGTATCGGCAAGGAAGAACGTTCCCTTCTTGGTGCTCAAAATGTGGAGGGCGCCGAAATGCTTGTATTCTTCGCGGATACCGATGATTTCCTTAGCCAGTTCGATGGTTTCGGAATACTTGGAGTAACCGCCAGAAATCAGGGCGTCAGCATCGCCCACCTTGACCATCATCATACCGAAATGGTTCGGCTCGAACATGTCGTCGCGAGCTTCTTCGAAGGTCACGCCGTTGCGGCCGTTTTCTTCGGCATAGATTTCTGCGTACTTGCGGCGACGTTCGAATTCTTCCGGAGAACGCGGATTCACAATCTGGATGCCCGTAAGGTCGAGCTGTTCGCGCTGGGCAATAATTTGTAT
>Ga0265300_10003869_pt1 | contig 12107 bp, 9 predicted proteins | sample AusTroGonzalo_MG_FD_193482 | JGI IMG/M metagenome (GOLD analysis project Ga0265300, IMG submission 193482) | Bovine rumen microbial communities from tropical cattle in Woodstock, Queensland, Australia - Gonzalo_03 | ecosystem: Host-associated > Mammals > Digestive system > Stomach > Rumen ... | reverse complement strand
AGACCCTCAAGGCTATCCGCGAGGCTGAGGCATGGCACGGACCTTCCATCATCATCGCTTACGCTCCTTGTATCAACCACGGTCTGAAGGCCAAGGGCGGTATGGGTAAGAGCCAGGCCGAGGAGAAGAAGGCTGTGGAGTGCGGTTACTGGCACCTGTGGCGTTACAACCCCGCTCTGGCTGAGGAAGGCAAGAATCCGTTCAGTCTCGACTCTAAGGAGCCGAACTGGGAGAACTTCCACGACTTCCTGCTCGGTGAGGTTCGTTACCTCTCTGTCAAGAAGGCATATCCCAACGAGGCTGAGGAGCTCTTCGCCGAGGCACAGCGCATGGCACTGCTCCGCTACAAGAGCTACGTCCGCAAGACTCAGGAAAACTGGGAAGACTAATAAACATCAAGTAACACCCCCGAATTTGGGGGTGTTACTTTTTTTATAGTAATACAAATTCTAATATTACTTCCAATAGTTTTCCAAACGATTGGCTTCTTCCTTGGTAATATGAATGACACTACCGTGCTTAGGTGCGATGAAATCCTTTAGTTTCATCACCCCTTCATTGAATCGTCCTAACGGTGTGAAAGTTTTAAAGTCGGTGGTCTCAATGAAGCCGAAATTATGTGGAGTAGCACTGTAGATGTCATACATAATCACCCATTTATCCTCTCCAATCCGCTTCCAGACATTCGGCGCCTCGCAACCCCGTTTTTCTGAATCAATCTGTTCGGCGTGGTAGTCGTCGAAATGGTTGATGCGGTCGCTGATCATATATTTGATACCACCAGGGTTCTCCTGTGCCACGTAGGTCATGAAATACTGCCCATTTGGCATCGGACAGATGTCGGCATCGAGCACCTGAATCTTCTCGTCAGGATATTCGAACAGCAATTGTGGTTCGGTTTCCAAGGTGGTAAAAGCCTCGTCAGCATAACTATAATACATCTTCGTACGTGCACCTGGCTGCTGACGAATGGTGAAATAGACCATCGGTTTGTTTACAGAAGGATCCCAAATAGTCTGAGGCGCCCACGCACAACCAATATCACCGAAATGCTCAGGGAAGAGCTTGTCGATACGGGCGATGTGATGTGTCCAGTGGATCAGATCATCAGAGGCCATCAACACCAGTCCGCGATTGTTGCCCCAGCCATATTTCTCAGGACGCTCCCATCGGGTGGTGCGTAGACCTTTCTTCTGACCGTAGACATGGAGGTCAGTCATGGCAATATAGAACTTCCCATTGGGGGCGCGATAAATATGAGGATCGCGAATGCCGTGCTGTTCAGCGATGCTGTCTCCAGCAATAATGGGCTCACCATGATTCACGGGCGTAAAGTTGTAACCATCATAACTGATGGCCATGAACAGCGAATGTGTTGAGTCGTTGAAGAAAGTAAAGAGATAAGCACTCATATCCTTCTCTGTGAGCCCCTTTTGTGCTTTCACCATCAGCGGTAGTGACAGCAAGGTCAACGCCAATATTATTTTTTTCATCGTGATTTGTTATTAGTAGATATTACATACCATAGGCTTTCTCACCGATGGTTTCCTGCGAGCCGATAGTCATCTGGCGCAGGTCGTAGTAGGAACCATTGTAAATGTTGAAGTCGACACTTCCTTTGATTCCGGGCAGACGACCCACATCAGTATGCTGCCAGAACTTCCACGGACCTTTATATTCCAAAGAGTCCACATAGTAATGGGCAATCCAATAAGGATACTGATCAAAAATGGTATCGTTGAGGTATTTCGTCTTAAATTTAAAATAGGTATAAATAATAGGCTTGGTCTTATAATGTTTCTCGACAATGTCAAGCCACTGGAGCACAGAACTCTTGAACTGATCGTCGGTCTGATCCTTGGGCTTGTGTTCAACGTCGAGCACAGGCGGGAGATCGCCGTTTTCAAGTTTTACGACATCAAGGAAATGATAGGCCTGTTGTTCTGCCGGTGTATGTACACTATAGAAATGGTAGGCTCCGCGGGTGAAGCCGTATTCACGTGCCTGATAGAAATTTTCGCGGAAGTTCTCATCGGTCTGCGTAGCGCCCTCTGTAGCCTTAATCATCACAAAACGAATGGGGCACTTATTAATCATACCATTATCTTTCAGCTCTTCCCAGTCGATATGTCCCTGATGGTGGGATATGTCAATACCGTGAATTTCATAACCTTCAGGATAGCTGACATCACCATAAAGGGCACGCCAACGGAAACCAAAGGGGGATACAAAGAAATAATAGAAGAACCAGACGTAACCTGCTATAATCGCAACTCCGCCAATCCACCATCCCCATGAAGGAACCTTCTGTAGTAGACGGATAATAAAATTAGGGCGCTGACGCTTACCCACACCATGATAGGTATGGGTAATGCCAACGCCCTTACGGCGAACTACTCGTTTTTTAGACATTTATTAAGCCTTTTCTAAGGCAAGCGTTCTGGTAGGCTGGTCGCAAACCTCCGTGGGTCCCCAATACTGGATAGGACCGGGATAAATATATGCAGTCTTGCGAGCCCACTCGTCACGATGCGCAGCGAACTCCTTGAAAGGAGCACCGTCGAGCTCAACAAGAGCCTTGCGGATTACGGGCTTCATCTCACCAGCACGCTTCTCCATATTCATCATCATCGTGATGGGCACACCACCAGCAATCCACTGGTCTGCAGGAGCAGTTGTATTCTTGACGATAGCCATATAACCGGTCTTGCCGTTGGCAATCAGCTGAGCTGCTGAAGTACCAAGAGCATAGCAGTAGTCAGCATCAAAGTTAGATGGAGCAGCGCAGCGTCCTTCATAACCGAAGAAGTGGTGCTGAGTACCGAACTTGCCAACAAACTTACCCTGCTTCTTCATCTTCTCAAGCTTCTGGGCCACCATCGTTGAGAGCAACTTCTCGGTCTCGATGAGCGATACCTGTACGTTTCCGTGAGGATCGCGGTCAAGAGCCAACTGACGGGCTACGCCTACAGGCAGACTATTGAACACAGCGAGGTTCTCAGGAGTCAGGTGACTCTTTGCAAAATCAACCTGCTCGTCGCGGCTAATTTCCTTGGCCTCAGGCAGTGCGAGCACATCGTTCAACTGGGCAATCAATTTCTTGATGGCAGGGATGAACTCAATGACACCTTCTGGGATGATGACAGTACCGAAGTTGTTACCATCAGCAGCACGAGTGGCAACAGCGTTGGCGATATATTCAACAATATCATCGAGGCTCATAGCCTTAGCTTCGATCTCTTCAGAAATGAGGCAGATGTTGGGCTGTGTCTGCAAAGCGCACTCAAGAGCGATGTGAGAAGCCGAACGTCCCATCACCTTAATGAAATGCCAATACTTGCGGGCTGAGTTACAGTCACGCTCGATGTTACCAATCAACTCAGAGTAGGTCTTACAAGCGGTATCGAAACCGAAAGAAGTCTCAATCTGAGAGTTCTTCAGGTCACCGTCGATGGTCTTAGGACAACCAATCACCTGTACACCATAGTTCTTGGCTGCATAGTACTCTGCCAACACACATGCATTGGTGTTAGAGTCATCGCCACCAATAATCACGATGGCCTTGATATCGAGTTCGCGGATAATCTCAAGACCTTTCTCAAATTGGTCTACCTTCTCCAACTTTGTACGACCGGAACCAATCATATCGAAACCACCAGTATTGCGATACTCGTCGACAATCTCTTTGGTGAGTTCCATGTAATTATGGTCTACCAAACCACCAGGACCAAGGATGAAACCATAGAGGCGGTTTTCAGGATTCAATTTCTTAATCTGGTCGAAGAGACCAGTGATAACGTTGTGACCGCCAGGTGCCTGACCACCGCTGAGGATGATACCAACATTCATCTTGGTATGGTTGGCCTCTGTAGCAGGCTCGAATTCTACGATAGGCATACCGTAGGTGTTGGGGAACAACTTCTTGATGTCTTCCTGGTCACCGACACTCTGGGTGGGCTGACCCTCCTTGATTTTTACTGCACCTTGGAGAGCCTTAGGCAACTTGGGCTGATAGGCGGCTCTTGCCATCTGCAAAGCACTTTTTTCCATAATGTTTAATCCTTAAATTTGAATGAATAATTTTCAATTTGCCTGCAAAATTAATCAATTTCTGCAAGAAAAAGGAAAGAAAAAGGGGTAAAATAGGCTTTTTAATATTTTTTGTGGATGGATTTCTTGGGTAGAAGAAGATTTTTTCTTATCTTTGCTTAGTGAATATATCAAAACTAATAAATAAAGGAGGAAAATTATGGCAAGTAAAAGAACATTAAAGCGTGCGATTCATTCGATTTGTGAAGATCTTTTCGCAGAGGCTATTGCAGTATCACTTTATGGTGTCAATGGTCAAGAAGGCAATGCCGAGGCACTGCTTTTCAGCATTCTGAAAGTAGAAGATGAGTTTATCCGTCGAGCCAGCCATCCGGAACCTGGACTTTCAGCAAAGGTGTACTTCAATGACTTGAAAGAAAAGTTCACTGAACAAGTCAATGAGATCATCGACCAGTTGAATAGTTAATATGTGGCAATCATTTTGTAAATGGCTGTTGTATGGCCGAATGGGATGGACGATAAACGTTACACAAGAACACCCGGACAAGTATATCATCTGTCTGGCTCCGCACACCAGCAACTGGGACTTCCTGTTGGGATTGTTATACAGCGGGGCCGAAGGCTTCAAGAGTAATTTCCTGATGAAGAAGGAGTGGTTTTTCTGGCCGTTGGGACCTATCTTCAAACGGCTGGGAGGTATTCCGGTCTATCGTCAGAAGAAGACAAGTATGACCGATTCGATGGCTGAGTCAGCCAAGGCGGCTAAAGTTTTCCATCTTTGCATCACACCGGAAGGTACTCGCTCGAAGAATCCTGACTGGAAAAAAGGCTTTTATTTTATTGCATTAAAAGCAAATCTTCCCATCTTGTTATATGGTGTAGATTATGAAAAGCGTTATATCCAGTGCAGCAAGACCATCATCCCTTCTGGCAATCTGGAAGATGATATGCGAGAGATTAAACTATACTTTAAGGACTTCAAGGGTAAGCATCCCGAGAATTTTACAATTGGAACTGTTGAATAATGAATAAGAAGAGACTGGTCATGACATTATGGGCAGGTCTCACAGCCTTGCTTTCCTTGGCGCAGAAATCCCCAAAGAATCCTTTGGAAGACTATTTCGTGAACTATAAAGCGGCAGGACAGCTGATACGCAGTAAATCACATTTGGACAGTCTTCGTGTCAATGATTCCCTGAAAACGGTAACGGTCTATGCCAACAATGCCTTCGGGGAACAGTTGTTCACCAAGCCCTCTACTGAATTTATCTATAATGATATCAGGAAGCTGCTGCCAGATACCCTTCAGAACTATCAGCTGACTGTGAAAACAGGCGGCTGGGCCATCGAAGATCTGATACCTAACCGTTTGTCCGACCCTGTAGACAAGAGCCGTACCTGGGGTGATATCGATTATAAGGGAAAGCCTTGGGTGTTTAATGCCACAAGACCTTACACAATTACACGAGGACTTAGCAACCGGCATTTTACTATATGGGCCAGTCATGGCATCTACTACAGTATTGCCGATGACAAATGGACTTGGCAACGTACTCCCCTCTTTGCCACGAGCGAAGACCTGTTTACGCAGACCATCGTCACTCCCTACCTCATCCCTATGTTGGAAAATGCCGGTGCCAATGTGTTCACCCCACGTGAACGCGACTGGCAGAAACATGAAGTCATCGTCGATAATGACTCGCTTGCCATCGGCTATACGGAGCAGAGCATCCATCATCCTTGGCAGATGGCACCGAAGCCTGGCTTCGCTTTGCATGCGGGTAATTATGTTGACCATGAGAACCCTTTTGAGGCAGGTACAGCCCGTATGATTGAGGCTACCGAGCACAAGCATCATCTGGGTCACGTGATTTACCAGCCCACGATTCCGGAAGCCGGCCGCTATGCCGTTTATGTAAGTTACCAGACCTTTGCCGAGAGCATCGATGATGCCCGCTATACCGTCTGGCATAAGGGTATTGCCACTGAGTTTCATGTCAATCAGCAGATGGGTGGATCAACCTGGGTCTATCTGGGCACTTTCGACTTTGACGAAGGTTGTAATGAACAAAACCGCGTGGTGCTCTCCAATTTCAGCGACAAGCCAGGCATTGTGACTGCAGACGCAGTAAGGTTTGGCGGCGGTATGGGTAATATCGAACGGGGCGGTAAACTAAGTGGTATGCCGCGCTGTCTTGAGGGCTCGCGCTATTATGCACAATGGGCGGGTATGCCTTATGAAGTCTATAGTACCAAAGAGGGACAAGACGACTATGGCGATGACATCAATGCCCGCTCGTATATGTCGAATCTGCTGAGCGGAGGCTCATGCTATTTGCCAGACACCACAGGGCGTAGCGTACCCATCGAGTTATCCCTGGCCATTCATAGTGATGCTGGTTATACCCGCGATGGGAAAACGAATACCGGCACCTTGACCATCTGTATGACAACCTTCCGCGACTCGACGGTGAATGCAGGTTTTACCCGCTTGGCATCGCGCGATCTGGCCGACGATCTGCTGGTCAGCATCCCATACGATATCCGCAGGAAATACGGCAAATGGCAAGTACGTGAACTCTACGACCGGAACTATTCCGAATGTCGTGTGCCGGAAGTACCAAGTGCCATTCTCGAGACTTTGTCGCATCAGAATTTCGCTGATATGAGAATGGCCCAAGATCCCAATTTCCGTTTCGACTTAGCCCGCAGTATCTATAAGACTTTGCTGCGCTATACTGCGCGGATGCATCATACCGACTATGTCGTACAGCCGTTGGCCCCCGATAACATATCCGTCACCCTTACTGATAAGGGTGAGGCAAAGATCAGTTGGACGGCAACAGAAGACCCTTATGAGCCTACGGCTGTTCCCACCTGCTATGTTCTCTATACTGCCAAGGACAATGAAGGTTTCGACAACGGCTTCTTCCTGAACAGTGACAAGACGAGTACGGTCATCCAATTGGACCCCGACAAACTCTATTCCTTCAGAGTGGCAGCTGTCAATGCTGGTGGAGAGAGTTTTCCCAGCGAGGTAGTGTCGGCCCTCTATAATCCTACCGCGCAGAAACAAGTACTCATAGTCAATGGTTTCCATCGTCTCGCTTCGCCAAAGGTGATTGATAATGCTACGGAACAGGGGTTCGATCTGAACGCAGATATTGGTGTAAGTTATGGATTGACCGCTGGATGGCGCGGTTACCAGATGAGCTTTGACCGTTCGCAGATGGGTAAGGAAACATCCAAGGGACTTGGTTTTACCAACGATTCGTTGGCAGGACAGTTCATTGCCGGCAACGACTTCGACTATATCCGCACCCATGCGAAAGCCATCGCCTCTGCCCGTCGCTACAGCATTGCCAGTTGTTCATCGAAGGCCATTGAGAACGGCAAGATGACATTGGAAGGTTACGCGCTCGTCGACCTGATCTTAGGTCTGGAATGCAACGATGGCTATTCGCTGGTGAAGTATCAGGCCTTCCCGAAGGAACTGCGCCCTCATCTGAAAGCACATACAGTCCAAGGCGGTGCACTGCTCGTGAGTGGTGCCTATATCGGACGTGATATGACATCGGAGCAGGATAAGGCTTTCCTATCCAGTCTCCTCAAATGTGACTATGGCGGGACTCATAGTGATTATCTCGAAAGGGATACCATTCAAGGATTGGGTACCACCTTCACCTTCCATCGCCAACCAAACAGCGCACATTACGCTGCTCAGCACCCTGACATTTTGCTACCCATTGCACCGGCCTATCCAGCGATGGCTTATTCGAACGAACAGAGTGCCTGTGTTGCCTATAGCGGTAACGATTACCGTGCACTGACCATCGGTTTCCCCTTTGAGTGTATCAAGGATGAGCAAATGCGTAGTTTACTGATGCGAGGTATATTAGCATTTCTATTACAATAATTATTAACTTCAAACAATAATAAACGTATGAAAATACAAGCAAATTCATCTGGCACAAGAAGTATTGAAGTCAAGGAAGAACACCTTGAGACCATTGAAAAATATCAGTTCTTCAGAGATCTGATTGATTCAAACGGCTATGTAGACGAGCAAGTCCTTGACAAATTAAAACTAAACATCCGCTCCCTGCTCGAGAGCCAGGCAGGCAAAGACAAGGCACTACTGGATCTCTGCCTCGATGTCATCTATCATCCCAATATGAAAGCCTTCGGACTTCAGCAGTTGGTAATTCTTTATATCAATTGGAAAAACCAAGGCAATGAGAACCTCGGCTCTACCACACGCGCCATACAAGGGACACCTTTTAATTAGTGAATAGTGATTAGTGAATAGTGGAATATAGGCTAACGGATTTCCTGCCAACGACGAAGAAGGAGTTGGAACTCAGAGAATGGGATGAACTCGATATCATTCTGTTTTCTGCAGATGCCTACGTGGACCATCCTTCTTTCGGTGCCGCTGTCATCGGACGTACGCTCGAGGCAGCGGGCTACCGTGTTGCCATTGTTCCGCAGCCTGATTGGCATGGCGACTTCCGCGACTTCAAGAAGCTCGGTCGTCCGCGGCTCTTTTTTGGAGTGGCTCCCGGCTGTATGGACTCGATGGTGAACAAATACACCGCCAATCGTCGTCTGCGCTCCGAAGATGCCTATAGTCCCGACGGCCGTCACGACCTCCGTCCGGAATATCCCACAATTGTCTATACCAAGATTCTCAAGCAGCTCTATCCAGATGTGCCTGTGATACTCGGAGGTATCGAAGCTTCATTGCGTCGCGTCACACACTATGATTATTGGCAGGATAGCCTCCGCAAATGCATCCTCTGCGATTCCGGTGCCGATATGATTACTTATGGCATGGGAGAAAAACCGACGCTCGAACTCGCCAGCCGGATACAGGAGGATTCTAAGATTCCACACGATATTCCTCAGACCGTCTTCCTCGCCCGGAAGGAAGATATCCCCGGTGGCATCCGCGAAGACGATATCGTATTGCATTCCCACGAGCAATGCCTGAATGACAAGCGTAAGCAGGCCGAGAATTTTCGATATGTCGAGGAACAATCGAACATGATGCATGCCTCCCGACTCATGCAGGGTGTCGATGGAAAATATGTTGTTATCAATCCACCCTATCCGCCGATGACCACGGAGGAGCTCGATGCCTCCTTCGACCTGCCCTATACCCGTCAGCCCCATCCTAAATACAAGGGTAAACGCATTCCAGCCTACGACATGATCAAGCACTCGGTTAATATCCATCGTGGCTGTTTCGGCGGCTGTGCCTTCTGTACCATCTCCGCCCATCAGGGTAAATTCATTTCCTGCCGATCGAAAGAGAGTATATTAAAAGAGGTGAAACAAATCATTGACATGCCTGATTTCAAGGGTTATCTCTCCGACTTGGGTGGTCCCTCAGCGAATATGTACGGCATGCACGGCCGAAATCTCAATGCCTGCGAAAAATGTAAGCGACCCAGTTGTATTCAACCCCAGATTTGCCCTAACCTCGACACCAATCATCAGCGCCTGCTGGATATCTATCATGCCGTCGATGCTATCAAGGGCATCAAGAAGAGTTTCATCGGTAGTGGTGTACGCTATGACCTGTTATTATATAAAAGTAAAGACGAAACTGCCAACCGTACTGCGATGGAATATACCCGCGAATTGATCTGCAAACATGTAAGCGGACGTCTGAAAGTAGCACCAGAGCATACCAGCGACCGCGTGCTGAAACTGATGCGCAAACCGTCGTTCCAGCAGTTCTATGAGTTCAAGCGCATCTTCGACCGCATTAACCGCGAGGAGAACCTCCGACAGCAGATCATCCCCTACTTCATCTCTTCGCACCCCGGATGTCAGGAAGAGGATATGGCAGAACTGGCGGTCATTACTAAGCAATTGGACTTCCATCTCGAACAGGTACAGGACTTCACCCCCACTCCAATGACCGTTGCCACCGAGATGTGGTACACCGGCTATGATCCCTATACACTCGAACCCGTATTCTCGGCCAAGAGCCAACGGGAGAAACTTGCCCAGCGACAGTACTTCTTCTGGTACAAACCAGAGGAGCGTCGAGGTATCGAACAGAGCCTCCGCCGCATCGGACGTCCAGACCTCATCTCCAAACTATATCCCAACACCCATCACCCAACACCCAACACCCATGCAAATTATCGAGCAAAGCCTCATAGCGAAGACCCCCCAAAAGAAAAGCGAGGACGGTCTCGTCGTCACAAGTGACTTCATCGCTGTGATCGACGGATCCACCTCGAAGGCTACCCATCGTTACTCCTTTCTGATGAGTAATGGTCGCTATGCTATGCAGATCATTTCGCGCTATATTCGTAAGATGTCTGCTGACACGTCCTGTCATCAGTTCTGTTTGGGTGTCACCCGCGCTATCAATAAGCATTACTCCAGAAAGCGCATGGCTGAACTGACTGCCCATCCTGAGGAGCGCATGACGGCCTCGGCCGTTATCTTCTCCCGTCTGCGACGTGAGATATGGATGATTGGCGACTGCCTTTGTATGCTTAACGGCGAACTCCTCGAGAATCCCAAGCCCTATGAGCAGACGCTGGCTGAGATGCGGGCGAAAAAAGTGAAAGAACTGCAGGCTATGGGCAAGACCCAGGAGGACATACTGACCAACGATGAGGCCCGCGCTGCCATCATCCCCCAGATGCTCCAAGAGATGAAGAACCAGAACAAAACCTATTCCGTCATCGACGGTTTCCCGATACCTGAGCAATTAGTGCCTGTCATCACTCTGGATTTCCGTCCGTGGGAAGTGGTCTTCGCCAGTGATGGCTATCCCTTCCTCTGCCCCACCCTTGAAGAGTCGGAAGCACGCCTCACCAATCAACGCGAGACCGATCCACTGAACATCAACGACTTCAAAGCCACCAAGGGTTTCACCCCAGGCAACCGCTCATTCGACGACCGTACTTACATCAGATTCACGATATAAAAAATAGATAACTATGAAACGAGTCAATATTTATGAAGAGGCCAACCGCTGCCTCATGTGTCAGGAAGCCCCTTGCACCATAGCGTGTAAGACTGGAGACCCAGCCAGAGCCGTACGCGCTATCCGATTTGACAATCACAAACTGGCTAAGCGATGGATTGCAGACTGCAGTGATGCCGACCTGGATGCTGCCGAGAAGGCCTGCATCCGCTACGACTGGCCAATCCGCCTGAAGGAGATGCTTCGCAGCATCAGTCCCGACGATGTCACCGCTGACTATCCCAATCTGGAGATTGATTTCTGTGGTATCCACTGCGAGAATCCATTCTTCCTGGCCTCTTCGGCGGTGTGTACCAACTATGAGATGGTGGCCCGCGCCTTTGAGGCAGGATGGGCCGGCGTGTTCTATAAAACCATCTGTTTTCAGGAAATAAATGAAGTGTCACCTCGTTTCGATGCCGTTCACAGCAATGGCATACATGGCGATTTCTATGGTTTCCGCAACATGGAACAGTTGAGCGAGAATCCTATTGAGATGGACTTCGACATCCTGCACCGACTCAAACAAGACTATCCTTCGAAGGTGGTCATCGCCAGTATCATGGGACAGACCGAGGAGCAGTGGGTCGAGCTGGCCCAGATGGCCGAGAAGGCTGGTTGTGATGCTGTGGAACTGAACTTCTCATGTCCCCAGATGAAAATTACAGGCATGGGCAGCGACGTAGGCCAGAACGCGGAGCTGGTGGTCATCTACACTTTGGCTGTAAAGCGGGCCGTGAAAATACCTGTCATACCGAAGATGACTCCCAACATCACCCACATCTACCATCCGGCGCTGGCAGCTTTCTTTGCCGGAGCTGATGCCATCTCTGCCATCAACACCATCAAGTCGGTCACCATGTCCGACGAAGCCGAGGTGTCAGGCCGTCGCACCATCTCGGGCTATTCCGGCCGGGCTGTCAAGCCCATCGCCCTGCGCTGCATTCTCGATATGTCGAAGAATCAGGTGATGAAAGGCATCGAATTGAGCGGAATCGGCGGCATTGAGACCTGGCGTGACGCCTTGGAGTTCATACAGCTCGGATGTAATAATGTGCAGGTC
>Ga0265300_10003868_pt1 | contig 12108 bp, 15 predicted proteins | sample AusTroGonzalo_MG_FD_193482 | JGI IMG/M metagenome (GOLD analysis project Ga0265300, IMG submission 193482) | Bovine rumen microbial communities from tropical cattle in Woodstock, Queensland, Australia - Gonzalo_03 | ecosystem: Host-associated > Mammals > Digestive system > Stomach > Rumen ... | reverse complement strand
CTGGTGGGAAAACGTAAAGGAACCAAAACCACCAGTCCCCATTGTGTGAGGTGAATAATGTTATTCTACATCAGTGAAGATGGAGTCAACAGGCTCTTCAGGCACTGCTTCTTTTTCTTCTTTCTTACCGAATGTAATCTTGGTATTCCAGAATTCGCCTTCCTTTACTCGGTCGACGTATACGACAGGCTTCTTTGCTGCCTTGTCAATCTTCTTACCAATCTTGACACCGAAAGCCAAGGTGAACTCAATCGGAGTATTGACATCTTCGTCTTCGGCAACAGCGTTACCGATCTTGACGATGTCTGCACCAACTTCCTTACCAAGCCAACCGACCTTCTTATCAGTAGATTCAGTTGTCTTATCAGTTGCCGGTAGATAACCGTTGAAAGACTTACCGTCCTTAGTGACGAGAGTCAACTTTAAGCTCAACTTGCCGGTTTGACCACGGTGTTCTTCAATGTTTTTAACCGTTACGAAATCGTGTACTTCGCCAGCGGACTGACCACCACCGAAAGCACCAGCGTTAATCTTATCAAGCATTTCATTCATCTTTACAGATATTGGCATATTATTATCCTTTGTGGGCTCTTTATGAATTATCGTAAATGATTGCAGAGCCTCAAACCAACCATTTACGATATAAAATATAACAAATTATTTACGAAATGCAACCCCTGCGGATAGAATTTCTTTCTTGTGTAACTGAAGTTTATACAGACGGTTTGCCCTATCCATATCCTTCTCAAACAACGCACAGCACTCTTCGTAGTCATCAAACTGAATTGTGTTGTCCATTATCCACTGACACAAGCGAGGTGCATAAGGCTTCCAGAACTCACAGAAGAACACCTTCTGGTCATTAAGGATTTCAGTACCAAATGATCCGCATTGCCACATATTATCAAGTGCTTCTTCAATTGTAATCATTTCGTGTGTCTCCTGTATAGAAATTCCAATCCAATCATTCGCTGTAATACATGACGCATGTTAATAGTCATGTACTCAGCAAACTTGTTGTAGGCGTCAACCTTATCCTCAAGTGATAGCGATGCAAAGTTAGCGATAAACTTCTTATCATTCATTGTCTGCTCCTTTTGGATAATAGACGAACTTTCTGAATCTTCCATCTGGCTGAATATGTATGGGCACTTTGACTTCATGACCACTATTAAGCATGTCCTCAATGTTCGCAATCAAGCAAATGAATTCAGCAACGTTTGGTTTTTCTTTGTGCATCTGGTCTGCAACATCAAACTTACCACCATTGTCTGCAATGATCCTTGCGAATACTCGCTTTAGGTGTTCAGAATTCATACCAGTATAGTACTTAGGTGGCAATCTCTCAACAGCACGATACTTACCAATGAAATGTTCAATGATAATTGCTGCATCATCTGTGATGTCAACTGACTTGATATAAGAGTTACCATCAAAGCCCATGTTTGCTGGTAGGTCAGGATGGTAACTTTCTAACGGCTTAAGATAATCGCTAAATCCCATGATTATTCTTCTCCATTATACCATTCATCTGCCTGAGCCGATGCAGTGTCATTTGATGTTGTATTACTCTGAGTAATTTTCTTGACGTAATGAAGAACGGTTCGCTGCTTTCGCTTTTCACCTTTCTTATTGACATCAATCTTTGACTTCTTGAAACCTTTCTTTGTCAAGTGGTTCAACAAGTCACTTGCTTTCTTCGAGATATCTCTGTTCTCTCTGATGTTATCCTTTGTTCTATCGCCATCAAGATAAGCATACCACATTTCTTCAATGTTCTCAATGGTAACATAATCATCAAAGTTATCGGAACGTTCATAATATGTCTCGAAGAAATCATCATAGAACGATTCGGCATCGTCTGCAACGTCAAACACGTTCTGAATGATATTAGAAATGTCAATCGTGCAGCGGTCCTTACATAGTCTCTGATATGCAACCTCACATTCTCCAAAGAATTCTGGCAATGCAGCAACCAACTTCGGTTCAATAGTCGCATCACCGTGAAGAATTGGTGTTCCATCAGGATTTCTCTTTACCTTACCATTCTCGTCCTTGTAGGTCATTTCGTCCAAAGCCTTTGCATTCAGTTCCCACTTTAAAACGATTGTTCTTGAAGTTTCGTGACGTGCTGCAAGGTCAATGTTCGGTGCAGTATTGGAACCAATAATCAACTTAATAGACGGACGGTAGTTGAAACCTCTCATACCCTTTCCTTCAACTGGAATTGAGTCACCACCAGTCAAAGCGTGAATAGACGAAGTCTTAATGAAGTTTCTGTTCTTACAGTCACCCCAAATCAACAGACGCTTGTCATAATATGAATATGCGTCAAATCGTCCACCAATTGAGTTATCTGTCTTCGAGATAGAATAAACAAGATCCTGTTCCATCAACGGCTTGAATACTGCCTGTAAGAATGTTGACTTACCAGCATGTCCTTCAGGGTCATAGAGATAAAGCAACTGTCTTCCAGTATTCTTCGCATCAAATACTCCCCAGATCCATGCTTTCAATACATCAATTTCATTTTCGGTTAGACGGTTCCTCAACCATTCAGTTACGAAAGAACACTTATCACTGTGAACTACTTTCAAAGCAGTCAACTTATGGAACGAATAGTCCTTCGTTGACAATGAATAAGACTTAATGTTTGTTGTGTCAACTGTGTTTGAATCGTCCTTCAAAGCAAAGATGTTATTAACCAATGCCTGATAGATGTCAATAGACTTACCACCACAAGACAGCGTCAAAGTTGCTTCTTCACATACTTCAAATGATACTTTGTTCTCGACTGTCGTGTAGTTTCTTCCGTAAGCACCAAATCTGTCTGCTTCCTTACGAATAATGATTGGGAAGAATGCTATTGCTTCAGGAATCTTTTCAGAAAGAACTTTAGCGTTCAATACATTTTCTCTTGTTCCAGTATCATTCGTATAGAACGTTGGTTCGCCCATTTCCATCTTTGACTGAATGAACTTCAGCAAATTTGGTACATAAATGTTCAGATTTGACTTCAACCAAACTTCTGAAGGCTTACCATTGATTTGCTGTTCAATCTTCCAGACGATATTTGTTTCTGGATTTCTCAAGAACACGGAATTTTCTTTTGGATCCTTTGAGAACAGGAAATACTTCTTTATCTCACTGTCTGCTTCGTTTAATTCATCGGACTGTTTAATCTGTTCAGTCTTCAATGATAAACGACCTTTATTCGGTCCGTGTTCAAACTGTTCAGAAGATGGCTCTAACTGATATTCTGTGAACTTACCATCCTCGAAGTTGTCATCGAGTGTTCCTAGCTTATTCGCAATAGTCATTCGTTACTCCAAAATAAAAAGCGATGTGTACCAGAGTAACGGAAAAAGGGTACACACCGCGTAAACTTTTCAAATTGTTCGTTTCCGTTACTCTACAGTATTTATAATCTGTCAGTCAAGAAAAACTCTTATTTTCCTCACCGACTCAATAAATTTAACAATTTTTTGACGAAATTCATTTGGGCAGAAAACTTTCTAACTGACTAGAAAAGTTTACATATTATTTTTATGTTACATTGAATTTCCGAACAGTCAGAGCACTGTTGCATATATTCAAATATAAGCAAATGGGCAAATTTGGGTAATTTGGGCATCTCTGTGCTTCTGTGCTTCTTCTGTGCCTCAAAATCGTCTTTCATGAAGCACAGAAATATGACGTTTTTTGATGAAATTTGGGCATTTTGTGTTAATAAAGTGTTGATAAATTGTTGATATTTTGTTCTGTGCTTCTGTGCTTCTAAGAATCCTAGTTGAGAAAAGTTTCTTGGTTCAAATTTTATCTCACTCATCTAACTGAAATCAACTAGGAAACTGTGAGGCACAGAGGCACAGAGGAGAATTTTTATGAATTTTTGCCCATTTTGATGTATTTTGGGCAAATTTTCTGTGCCTCAACAAACAAATTATTGAAGCACAGAGTGAGGCACAGAGGCACAGACTGTAAACTTTTGAAGCAGTTATAAATATGTTGTTGATTACCTCGATGATCTAACACCCGGTGGCTCTTTTCTTACCTTTCATGCCATCGGGTGTTTTTATTATTTGGAGTTTATCTTCTCCATTTGTTTCAGAATCTTAATCAAAGCAAGTATCCTTTTTCGCCACTGTTTGGGGTGGACTTTGGAGAACAAGAAATGCACCGTTTCATGAGTCTTTCTGTTTAGAAAGACGAAATTGTTTCTAACAGACAGATCTTCATAGTGAGCTTCATCTAAGTCCATGTGATGCAAGTTCGCTAAACGACTTAGTTTCTGACCAGTTACAGGATCATTTATCTGTTCATGTCTTACTCTATCGCGGAATTCCTTCCAGATCTTTGTTCCTCTGAATTTCTGTTTTGCTTTCTGATTATTTTGTCTCATAATTACCTAAATTTAGTAAAAATTCCCACGAATTGGCAATTTATCAGTATGTCAAATTTCGTGGGAATCTCAGACGAAAATCGTCAAAATGTGTTAACAAATGACGTATTTTGATGAAATTTTCAGATAGAAAATTAGGATTTATTGCGAATTTTTGTACCGTAATGTTCCCTACCATGTTCAGATTGAGTCAGCACAGTTAGTTCATCTACGCCATCACATTTCTTATTATATGTGTTATGGTGAATGTTGTTCGTGGTACATCTCAGTAAATTGAAATGTTTGGCAACTAATCTATAGACATAGACATATCCTGTTTCCTTTGAATAGAACATTTTATATCCCGTGCCGTCACTCCAATCATCGTATGGAAATTCTTGTCCATGACAATCTTTAATAGTACCATCTGGGAAGAGATACCATTTAGATGTCAACTTTACTGGTGGATATCTATCAATCAAATTTGACGTAAGCATATTAGTCTTCTATTTCTTGGTTTTCACTGATATAAATTGTGCTAGGTCTTAAAATCTCAATCTTATTGGTTTCAGTATCACAATTTGCCCATACAGGTGTAATGTGTTCACCCTGTCTAAGCCATGCGAGACTATTCATTTTTTGTTCACCAATTTGAATGCAGTTAGGTAACTCAATTATAAAGATTCCATCATGTTCATAATCATTTTCTTTTACGTACTCTTTCCATGTAAGTAATTTTGTTGATACCTTTGCTTCTTTCTGTTCTTTATTCATATTGTTCTCCTTTCTGTTAATTCGCCACTCCATTGTAGCACTGTTTAATTTCTCCGGTTACCTTATCGTAACAAGTAGCACCAACATACTTCTGATATTTCTCAGGATAGTTATGCATGACATAGACTGTAAATAGTCTTTCTGCAATTAGAGATGCTGGTTTGTCGTTTGCGTCCATGGGCAAATTTAACTCTGCAAAGATAGTCTGAAGCCAGTTCATGTATAGTTCAAAGTCATGTGTGGGCATGATGAACATATTATGAACGAACAATAGGTTGCTCCACTGCATGTTATTGACAGTATCTCTATATTCTGGGAATTTACGACAGACAATATCGCATGCTTCAAACAGAAGATTGCGATACTGAGGATGAGAATTGACCCAAAGTCCTAGATTAGTGCCGAAATCATTCATTCCACCAACCCAGTACCAAGTATGGTAAATGGAATCCTTATCCGTTATGGCATCTTCAGTAAGAATTGCATTCGTATTTCGGTGAGATAGATGCCTTCTTGCTTGATAGATGCCAATAGTTTCATAACCATTTGCTTTGGCATCTCTTAGAATGTCTGGATAGAGATATGTATCGCCATAAATTGCAGACATTACATTCTTGTTCTGGATTGCTTTCATACCGTCCTTAAGTTCATACTTGACTTCGGACGGATCATTTCTGTAGATTACGTAGATCATTGTTGTTCTCCTTTCGATATTTATCTTCATCAAGCAGAGCACGTCTTCTTTCCCAAACCTTTTTAGCAGCTTGACGAATCTTCTCTTTCTGTTCTTCTGACATCTTTTTGCCTTTCCAGTAATGTGGCGAGTTCTCTGAGATACGCTTTCGTTCCTCTTCTGAGCGCTTGAATACATGCTTCTTGAATGTATGTCCATATTTCTGTCTGTAGCATTCTACAGCATGTTCTGTCTGATTTACGATGGTCAAAATGTTACACAGACGAGTATCAATGTTGTGCTCTCTGTAATATGCATGGACTGCGTCAATGACTGACTGTCTGCTATACTTACTGTATGCAGCCCAGATAGATTTCCAAATGAATGTTAGACCGTTGAGTATGTAATCTGACTCATCTTCTATATGACTGTCTATCCATTCTTCAACAAGATCATACTCAATTCGTGGCTTTACATTAATACCTTTACGACGTGGCACTATTTCCTCACAAAAAAAACCCATGCAAGCGGCAATCCGACAGTACATGGGATGAATGACATTGAAGTGCGGAGTCAGGATCCACACATATAAAATATAACAACTTTTTTGCCCACTTCAAAAATGGGCAAAAACTGTCTGCTTACCAACGGCGTTTAACAGTTACATTATATGGACCAAATGTACATCCGCTGAACCACGAGGTATTACCAGAACCACCATCAACAGTCATTTCATACGGTCCATCACCTATAGTAATTGTTGTATCCTTTCTTGTACCAATTGAACAGTACATGAAAGGTTTACGATATTCAGTCTGCAGATCATATGATACAATATGAATGTCACCATTGACTGTAGCACCATTGATATTACCAATGTTCTGATTTAATACACCAGTAAAGTCTTCAATGTCGCATCCTTTACAGTACATCCAGTCAGTTGATGCTGTAAGTTGTCTGAAATGAGGTCTCCAGTTAACGTTCTTTACTTTCTTCAAATCAAAGATCTGCGGAATGCATTCAGGTACCCACTTAGGACCGTATATGTTTTCCAATTCTTTAATACGGCAGTAACCGATAGTTGAGACACCACCTGAACCGTCACAAGCAAATGCAGAATTACCACCTGTTGCGTCAGGCAAGTACATATTACGGAATGCACTGTGGTTACATTGGTTCCACATCAATGTAGTATCAGTTAGACCTGGAGCATAGAATCTGTAAACTTCAGTTGGTGCTTTATTGCCACCCCAAGTTGTCAGGTCAGCGCGTTGCCATTTGCTTTGCTGTGCAGTTAGACGAGGATATGTAATGTATTCCCAACCTTCATACCAAGCATCATACGCTGATATCTGTGCGTAATGGAAGTCATAAGGAGGATCAGAAAACTGTTGAGCCATCTTCATTCTGTCCATAGCACGAACACCAAACGCAGGTTCAATGTCTGAAGCAGATTCCCATGTACAGCTCATTGGCTTTGCATTTGCTGGCATGTGAAATGCTGAGTCAGGTCCAGTAAGTGATGTAAACGCACCGTTGTCTTCGTATCTTGTAGGCGCTGTTCTATATGCGCTTCCTTCAACATAGACATCGTGGTCAATCATTGCCCTTATTGGCTGACCATCCCACGCAGTACCTGAAGGAACGGGATACTTGATGATTAAGTTCGGTGTATAAGGCAGATAGCCAGACGGTTCGCCAAATCCAATCGGACGGTTCTCATAGAAAACATATTCGTCGTTATGTCCAACAAAATCGTTCATTTATCGTTCTCCTTAAAATGGACCACTGTAGTTCTTTGCGTCATCAAGATTTTCAAACCCAGCAACTGAAATGTTTCCAATACTGTCACGGCTAGATCCTTGGTCATCGCTTATTATGATTTTATCTATCCTTGCAGCGTCCTCAGATACAGTGATGGTACAGACAAGAGTACTTTCTACATAAACATAACCAATGCCTGCATCTCTGTCAAACACATACTTTACCCACTTATCTGTTGCTTTAGGCCATAGACTTGTCTGATAATAGTTTGTTCCATCAAGCGTCTTCTGTGTCATACTTTCAATAGGAGTACATGACGTAATCTTCCAGTTAATACCTACAATACCAGCATAAGAAAGATAAGGATGTCCTCTAACACCCATGTACTTGGTATTTGTGCCATCATTATCATAAAAGAACTGCAAATCACCTAGAGCACCAGGATGTCCTTTGAATCTGAATGTAATGTATGGATATGGGTTAGATCCCATTTCAGGCAAAGTAATAGTTGCATTGTTGGTATAAGTGTTTGTGTCATTGAAAAGCATTTCTTTTGAAGGTGTAGGTCCAGGTTCTTCAGTAGGAAATACCTTCACACCGTTCAACATGGCAGAAACGGAACTGCCATTTAGCATCAGTCCTTTGATGACAGATCCGTTTAGAATAATTCCAGCCATTTAGTTACCTCCAGTAATGACATATAGAATGCCATTTGCAGATGCTTCAGCAGAAGTACCAACTGCTCTTAGCTTCATACCGTCAAGATCGCCCCAGACAGTAGCATAGTCATCGCCAAAGTCAGCAACAAATTCAGGTTCGCTGTAAAGTTCATTTGTATTCTGACAGTAATAAACTCTTACGCCCTTACCAGGATAGAGTGTTGCTGTTGCATTTCCAGCTGAGTAATACAGCCAGTTTGAAGAAGTGCTATACTGGTTGATGATTGTGAATTCCCAGTCATGATCTAATGAAGGATAATCATTTAGAGCATTCTCACCACTGTATGTTGCGTCATTTGAGTAAACTCTAACCTTATGCATTTGTTCAACAGCAGAAGGAATTAGTGCAGACTGAGCTTCCCACTGAACAGATCCCATAGCGTTCGTAACGAGCATACTGTTATGACCAGTGTTAGTAGGAACCAACAGACCAACGTCAGATGAACCAACTTGAACACGGATCTTATCAGGTGTTGTTGCTGCAACAGATCTAGAGATTAGCAAATCACCTTCAGAAGAAATTCCAGTAACTGGAGTGTTATACCAGTAACTTACCTTACCACCAGCAGAAACATACAAGTCTCTGTTCATTTCGTCTGCTGAGATCTGGACGTTAGGTCCAGCACAGAGAGTCCATCCTGGAAGTTCAAGACCAATCGTATTATTGACGTTATCAACTTGAATTGGTGAGATGCCAGAATAAACTTTACCAGGGTCACCTGTTGGAATTTCAGCAGTATATGCAACCATAACTCTGTCAGGAGTTTCATAAACAGAAATACCAGAAGTACCAGAAAGAGGTTTGATTGCAGATGGGATATTAGGCGAACCACTGATGCTAAAGATTACTCTATCAACGGTCTCTTCAACTTTAATACCCGAAGTACCGGACACCATCTTTGCAGAAGGAATATCAATAGAAGAAATCGCAGAATTGATATGTTCATCTATTGTGTTTGTCCAGTCACGTCCAGATATAACATCGTTTGTGATGTCGATGTTATCTCCAGCTGAGTAAGTCTTACCTACATCTCCAGTAATTGAGATTACGTGATTCTGAACCTGAATACCACTTGCACCAGAGTAAGGTGTCTTATCACCAGATCCAGCTGCAGCAATTTCTGTTGACCAATCTTTACCAGAAATGACATGATCTGTAACGTTGATGTTGCTGCCTGCGGAATAAGGAGTGACATCCTTGCCTGCAGTCCAAGACGAATCCAACTTACCGCTTGTAGAAGAAGCGATTTCATTTGTCCAATCCTTGCCGCTAATGACGTGGTTCGTTACGTTGATATTGCTACCAGCAGAATATGCAACATTGTCACCAGAAGCAATCATCTGATTAAGAATAGAAGAAGCAGCTGAGATTTCGCCTGTCCAGTCCTTACCAGAAATTACATTATTTGTAATGTCAATGTTTGCTCCTGCAGAGTAATTTGAACCAGCCTCACCAGTAAAGGAAATTACGTGGTTTGAAACATCTATGCCATTTCCACCAGAATAAGGAGTAACGTCATCTGCAGAATGAGCAGCTGTGTAAGCGCTGAATGCAGAATTTTCCAACTTATCATAATGGTTTGTCAGTGACATACTGTATGCACTGTTAGTATAGTTCCAGTTAGATGAGAGGTTACTTGCGATATTTGCTGTATAGCTAGAGAATGCAGAATTTGGAAGGAATTCGCTGCCATCAGGAAGTCTTACGTATGCACCTTTCATCCAGATGTGATGGTTATGATTTCCAGACAGATCCCAGCTAGAAAATACTGGAATAGTGTCACCGAAATTCAACTGAACGGTTGCTGAACCGTAATCCTTACCACCAGAGATCCACGGACATGAACCTCCACCTTGTCCAGATGTAGCAGATATGATGTCAATGATCTCACTTGAAGTAGAAGATAGTTCATACTTTGTTGCGAAAGATGACATAGATTCTTGATAAGCAGAAGTATCAAGTTTCTGGTCTAGCTCATTACTCCAATCCTTACCAGAAATAACGTGATTCTCAATGTTGATGTTGCTTCCTGCTGAGTATTCTTGAGGTTGATTTGCCGAAATAGCAGACTCAACAGTATCAACGATATCTTGTGTCCAATCCTTACCAGAAACAACATGATCTGTAATATCAATGTTATTACCTGCTGAATAATCTATAACGGTTGGTATTGCAGAAACATCTGCTTTACCAGATGTAGCGGAATTTACTGCATCATCTATATCTTGTGACCAATCTTTACCAGAAATAACATCATTCGTAATGTTAATGTTTGGACCAGCAGAATACTCGATGTTTGTTCTACCACCTCCTTGTAGCAGAACTGTATTTCTCGAGATAATTGTCTTCTTTTCTTCCTGAGGCATTATGACCCTCCTAAATTCTATTTATCTTAACACACAAAATAACCTGAAGCATTGAACTCTGAATAAGTCCACCTACCCTCTGGGGTGTATGCAGCAATAGCTGGTCCATTATAGAAATCTAATAGACCTGCTGGCTGATTGTATGTAGCCTGTGCTATCCACAAGTTACCGTTCTTATTGAACGATGCGTTGTTACTACTGTATACATCGTCAACTTCTAGTCTTATGTTTTTTGAAGAAACCAAACCAGATGTAGATGAGAATCTAGCAGTAATACCAAACCCAGAAATTTGCTTCCACGGAATAGTTCTTACTGAAGCGCTATTACCGATAGCGGAAATTGGATTTACATAATAAGACCAGTTTACGCCAACCTCATATGTAATTGGATACATAAATGAAGAAGGATTCATCAATGAAGTCATTGCCGTGACGTGGCCAGGAGTGCTAACATAACCCCAGTTTCCGCTTCTTGGAAAACTACCTCTAGCTGAGAACCATCCAGAGATTGGTTCTTCATGTAGCACAGTTAAACCAGTTCCATTTTGTGTAACTGTTAGATAATCATACTGTTCATTTCCAATCAAAGTAATCATATAATCTCCTAATAAAGCAGATAACCAGATGCACTAAACTTTGCAGCAGTCCATGCGCCATAATTAGTACCAATCATGAACATTGGACAGCTGTATTGACTGTCACACACAGCAGAAATACCATCGTCTAACGCACCCGTAAATCTTACTGCTTTATTCGCGCTAAACGTCTGTTGCGGAACATTGATACTGCCAGTGGTGCTAGTGCCCAAGTTTTTATAATACGCAGAGACATTTAATTTTGAAGCGGCACTGTTCGCTGAATGTGCCGTTGCTTCGCCTGTAAATGAAAGAGCGCTGAAGTAAGTCTGCTTTCTATCTCTATAAGCAGTAGTACCAATGGGATTGAATACATCAGTGTAAAGATAATTGAATTTCTGCTGAGGTCCATCCTTCCATTTCCAATAATTACTCCAGCTTCGCTCTTGGATATAGTGCCACCACATATTCATGTATAAGAAATGTTCAGGTGCCATATTTGAAGACCATGAAGTAACATTGGCATAGCAATACATTGGATATGAGGCTGAACGTGAACTGAATGATGTTAGCGGAAAATCACCTTCAACATAGAACCACCCAGATTGAGCAGGCGTGAATAGATTACAATTAGATTGAGACTTCAGCATCGAGTCTTCAGTTCTCAAGTATGTTAAATTTTCGCTCATTTGTCCTCCTTCTTTGCGAGTTCTACTTTGATAGAAGTCAGTTCATCAAGTATGCGGTCAAGTTTCTGACCAAAGATAGAATTTTGCTGTTTCATGAACTCGACATCGTGTTCCAGCAAAGTAACGCGAGTGACAAGGTTATCATGTGCCTCATCACGTTCTTTCT
>Ga0265300_10003866_pt1 | contig 12110 bp, 9 predicted proteins | sample AusTroGonzalo_MG_FD_193482 | JGI IMG/M metagenome (GOLD analysis project Ga0265300, IMG submission 193482) | Bovine rumen microbial communities from tropical cattle in Woodstock, Queensland, Australia - Gonzalo_03 | ecosystem: Host-associated > Mammals > Digestive system > Stomach > Rumen ... | reverse complement strand
TCGACGGCTTTCTCGATCGTTACACTCAGGTCATCGAGGTCGATGGGCTTGGTAGCGAAGTCAAAGGCACCGTTGTTCATCGCCTGACGGATATTTCCCATATCGCCATAGGCGGACACCATGATGCATTTGAGGGCGGGATTACGCATCTCATTGACTTTTGTGAGCAGCGTGAGTCCGTCCATCTCCGGCATGTTAATATCCGAGAGGATGATGTCATAGTCCGGGTTCTTCACAAGCAACGCAAGCGCCTCCAGTCCGTTATGGGCAAATGAGAACTCATATTCACCCTTGCGGATTTTCCTTCTAAAGTATTGGGTGAGCAGCAATTCCAGATCGCTCTCGTCGTCTACACTAAGTATTTTTACGGCCATAAAGTTGAGTTTGGTTTATTAATAATGGTGCAAAAGTAAGGTAAAAGTTTGATATTACCAAATTTTTTTGTTTATAACTGGAAAATTTTCTTTAACTTTGCCCCCTGAAAGATGAAACTCCTTGTTTTTAACCCCGAACACGACTTGGCATTGGCAGCCAATCTGAGTAATTTTACCGCCCCGCATGCCGGTCGTCAGTTGCGCGCAGACTTAGGATTCATTCCTGCTATCTGGGCTGCAGCCAATGACTTCGTGCTGGTGGAGAATGTCGAGGACGCTGAACGGCGGTTCCTGCGCCTGACGCGTCGTCCTTTTGGACGTTTTATTGCCAAGGAGCTGCTCTGTAAGCTTCAATTTTCGGCAGTTGATGTCTGGGGGTGGGATCTGGCCATCCGTGCCTATCTCCTCCGCTGGGGCGTCGATGCTGCCGTCATGCCCACCGTGACTCAGATCGACGCCATCCGCCAACTGTCTCATCGTCGTTATGCCATGCAGTTGTTGGAGAGGCTGCAAATGCCTGGTACCATCGGACGTTCCTGTGAGACGGATCAGATGGAGATGATCGCCGACCGACTTCAAAGCGGTGAACACCTCGTGGTGAAGGCTCCTTGGAGCAGTAGCGGACGGGGTGTCCGTTTTATGGAGGGTGACATGAATATCTATGACAATGGATGGGTACGCCATGTCATTGAAAAGCAGGGCTCGGTGATGGTGGAGCCTTACTACAACAAGGTGAAGGATTTCGGTATGGAGTTTGTGAGCGACGGCAAAGGTTTAGTTAGCTATGTCGGTCTCTCTCTCTTCCAGACCTCCAACGGGGCTTACACGGGTAATATCCTTGCTTCTGAAGACGAAAAAGAGTATATGATAAGCCATTATATATCAGTAGATTTACTCAAAACTATTCAACAAAAGATATGTACCATGATGGGCGTGTTGTTGAAAGGCCGTTATATGGGTGCTTTTGGCATCGATATGATGGTGGTCCGCCGTGATGATGGCGATGGCTTTCTGCTGCATCCTTGTGTTGAGATCAACCTCCGGCGAACGATGGGACATGTGGCTATCAACCTCACCGAACGCTGTTCAGGACTGCCCAAACTGATGAAGATGGAATATAACTCAAATATTTACAAAATCAGGATTACTTCTTAGGTGTCACCTTCATAAACACCGGATAGTGGTCGGAATAGCTTAACTCCTTTTTATAATAGGTGAGACCTTCGAGTGCAGGGTCGTGGAAGATGTAGTCGATACGAACCTGCTTGTTGCCACGGAAGGTGTTCATCCATCCGCTACCACACTCTTTGAAACCATCGACCTTGTCGCCCAACATCGTGTTATAGACATAAGAGTAGGGCACATCGTTGAAGTCGCCGCAGACGATAATGGGTACCTCTGATTCGCGCATATCCATCGCCAGCATGTTGGCCTGACCTGAACGGGCAATCATACCGATGGCATAGTTGCCGTACAGCGCATCCATCAAGTAGTTGGACTGGATGTCGGCACCGCGCATCTGAGCCTTTGCAGCCCTGTGGAGCGTACCGTTGATACCTGTGGTCTCCAGGTGGGCATTATACACACGATAGGTGTTGTCGCCAACGGTGATCTCTGCCCACATTGCACTGTTGTTGGTCATCTCAAAGGGGATATTCTTAGAGGCCTTGATCGGGTAGCGGCTGTAGATGATCATGTCGTGATTACCCAGCGCGCTATAGGGGAAATATTCTTTGTAAGAGTCGGAGTTCTTCTTGTCACCAGCCGTGTTGTTATACTCCTGGAAGCAGACGATATCCACCTTCTGACGCTTCATCTCGGCGAGGATGTCCTGTGCCATGAAGCCTGTGGTCTCTCGGCTGAACATCGCCACGTTGTAGGTGGCAATCTTAAAGCCTGGCAGTTTGTCGGCATTTTCGTCGAGGGAGCCGAACTTATACATCGTGCTGATGTAGGGGATGCAGCAGAGCAGGGTGATCAGCGGCATGAGCATCCAGTGGAAACGGCGCATAATGAGCCAGTAGAGGAGGAAGAATGCGTTGCCTGCTATCAACAGGGGCAGGGCATAGACCAACATGGCGCGGGCCGTGTTGCCTGCGGGTTGAACATCACCGCCAAAGAGTCCAACGATGGTAAATACCATCAGCAGGAAGGTGGCGATCAGCATCATAAATGAGAAATATTTCTGTACTGCAAGTTTTCCCATAATAATAAGTTTTTAGATATGATAAAGGGGAATGAATTTAATCATCAAGATGTTTCTTGACCATCTCTATCAGGTTCTCTACCTTGAAGGGTTTTGCCATGAAGTCGTCGCAGCCGGCAGCCCTGGCCTCGCGGATGTTCTCCTCGAAAGCATAGGCACTCAGCGCAACGACAGGGGTATCGGTGGAAACTTCCTTGATGATGCGGGTGGCGTCGAGACCATTCATCTCCGGCATACGGATATCCATCAGGATCATATCGGGATGCTCGTCTTCATTCAAGGTCACTGCCTCGATACCGTTGTGGGCACGAATGAGCTTATAGCGCTTCTGCAGCACAATCTTCACCAGTTCGTAGTTGCTATCCTCATCTTCGGCTACGAGGATCTTCTTCATGTTGCGCTCGTCGGTGCGACCGCTGATGCGGATGGTGCGCATGTTATTCTGAGTGGTCGTGGACTTCTGGGTGTCCTTGCCACCGATGGTGCCTTCAAACGGCATGCTGAACCGGAAGATGGAGCCCTTGCCGATCTCTGACTCTACAGAGATGGTGCCGCCCAGTTTCTCGACGATGATCTTACAGAGGGGCAAACCCAGACCATAGCCGTTCTTGGTGGTCTCTGCATCACGGGAGACATAGGTCTCGAAGATATGACCGAGGTCTTCCTTGGCGATACCTGAGCCGGTGTCCTTCACGAAGAACTCTATTCTGGAGCCTTCGTCGAGAACCTGATAGCCGTAGGTGATGCTACCCGTAGGGGTGTGCTTCAAGGCGTTGCTGATCAGATTGGAGAATACCTGTGTCAAGCGGTTGGCATCAGTATTGAAGGTGACGCTCATCAAGGGCTTCTTCCATTCCAACTTCACGGAATCAGGACAGCGGAACTTGAAGAGGTTCTTGATACTTGCAAAAAGTTCGTTGAGGTCGGTCACGGATTTCTTCATCACAATTTCTCCGGACTCCACGCGTGAGAGGTCGAGAATCTCATTGACAAGACTCTGCAGACGGTTGTTATTGCTCTCGATGATCTCGTAGAACTTCATACGGTCTTCCTGTGAGTCGGTTTCTACCAACACACGCGAGAAACCCTCAATAGCATTCAGCGGGGTACGGATCTCATGGCTCATGTTTGCAAGGAAAAGTGACTTCATCTTACTGGCATTCACAGCCTTCTGAGCCTTCTCCTCGTATTCCTTCAGTTTCTGGTTTGCAATCGCGAGTTGTTCGTTTGCAAGTATCAACCTGCGATTGCATTCAGCATACTTCTGTAAAAGTATCTCTTTTTCGTTCTTTTCCATGAGTGTGATTCCGAAAATTCACTAATTGGTGGCAAAAGTACGATTTTTTTTTGAAAGAACAAAGGAAAAATGGATTTTTTTTTAACTTCTGCGTGCTTTTTCCCATGCACCGCTGGTGTGATGACTCTTCAGATAGATCATGCCGCGGAAGACGTTGAGATTCATGAACACGAAGTAATAGGCTGTGTAAAGCAGTTTGTTACGACGTCCTGAACGACTGAGAAGCCAGCCGGCAGCTGCCATCAGGTAGAAGAGGGCTTGCAGCAACAGCATGATTGTAAAACATGTGCCTGCTCCTAAGATGACGAGAGCGATGTTGATTAGCAACAGAAGGACCATTGCCACAGGGGTGATACTCCAGCGGAGTACGCGATGGCTGATGTACTGGAAGGCTACCAAGGGCTGACTAAAGGGATTGAGCATGCTACGCAACCACCAGATACTCTGCAGACCACCTGCAGCGATGCGGCGTTTGCGCTTGGACTCCTCGGCCAGGTCGGCAGAACCGTATTCCTGGGCATAGGCGTCGGGGGTATAGGCGATGCGTTTACCATCGGCAACGATCAGCATCGACATCATGAAGTCGTCGAGTAGGGCTTCGTTGGGGACGTCACGAACGAGGGTGGGATCGATGGCATAGAGTTCGCCTGCAGCCCCCATTGCTGAGTAGAGTTCACTGTCCCAGCGTTTCAGTGTACTCTCATAGCGCCAGTAGATGCCTTCGCCTTCTGCTGCCACTTCACCGACTTTCTTGGCGACAACGCGTTTTTCTCCTGAGACACAACCCACGGAGGGATCCATGAACAGACGGGCTATCTCCCGCATGGCCTGCGGATTGATCATGGTGTTGGCATCGGTAAATGCCACATAACGGGTCTGAAGTTCCTGGAGTCCGTGTTTCAGGGCAGCGGTCTTACCGCGCCGTTCAGGACTGAACACAATATCCACTTCGGGGTAGGCGGCGAGCAGTTCGTTGGTACGGTCGTTACTGCCGTCGGTCACCCACATGATGCGAAACTTGTCTCTGGGGTAGTCGAGTGCCAACGTGTTTTCCATCTTCTCTGCCACGACGTCTTCCTCATTGTAGGCACAGATCATGAGGGTCATCGTGGGGAGTTGATCGTCAGCCGGTAGAACGGTCTCCTGCGGTTTCCCGCAGCAGAGCCGTTTCACTCGGATGATGATGTAAAGGAGTATCCCATAACCGATATAGGTGTAGAATACGATGAATAAGCAGACCCAGAACAGGATATTCAGTGTGAGCATAGCGTTAAAATTTTTTAGATGTGCTTATTTCGTTTCTATCTCTTCCTGCATGTCGATGAACTGACGGTTGTCGTCATAGAACTCATACTGCAGGAAAGCAAGTTTCTGAGAGGGGATCACATGGACACCAAGTCCATATTTCATCTGCCATTGACGTTTCAAACTGAAAACGCCCTTGTTGATGTAAGCAGCCACGTATGGATGTACGTGGAGATAGAACCTGCGGATTCCGATCTTGTTGACCAAGTTGTCAATTTTATTCTCCAGTGTGTCGGTGAAGAGGATGCTTGATTTGATGGTGCCCTTACCGAAACAGGTAGGACAGACCTCTTCTACATTCACACTCATGGCGGGACGCACGCGTTGACGCGTGATCTGCATCAGACCGAACTTCGAAAGGGGCAGGATGTTGTGCTTGGCTCTGTCTTTCTGCATGTTCTTGCACATGCGCTCGTAGAGCAGCTGACGATCCTCTGGCAGTTTCATGTCGATGAAGTCGACGATGATGATGCCACCCATGTCCCTGAGACGCAACTGACGGGCCAGCTCGTCGGCGGCTCCCAGGTTGGTTTCAAGGGCGTTGGTCTCCTGATTGTTCTCCTTCTTAATGCGTGTTCCGCTGTTCACATCCACCACATGCATCGCCTCGGTGTGTTCGATGATGAGGTAGGCGCCGTGCTTGTAATTGACCGTCTTTCCAAAGCCTGACTTCAGTTGTTTGGTGACACTGAAGTTGTCGAAGATAGGCACAGTACCGTTATACAGTTTGACTATCTCCTTTTTCTCCGGAGCAATGAGCCCCAGGTAGTTCCTGATTTCGTCGTAGATACCGCTGTCGTTGACGTGGATACCGTCGTATGAGGGATTGAACAGATCACGAAGCAGTGCGACAGCCCGACTTTCCTCCTCAAAGCATAACTGCGGGCGTTCTGTTGTTTTCTGTACTTTCGTGATGGTGTCTTCCCAGCGTTTCAGCAGGATCTTCAACTCTGCATCGAGTTCGGCAGCCCGTTTGCCTTCTGCCACCGTACGTACGATGACACCGAAGTTCTTGGGCTTGATGCTTTGGATGAGCTGTTTCAAGCGGCTACGCTCCTCGCCACGTTTGATCTTGGTAGAGACAGATACACCGTTCTCAAAGGGTATCAGCACCAGATAGCGTCCTGCGAAACTGAGTTCGCACGTGAGGCGCGGTCCCTTGGTGTTGATGGGCTCCTTGACAATCTGTACCAGTATTTCCTGTCCTACCTTCAGGGCGTTGGCGATGCTGCCGTCCTTTTTCAGTTCGGGTTGGATGTGAGCTTTCTGAATGGGGAAGAGTTTCTTGCGGTCACTCACCACCTGTTTCAGATACTTCTCGTAGGAGTTGAATTGATTTCCCAGGTCAAGATAATGCAGGAAGGCCACACGTTCGGCACCGACATCGACAAAGCAGGCATTGAGTCCGGGCATCAGTTTTCTGACCTTTGCCACGTAGATGTTACCCACCGAGAAGGACACCGTCCGTTGCTCCTGCTGGTATTCCACCAGCTGTTTGTCTTCGAGCAGCGCAATAGAGATGTCTTTCGGCTGAACATCAATGATTACTTCACTTGTCATTAGCTTCTTGCTTTTCTTGTAGGGTTTTCTGTTTAATTCAAAAGGGTGTGCCGCTATCCGTTAAGGGATTAGCCGGCACACTCCTTTCATTCTGTTTCTCATGTCACGTAAGCTTACTTGCTCTTATGACGATTCTTGCGCAGTCTCTTCTTACGCTTGTGAGTAGCCATCTTGTGGCCCTTCTTCTTCTTTCCGTTTGGCATAATTCTAGAATTTATTTAAGTTGTTAATTACTTCATTTTCTCAATAAAGCTCTTAGAGGGCTTGAATGAGGGAAAATCGTGTGCGTCGATAACGATCGTCGTGTTCTTTGAGATGTTACGGGCGGTCTTTTGGGCGCGACGCTTCACCAGGAAGGTACCGAAGCCACGGAGATAGACATTCTCCTTGTTGTCGGCGAGGCTCACGCGGATCTCTTCCATGAAAGCTTCTACAGTGGTGGCCACATCTTTCTTGGCAACACCAGTCTCGTCAGCAATTTTGTTGATGATTTCTGCCTTGGTCATTTTTTTATTTCTTCTATATATTAATAATGTGTAAATCCGATTTTTCTCAATTTCGGACTGCAAAGTTACTAATTTTCAGTAGATTACCGAAACTTTTCCCGATTTTTTTTCAAAAAAAGGCAAAAATAGCCGTTCTTGGGGCGCTTTTTTGTTCCTTCGCACCACAAAATCAAGGAAATATGCAACAATTTAGAGATTTTTGATGATCAGGGTGGAGTTCGTACCACCGAAGCCGAACGAGTTGCTGAGGAACAGGTCGAAATGCTGTTCTTTTCTCTCTGGCAACACGTTGATGACGGCAGTCTCCTCATCAGGTGTCTCGAAGTTCAGGTTACCCGCCATGAAGTCGTTCTTCATCATCAGGATGGAGTAGATCACCTCACTGGCACCTGCCATCCACATCTCATGACCCGTCAGACTCTTGGTGGAACTGACTGGCACCTTGTAGTCGCCGAAGACCCGGGCTATCACCTGTGCTTCGCGCTGATCACCGATGAGTGAACTTGTGGCGTGGGCATTCACGTAGCCGATCTCCTGCGGTGTGACACCTGCATTCTTCAGGGCATTGAGCATACTCTTCGAGGGACCTTCGATATTGGGTGTGGAGATATGGTCGCCATTGCCAGAGAAACCCCATCCCAGTACTTCTGCCAGGATTGGAGCCCCACGCTGGATGGCGTGTTCGTAACTCTCTAAGATCAGGGTGGCACCACCACCGCTGGGTACGAGACCGTCTCTGTCCTTGTCAAAGGGACGACTGGCTTTCTCCGGGGCATCCTCACGGACGGAGAACGACTGCAGACCGTCGAACGACACCACACCTAAGTGGTTTACCTCCTCAGCACCGCCACAGATGATGCAGTCCTGCAGACCATTGGCGATAAGGGTGGCTGCCATGCCAATACTCTGGGAACCTGAGGCACAGGCAGCAGAGATCGTCTGGTTGATACCTTTCAGTTTGAAGATACAAGCCAGGTTCATGGAGATGGTGGAGTTCAGACACTGGAAGAGGGAACCGCTGCCACAGGCCAGACTGGTGTTCATCTGGTGGAACTTATCCACCGCCTTGCTGCTGGCTTCTACGGCAGAGTCGTTGCCATAGACGATACCCACCTCGTGCTGTTCCAGATAGTCCATATCGATACCTGCCTGTTGCAGCGCCTGTAGGGTAGCCAGATAGGCATACTGGCTCTCTTCGTGCATATAACTTCTCGTATTGCGGGGTAGCAGGGCTTTCAGGTCAGCCTTCGGCACATTTCCCACCAGACCAGAACGGAAGCCTGCCTCCTTACGTACGGGATCGAGGATGATACCGCTTTTTCCTGCGTAAAGGGCGTCTCTTACTTCGTCGAGGCTGGTACCGATGCACGACCAGATTCCCATGCCTGTAATTACAACTCTATTCATTCGATTTATCGTCAGTTTTCTTAATTTGGCTGCGAAATTACAAATAAAATATGAGATATGTATTAGATTTCCGCATTTTTTTGTATTTTTGCACAAAATCTGAAATTTACTCAAATAGTATGGCAACAGTTGACGACAAGAAAGTGATTTTCTCGATGGTCGGAGTGAGCAAGACCATTCAGCAGAACCAGAAACAAGTGCTCAAGAACATCTACCTCAGTTTTTTCTATGGGGCGAAGATCGGTATCATCGGTCTGAACGGTGCCGGTAAGTCCACCTTGATGAAGATTATTGCAGGTCTCGACCAGCAGTATCAGGGCAATGTGGTATGGAGTCCGGGTTACTCGGTGGGTTATCTGCCCCAGGATCCGCCCCTCGATGAGACAAAGACGGTGAAGGAGAATGTGATGGAGGGTGTGCAGCATGTCTATGATGCACTGGCTGAATACGATGAGATCAACGTGAAGTTCGGACTGCCCGAATACTACGAGGATCCCGATAAGATGGAGAAGCTGATGGCGCGTCAGGCTGAATTGCAGGATGTCATCGATTCGACGGATGCGTGGAATATGGACTCGAAACTGGATCGTGCAATGGCAGCCCTGAATTGTCCTCCTGGTGATTGGAACGTGATGACACTCTCAGGTGGTGAGCGCCGTCGTGTGGCGCTATGTCGTCTGTTGCTCCAGAAACCTGATGTGCTGTTGCTCGATGAGCCTACCAACCACTTGGATGCCGAGAGTATCGACTGGTTGGAACAGCATCTGCAGCAGTATGAGGGAACAGTGATTGCCGTAACCCACGACCGCTATTTCCTCGATGATGTGGCAGAGTGGATCCTTGAACTGGACCGTGGTGAGGGTATCCCCTGGAAGGGCAACTACTCTTCTTGGCTCGAACAGAAGAGTCAGCGTTTGGCACAGGAGGAGAAGTCGGCTTCGAAGCGTCGTAAGACCCTCGAACGCGAGTTGGAGTGGGTGCGTATGGCGCCGAAGGCACGTCATGCGAAAGGAAAGGCCCGTCTGAACTCCTATGATAAGATGTTGAATGAGGAGCAGAAGGAACGTGAGGAGAAACTGGAGATCTTCATCCCCAATGGTCCGCGTCTCGGTAACAAGGTGATTGTGGCAGAGCATGTGGCGAAGTCGTTCCCGGAGAAACAACTCTTCAACGACCTGAACTTCATCCTCCCGCCGAATGGTATCGTGGGTGTGATTGGTCCTAACGGTGCAGGTAAGACAACGCTCTTCCGACTCATTATGGGACTTGATACCCCAGATGCCGGTACCTTCGATGTGGGAGAGACGGTGAAACTCTCGTATGTGGATCAGCAGCATAAGGACATCGATCCTGAGAAGAGTGTCTATCAGGTGGTGAGTGGCGGCAACGAGACGATCCGCATGGGTGGTAAGGATGTGAACGTACGTGCTTATCTCTCACGATTCAACTTCAGCGGTGCCGATCAGGAAAAGAAATGCGGGGTACTCTCAGGTGGTGAACGCAACCGTCTGCATCTGGCTATCGCCTTGAAACAAGAGGGTAATGTCTTACTTTTAGATGAGCCTACTAACGATATAGACGTCAACACGTTACGTGCATTGGAAGAAGGTCTTGAGGCCTTTGCGGGATGTGCCGTAATTATCAGTCACGACCGTTGGTTCCTGGATCGTATCTGTACCCATATCCTCGCCTTCGAGGGTGAAGGAAATGTGTTCTATTTCGAGGGCAACTACTCCGAATATGAGGCGAACAAAGCCCAGCGCTTGGGTCTGGAAGAACCCAAACGAGCCCGTTATCGTAAACTCATGGAAGAGTAATCGGTTAACGACATAACATCTGATAGGGACAGGTGCGACAGCGATCCTGATCCTCTGTCGGCGAGAAAGCGAGGTCTTGACAGAAGATCTCGCTCATCTTTTCTCTGAGCAATTGCATGAATTCCTCTGAGGCAGTGGCAATGTCCCGTACGGGATCCTTACCCAGTTTCAGGGTAGGGTCGTAGCCGTCGCTGCCTGCATACTGGATAAAGAGCAGGACAGGGGAGACGGGCAGGTTTGTATTCTGACGCACGATATGACTGTAGAGGAAGGTCTGCAGGTAATAGTCGCTATGATCCTTCACATTCGCAGGATCAAAGATAGCAGCCACATCTGGCAGATCCTTCTGTTTCTTAGCCCCTGTCTTATAGTCGATCACACGGATCCTTTCCTCACCGGTCTCGGGATCTGTAATCTGGTCTAAGCGGTCTATATATCCTCTGACCATCGTCCATTCTAACGGCATCTTCACCGGTTTCTCCAAGCCTAAGATACTGAAAGGCGTGAATCTCCTATCTGTCTCCAACAGTTGTCTTACATACCTGATGATCACTTCCCGGTTGATGAGTTGCAACCCGTCGTAGGCTGGTACCTTTCGGTGAGGGTCGGTGATCTGGAAGAGTTCGGTACGGAAGGCGTCATCCACCGTCTGTTCGATCTCGATGGCACTCTTCAGGAGATCGTCGATGGCTAAGGCGGTGATATGGTTGCCAGTCAACGTCTTTAGGCGTTCATAGACCATCTGTGCCGCCTTGTGGAAGATGTTGCCGAAGATGCGGTTATCGACGATGTCTTCTTCGTTATCCTCCGGTTCAATCAGGTTGCCCACATAATGGTAGAAGAACCGCAACTGACAGCGCAGATAGGTACTGATGGCAGTAGGACTGATGCCGCCGTTCTCCTTGGCAAAAAGGTGCTTCATGATACCCATCACCTCGTCGGTCTTGAGGATAGCCTTCGGATGTCTGGGTGCCGTGAGTTGTCCTGCCTGCAGCGTACGGTACAGGATGGGCTTCTCGCGCTCCACCATCTGCTGTAGCATGAATCGTGACATCTCACCCGTCTGTCCGTCGTTGGTGGCGTTGTTATACACCAGCGTCACATCCTTTGCCCTTTGCAGCAAGCGATGGAAATAGTGTTCGTAGATGGCCACCTTGTGATCTACCGTCGTCAGACCGTAGGCTTTTCTGATGCTATAGGGGATAAACGAGGTATCGCTTACACCACGGGGCATGTTACCTTCGTTACACGAGAGCATCAGCACGTGGTCGAAATCGAGGTTTCGGGTCTCGAGCACTCCCATGATCTGAATGCCCTCTGCTGGTTCACCGTGAAAGGGGATCGTGGTGGATTGTATCACCTGGCTTACGAGTCGTTGCAGGGTGATGATATCCACCTTCAGCACACCGCTATCCACGAGATCCGTCAGACGGTTCAACACCGTATAGACCCTGAACAGACTCTCGGTAGCCAACTGATCCTTCGGACTGGGATCCTTCACCACATGACGGATGATGCCCAACAGGGCGTGTAGCAAGGCGCTGTTGTCGGTATAGTGGGTATTGGCATAGTCCGCTGGCATCATCTTCGCATAGGGATGACGGTTCATCAGGTCGAGCCAATGTCGTCTGAACGCAT
>Ga0265300_10003865_pt1 | contig 12112 bp, 4 predicted proteins | sample AusTroGonzalo_MG_FD_193482 | JGI IMG/M metagenome (GOLD analysis project Ga0265300, IMG submission 193482) | Bovine rumen microbial communities from tropical cattle in Woodstock, Queensland, Australia - Gonzalo_03 | ecosystem: Host-associated > Mammals > Digestive system > Stomach > Rumen ... | reverse complement strand
AAGAGTAGATTATGATTCAATGTTGCAGGATACTGATATTTCTTTCGATGCTGATGTAAAAGTTTTGGATCAGGAACTTGATTTTAATACATCGTGAGCAGTAAAGTATTCGTTAATTTGAGATGATATGTATTTGAAATTATCTAAATTTGCGTTAAAATGACCAAGTGCAAGTGATTTAGCTATGGTGACTATGATTGTAAATAGTGTCAAATGACAATGGTTTAAATTAAGTATGTCTGGTTTTAGTATGTCAAAAGCATTTGATTTACATAGCTTATACAATGAAAAATTGTGAGAAATGGCTAATAAAGCAGGAGATGCAATGATAAATGAGTGATCTGGTGTGTATGATTGAATGTTTGATGATTATAAATGATATAATGCATGGAAATATTCAATAGATAAACAAAAATTTGATGAGATGCTTCAAGTTTATGTTGAGATGATGAATGAATTTTATTCATGATTATTTAGTCAGTATGTTCAAAATCTTTGAGCAAATGCAGATGAAATGTGATTAATTGATTTTGGTAGTATGCTATCTTGAATTACGTATGATAATTTGCAATGATATTTTGTTGTTGTTTGAAAAAATGATGTAGTTGAAACTATGGAAGATGCTCATATTAATATTGATGGAATGTGAATCGTTGTCAATTATTATTATTGAAAAGATTGATTGTATTTTGAGGTAAAAACTGAAGAATGAGAGGATATAATGTTGATTGTGGCAAAGAGAAATGGAAAGGCTTATAGTGTTTATGCAAATATGAATTCTATGTTAGGAGTTAAATGAGAGTTGAAGTTCAATAAGTTTTCGAAAAAAGGTTGAATAGATGTGGATTTTGATTTGAATTTAACTGTAAATATTAATTCAGGGGCTTTGATGGACTCTGAAATATCAAATGATATGATAATGGATATTCCACTTAAGTGAAATTATAAAGTTAAAAGTATTGATAATTTTTCTTTGCAAGAGCCAAAAGATGCTGTAGATTTGATGGAAATGTTCGGAGGCTATTTGTGAACTATGGGTGAAACAGAATATTTGGATGAATGATATGGAGTTGGTAGTCGTTAGTCGGCAGTCAACAGTCGGTAGTCGCTAGTCTCTAGTCGGTAGAAATGTCCATGTCCTGTAGTGTTGGGTGGGTGGTAAAGTTTTTCTTGTTTTTTTGTTTATTATTTGTATGATAGAAAAAACTTTTTAGTTCATATAATTTTATAATTCATGCAAAGTCATAGAATAAAGACAAAACACACTTCAAATTTGATTTCTCCAAATTCTTATAAATCAAAGAAAAAAAGAGGAAGGTGATGGAAAATATTTTTCAAAACAATTTTGATATTGTTTCTATTGTGATGTGCTACTGCATATATTTTATTTAGAAAATTTATATTAAAAGGTTTGCCTGATGTCTCTCAAGTTAGGGATATATCATTTTCTCAAGCCACAGTCATAACTGATAGGAATTGAAAAGAATTATATAGATTATTTTCTGAAAATAGAGAGTATGTAGATTATTCGTGAATTAGTCAAAATATGATAAATGCTATAGTGGCAGTAGAGGATCAGCGTTATTGGGAGCATGATGGATTGGATACCAGAGGTATCATAAGAGCAGTAATCCATAAATTATTGCATCGACATGGTAGGACACAATGAGCATCTACAATACCTCAGCAGTTAGTAAAAAATTTATTGCTTACAAATGAGAGGACAGTTGTTAGAAAATTAAAGGAAATTACTTTGACGAAGCAGTTGGATTGAGTATTGGATGATATGGTAAAAGATACTAGGTGAAAATTACATTGAGATGAGTTAAAACGTGCAAAAAAAGAAATTACTTTGGAATTGTATTTAAATAAAGTAGAGTTTTCAAATAATGCATTTGGAGTTGAAGCAGCCGCTCAAACATATTTTGGTAAGCATGCATCAGAATTATCAGTATTAGAGTCATCAATTTTGGCATCTATACCAAAATCAGCTTCTGTGTATAACCCTTATAGTCATAGATGAAATACAATATGAAACTTAAATATAGTTGATAGTGAATGAAATGAGTATTCATTTGCAAATACTGGTATAAAATCTGAATTGGAAAGTAAGTTAAAAGAAGTAATGTCAAAAGCAGATTTTTCAAGTAAAAAAGATTTGGATGCTTTTTCAAAATATTTGGCATGACTAATAAATTTTTCAATAAATGTATGATGAAAGAGATATGATGTAACTTATGTGGGATGAAGAAAAGATGTAGTATTGTATCGTATGTTTGATGATAAATATATCACAGAAGATGAATTGAAAGAGGCTTTGTTGGAGTGATTTACAATTGAACTTCGTAGAGCTGGATTTGAAATTAAAGCTCCTCATTTTGTTATGTGGGTAATAAGTGAATTGGAAAAGAAGTATGATCAAGAGACTTTGAAAAATTGATGATTGACTGTAAAAACATCATTAGATTTAGATATTCAAGAAATAGCTGAGAGTTCTTTAAGAAACAATAAATCAAAATTGGAAGTTTATGGTGCTACAAATGAAGCTATGCTTTATTTGGATTCAATAAATTGAGATATTTTGGCATACGTTTGATCATTTGATTATTTTAATGAAGAAATAAAGTGACAAAACGATATGGTACAAAGTGCAAGGCAAGTTTGATCGTCTATCAAACCATTGATTTATGCGTTGTGATTTATGAATTTACCATTGACTATTGATACACCTATATATGATATTCCTTTTAAAATTTGACCAGATAGACCAAATAATTCAGATGGAAGGTGGCTTTGAATTTTGCCATTAAGAAATGCTTTGGCATATAGTAGAAATATCCCAGCTGTAAAGATGATTACTGCATTAGGATGACAAGATGTAGCTTTGCCATATTTGAGGAGCCTTTGAATGACTTCACTTTCAGCTACATGAGATTATTGATATACACTTGCACTTTGAGCATGAGAGATCCCTATGATAGAATTGGCAAATGCTTATATGCATTTGAGTACACCTCAGCCATGAGTTATTGATCCGATACTTGAAATTAGGTCTAAGGATGGAGCATTGATTTATCAAAAATGAAATAAAAAACAGGATCAAATTATTCCAAGTGGAGTTTGATATGTTATGTGGACGATTTTATCAGAACCTGGAAATATGCCTGAATGATGGAGAGCAGCTTATACTGTAAGATGATTGAAACTTTGAATAAAAACAGGTACTTCAAATATGAAAACTCCAAAATGAGATCGTGCAAGAGATGGTTGGTTAGCTTCATATACGCCAAGTAAAGTTGCTATATTCCGATGAGGAAATGCTGATTGATCTGCTATGTACTCAAATGCTTATGGATGATTCCTTAATGCTGAAGCTATGAGAGATTTCTGGTCTACATTATTGGCAAATAATTATATAGCAAATGAGTGAATGACAGAGGTAGAAGTTGGTCGTGCTACTATTTCTAAAATCTCGTGAAAATTGGCAACTGATTCAACTCCAGCTGAATTTAAAGTGACATCTATGTGATATATAAATACTTTACCTGGTGAGGCTGATGAATGAGCAACTCCGGTTGAATTTGATTGATCTTGTGGAGGTTTGTCTAGCCCATATACTCCTGCAGATGATTTGAGACAAGGATATGTAATTACTCCAAGTACATTTATGCCTGGATGAAATGATTTGGCTGAGATAACTGATTGGTGGAGGTGGTCTACAAATTCTCAGTTGCTTTGAGATTCCGGATTCTCTGGTAGAGTTACATTGAATTATACTAATATATTATTGGAGATGCCTCAAGATTATTGTGAATGAAGAAGTCCACAAATCAGTGAGGATATCCATATTGAGATAAAAAATTTAAAAGATGGTCAAAAAATTTCGAATAAACCTATGGTTTGGTTTAATGTTCAAGCACCAAATAATGTAAAGAGAGTCACTGTAAGTATAAATGATAGAGTAATATGATCTACAGATTATAATGGGAAATCGAGTGATATTACAGATGTAATCTCTTCTAATTTGTGAAATGTAACATGAAATAGTGAATTGACATTGCTTGCAGTAGATAAGTTGTGATATTCAAATAAAGTTACGATAAAATTAAATGTAGTCTGAGAGGATACACAAGCTCCTTTTATTTTAAAAGATAATACTTATGTGGCTCAAGATGGGAATAGGTATAGAGTTGTTATCTTTTTAAATGATGATTTGTCTAGTGTGGAGTGAGGAACTGTTGTGCAGGATGGAAAAACTTTGAAAAATTTCACAAAGAATTATGCTGAGTTTTATGTGACAAATCCTGGAGTAGTAAGTGTGACAGCAAAAGATTCGTATGGAAATGAGTTGAAAGATACATTGGATATTACTCAGTATGTACCTGGATATAAAGCTCCTGTAGTGGAAAATAATGATGTAGATGTTGAGCAAGTTGATGAGGTACAAGTTGAAGAAGTAGTAGATGATGACTAATTTAACTGCAATTAATAATAAAAAATTCCTTACTGAGAGTTGCTAAGGAATTTTTTTAAATTTTGTTAAATATTTAATTATGAGAATTTAATTACGTAATATTGTTTTTTACCTCTACGTATGATGGTGAAGTTTGAGACTAATGTATCAGCTTTTTTTATGGTAAATGAAATATCGTTTATTTTTTCTCAATTAATACTAATTGAATTTGATGTAATCATTTCACGAGCATCTCTTTTACTTGAACAGATGGAAGCATCAACAAGTAAATCGACAATATTTGTATCTGCTTGTACTGTGTATTCTGGCAAATTATTAAAAGCTGCAATGGCTTCATCTTCATCTAATTCTTTTAAATTTCAACTAAACAATACTTCAGTAATGTGCAATGCTTTTTCATATTCTTTTTCACCATGTAAATCGATTATGAATTCTTTTGCCAATGCTTTTTGAGCCAATCTTTGTTCAGGAGCTTCTTTGTGCCTTGCCACTATATCCATAATTTCTTCAGGGCTCAAGAAAGTGAATACTTTTAGGTATTCTTCTACTTTACTATCATCAGTATTTATGAGATATTGATAAATTTCATAAGCACTTGTTTTGTTTTTGTCCAATCGTAAAGCATTTCAAGCACTTTTACCAAATTTATTTCAGTTTTTGTCCAAAATTAGTGGCATAGTGAAAGCATAAGCTTGTTTTCATAGTTTTTTACCAATAAGTTCAATTCCTGTAGTAATATTTCCTCGTTGATCTGATCATTCGACTTGCATGATACAATTTTTTGTCTCATATAGATGTAAGAAATCATATCATTGTAGTAGTGTGTATGTGAATTCAGCAAATGTGATACCAGTTTCTAATCTTCTATTTATTATATCTTTATTTAGCATGTAATTTACATTGATATATTTTCAAATATCACGTAAAAAATCCAAAATTGTAATGTTTTTTGTCCAATCGTAGTTGTTTACTACTTCTACATTTCCGTCAAATAGCTCTGTTACTTGCTTTTTTATTCATTCGAAATTCTTTTGTACTGTCTCGTATGCAATAATTTCTCTCTCTGCTGTAGGTCTTGGATCTCAAATAAGTCCAGTAGCTCCACCAACTAATAAAATAGGATGATGACCAGCTTTTGCGAGGCGTTTTACGGTAATCAAACTACTATAATGTCCGATATGTAAGCTATCTGCTGTAGGATCAGTACCTCGGTAAAATGTAGCATTACAATCATTTATAATTTTTTCTAAGTCTTCTCCGGCTGTGTCTTTAATCAAACCACGTCGTTGTAATTCTTCAAATAAATTCATATCTTGTTTCAAAAAATATAAATATATTTTTTTTATACAAATCGTAATTGGATTTTCAATTGAAAATAATTGTTTTTTCATATTTTTTATTGCTTTGCCTCCGGCGGGTTACCCCGCCTTGCGGGATTCCTTTCAGTCACTTTTTTTATTTTGGGGTGCTTCCCTGCTGAAGCCGGGCAGGCAACCCCCAAACCCCTGACTCGACTTTTCCCACAGTTAAGCTGGAAAAGTCGAGGGAAAAGAGCCCTCTACCTGGCATGCCAATTTCAGCAAGTAACGTTTTGTATTTCATACAAGAGTATTGAATACGAAGCTCACTCGCATAGGCTCGTTCGCCTACTTATGAATAAATATTTACAGACTGGCTTGAACAGCTTGCAAATGAAATTGCATGAACTTTATGTTTGACAAGTGAAAAATTTTTCGGCTCTTTAGAGCCGTTTTTTTTATAAAAGAGTAATTATGTGTTAGCAATATTTAAAAAAATTCTTGCAACTTGCTGTTATTTATGTACATATAAAGTAATGGTTTTATGTCATAAAACGTTTTTTGATGTTATCAAATTACAAAAAACAATTTGCAGAACTTTTGAAAAAGGCTGAAATACCTTTGTCTATCGATGAGATTATTTGATTGATAGAGATTGTACCAGCAAATATTCAATGAGATTTGGGATTTCCATGTTTCAGATTGGCTAAAGGTTTGAAGATGGCTCCAAATCAAATTGCTCAAAGTTTTGTAGAAAAAATAAATAATGAAAACATTATCGCTGTATGACCGTATGTAAATTATCAAATTCCGACAAGTGATTTTGCCAAAGAATTGATATCAGAAATAGATGTGAAAAAATCTGATTTTGGAAAAATGGAATCAAATGGACAAGAAGTAGTTTTGGAATGATGGCAACCAAATACACACAAGGCTTTTCATATTGGACATTTGAGAAATGCTTTGGTTTGAAATGGAATTGCAGCTTGTATGACATGGGCTGGATACAAAGTTCATTGTGTTTCATACCCATGAGATATTTGAGCACATGTAGCAAAATGGATTTGGTATTTCATCAATTTCACAGACCAAAAATTTCCAGAAAAAGATTTTGGAATCTGGGCTTGACAACTATATTCTTTGGCTACTGCAAAAGTAGATGAGAATACTGATGAGTATAAAGCTCAAATCCAGAAATTGCAAAAAGATTTGGAAGATGGAGATCCAAAATTAGTAGAAGTATGGATGGAGAGTCGTGAAAAATGTTTACAAGATTTTAGGGGAATATTCGCTGAATTGGATTGTCCGATCGAAAAATGGTATTTTGAAAAAGATGTAGAAAAACCATGAATTCAGAGGGTAAAAGATATGTTGGATAAATGAATTGCAGAAATAGGGGAGTGATGAGCTATAATTATTGATTTGGAAAAATATGATTTATGAGTATTTTTACTTCTCAAATCTACATGAGCATCGCTTTATTCTACCAAAGATATCTGATTAGCATACCAAAAAAAGGCAGATTTTCCAAATTATAGTCAATCGTTGTATATAGTTTGATCTGAGCAAGAGCACCATTTCCAGCAATTATTCAAGACTTTAGAAATAATTTGATTCCCTTATGAACAATTGCATCATATCTCATATTGATTAGTAGATTTGAAAGATGGAAAGATGTCTTCTCGTGCTGGAAATGTAATACTTTATACAGAGCTTCGTGATAAATTATTAGCAGAGACAGAGAAAATGATGGAGACAAGAAATATCCCAGCAGAAAAGAAATCTCAGATAGCAAAATCTGTGGCATTTGCTGCAATGAAATTTGATATGTTGTTGCCAGATGCAGGAAAGAAGATACTATTTGATTCAGAAGCGGCTTTGTCTTTTGAATGAGAGACTGGACCTTATCTTCAATATACACATGCAAGATGTTGTAGTCTTTTGAAAAAATGAAATTTGGATTTCTCAAATATAGATTTTGCTGATTTCGATGATCAAGAAAAATGAATTTTGATTCATTTGGATCAGTTCCAAGATTTTATCTTGAAAGCAGCGAAAGAATATCGTCCAAATTATGTAGCTAGATATCTATTAGACTTATCAAAATTATTCAATTCATACTACAATACTACGAGTAAAAAGTTGGTTGAAAGTAATTCAGGATTGGCTCTTGTAGCTGGTGTAGAGCAAGTATTGGCAAATGGATTGAGTATTTTGGGAATTGATGCACCAGATGAAATGTAAGAGCCCCGATTTATCGGGGCAGTCGGCAGTCGATAGTCAGCGGTCAGCAGTCTATAGTCGGCAGTTGGCAGATAACTGAAGATAGCCGACAGAAGACAGAAGACTGACAACTTTTAAAATATTAAAATAAAAAAAATGAAGAAATTATTTTGATTGATTGGAATTTTGTTGGCAATGTGGCCAATGATTAGTATTGGGCAGAATATTTGAGATGTTGATGTATCTTTTTGTAATTCATGAGCTGAAAATCATAATTATTTTACCTTGGTGACTGAAGCAGGAAAGACAGAAAATGTTTGTGTGGACATTAAAAATGTGAGCGAAAATCCTATATCGATACATATTGATTTTGTTGATTGATGAGTGTCAGATTGATGAGAAAGTGCTTGTTTATCACCAGATTATCCTCAGAAAGAATTTTCAAAATATATTTCACAATTTGATACAGATATAGATTTGCAAGGAGGGGAGTCTATCCAAAAGAATTATGAATTGAAATACCCAATAGGATTTTCTGGATTAAGTCATGGATGTATTTCATATTATATTAATTGAGATACTGAAAGTGAAGGTGGGCTTTCTATGGTTTTCCGTAAAGTAAATAGGATTGATGTGTTGGTCTGAGGGACACAGGTTGATTCTAAAATAGAGATTATTGATGTATTTAATACATGAGATGAAGTTTCTCAAAAATTGTGATTTAGGGTAGAGAATAATTGAAATATTGATCAAGAAGTGACAATTACATGATTTATTGATTGATGGTTTGGATACAAAGAACCTTTTGATTTATGATTATTTCTGTTAAAGGCAGAGGATTCTATTGTGCTTTATACAAATGAGTTGCATATCCCTCGGTATAAATGAAAATTTGGTGCAAATTTATACATTTCAAATGAGCCAAGTGTGGATTTTAGTATTGCGCATTCAAATATTTATAGTAATGAATATTCTGTAGCTGATACTATATTTGTTTATTTTCCATTCTTTTTGTGGAATTGGCTATTTGTAGTTTTGATAGTATTGGTAGCTATTTTAATTTTGGTTGTAGTGTTGAGGGTATTTGTAAACAAGAATAATTTAGATAAAAAACATTGAAATAGGGAAAAATAAGAAATTAAAGTATTATGAAAAAATTTTAAGGCTATCTATTTAGATAGTCTTTTTTCTTATGATTTTTAAATATTGTCAATCATATTAAAAATATAAATAAAAAATTGTCAAATCATATTTTTTATAAAATCGTATTTTTTTTGTAAAATTTTTATTTTGGAGTATAATCGTATCGATGGGTATATTGTATATCTATCTTACAAAGATATTTATTGAAAATTGAAAAAACTTAATGGAACAAAAAAGACATGAGAGTAATAGAATTATTTTGGATAGGGTAATAAAAATATTATTTATATTTTTGTGAATTTTTGGTGTATTTACAATGACTTCAATTAAGTCAGATGTATTGGCAGAAGTTCAAGCAGATTGAACATTTATCACAAGATGATTTTGGGATAGTAATCCAAGTGATGCTGATATTATAAATAGGTTGTATGGAGATAATTCTGCATATACAAGAGATTGGGATATGTCTTCATCTTGTACTAATATGACAGTAAATAAAGTAAAAATTTTGCCAACGACATTGCAAAGCAATACTATATATGTCATAAGTTCACAATTACAACAGATTTCAGCACCTATATCTATACCTAAATGTGTAGCGATTCTTAGTTCTGTAGATGGATGAACATTGATAACTTCATCAGTACAATTCACTAATTCTTGAGTATTTAATTTGGCATTGGATTCGGTAGAAAATAATGTCATCATAGACAATATAAATTTTGAATGAAGATATTTTGGTAGAAAATCTCATAATCCAAATTTTGCTTGAATTGAAATTTATTCGGATAGTAATCCTTTGAGATATTGAAAGAATGTGACAATAAACAATAGTACTATATCAAATTTTAGGACTTGAGTATATATACATGGAATATCTTCAGATAGGTGAAATGTGAGAGATATTGTATTATCCAATATTCATTTAGTGGATAACGCTTATTGAATAGTAAGTAATATAGCCAGAAATGTACATATAAATAATATTATATGATATTGAGGAACAGGTATAACTTTATTATCTTCTGCAGAAACATCGATAAATAATGCTAATTTTTCGGTCGCAGATAGTAGTACTGATATTTATATGGCTGAAGGACAAGGATTCTTTCCTGTAGTTTTGAATAATGTGATGTGAGATGTTTATTCAAATATTCGTAATTGTTATGTAAACAATTTATTTTGAAATATTAAATCATCTGGGGCGTCTACAAAATGTAAAATGTATGGTTGGCACTATATATTGGATTGATGAAGCTCAGCATGAGCATTATATGGTAGAGATCCTTCAAAAAGTCCTGCATCTGGTCTATGACGAACTCAATCTACAACATATACAAATAGAGGATGTGCGACTTGGGATTATGTGACATTGCCAATTTCTGATGATGGTATACGATTATATGATTGTGATAGTCCACTAAATTCGGATTCGGATAATAATGGATGTTTTACATATAATAAGCCAACTTTAGTCGTTAATGCTACAGTATCTAAATATGATTTTTCATTTGGGCCACAGGTACTTCGTCAGATACAGCCAGTGAAATGGTCATCTAATACACTATTGTCAGATCGATCAACGGATTTTGATGAAAATAAATTTATATGATGATACTCGTATAATTGAGTAAGATCTGAAAAAATAGATTTATGAGCTTGTAGTTCAAATGTAAAAGGTGAGGAAGTATGAAATGGCTTGTCAGAATGAACAACAAAAAGTGAAAATATGCCTCTGGATAAGATACTTGGATTGATGTCGTTAATTAATGTAAATTGAATCACACCTACATCACCTACAGTAAATCTTTCAAGCGATGGAAGTGGGACATGTAGTATCTCTACGACTTATACAGTGACATGAACATTTAGTACAGCTATGTCTGGAGTAAATACATGAACTCTGACAGTAATAAATGGAGTAATACAGAGTTTTCATAAAGTATCGGATACAGTAGCAGTATGGACAGTAGCAAACACTGATCCAAGTGAATATATCCACAAAGTCACTCTTTCATGAATAAATACACTCACAGTTTGTGATCCAAATGATAGTAGTAAATGTATCACTATGATGGACAAAAACTTGTGAGCCACAACAAATGATATTAATTCTACATGATCGTATGGATACCATTATCAATGGTGAAATAACCACGGATTTCAGTCTTGTTATGTAGGGAACTGTATTGGATTTCCATGATGAGAGACAGCATTGCAAGATGATAAAGTAGATACAACGTGATACTGACCATGAAATTATTATAGTAGTGGAATATTTAGAAAAATATCAAACGGAAGTGCTTCATTGGATTGGAGTGATCCAAGTAATGATAATTTGCGATGATGAAGTGGAGATATGAGCAATAATAATTGATACCCAATGACAAATGCAAATGATAGACAGTGACCATGTCCAGATGGGTATCATATACCAAGTGCATGAGAGTGGAGTAAAGCAAAGGAATATTGGTTAGCAAACTCTAATAGTATAGCAGCATGACAATTTCAAAGTGATTTTATGATACCTTTCGCTGGTGCACGTCAACGTACTACGGCTAGAGTAGCTACTAATATCGGTACGAATGGTTATTACTGGTCTTCTACGGCTGGTAGCAGTGCTTACGCATACTATTTGAATATTAATTCATCATCTGTTACTGTAGCAAATTGATTGGATCGTAGCTATGGTATGTGAGTCCGTTGTTTCAAAGATTCTCCTATTGATGGTGATACAGTAGTAGTCTTTATACAGACATGAGCAGTAGTAGATCTTGCAGGAAATGAAAACAAAGCAAGTAATACAATTTCTCGATGGTATGATAACAAAGCCCCTACTTGAAGTATAGATGTGACATATAGTTGAAATGATACTTATGCTACAGGTACTACATTTACACTCACACTCAGTGCAAGTGATGTATGATGTAGTAGTACGGTATCTCAGATGCAATTTAGTTGTAATGGAACTTCT
>Ga0265300_10003864_pt1 | contig 12115 bp, 16 predicted proteins | sample AusTroGonzalo_MG_FD_193482 | JGI IMG/M metagenome (GOLD analysis project Ga0265300, IMG submission 193482) | Bovine rumen microbial communities from tropical cattle in Woodstock, Queensland, Australia - Gonzalo_03 | ecosystem: Host-associated > Mammals > Digestive system > Stomach > Rumen ... | reverse complement strand
GTTTGCAATGTCCTTGAGATTCAGATCATATCTTCCCTTCATGGCTGTTGCCTGTTGATCAAGAGCTTTGTTTGCTGCGTTGATTGCATCCAGTCTTGCCTGTTTCTGAGCTTCCAGTGCTGCTGCCATCGCTGCGAGATTATTTGTGTCACCTGCTGTAGCGTATGAACCACCGCCACCACCGCCTGATGAGTAGGTTCTGTAACGACCATATCTTCCGTTTCCGTTTCCATTTCCGTTTCCATCATCAGTGGCTCCGGGATCTGTTTTAACCGGGTGAACAATCAGAGGATGTCCATTTGTTGCGTTCGGAAATCTCTTATTCGGATTGTTGCGCAGTTTAGTGTTGCCTTTTGATGTTGATGTCGTCTGATACTTGGCAGTGTTTAAAGCCTTTGTGTATCCGGATGGCTTTCTTCCACTTGAGCCTGTGTCTGTCATCCATAAATTTGTGTTTCTGAGTGCCATTGATTCCCCCTTAACTGAATGTAAGTGTCAGTCTGCCTTTGAGTGAAAGAGTAGAGTTGTTCGTAGCGTTGGTGAAAGCTGTTGCCTTTGCAATGTCAATGCGGACTGTGTAGTTATCCACCTTCTCACATGTGACTGTATAGTTTGTCAGAGTCCATACACCTGAATCAGATGTGTTCTCAATCATTCCACCTGATCCTCTTAATCCACCTGCGAGATAAGTAAGGGAAGGAGTGACATTCGCCATTGATTTAGGTACATGACATATCAGTGAGATATTCTTTGCACCATTGGTAATCATTCCGAACAGCACAGTCATATTTCCGCTGACATTTGAATATGTATCAGAAGCCTTGTAAGCATCATCCAGTACATCTTTCACCGATCTTGTGTCTGAATCAGAAGAGTTGTACTTAATCAGAGATGAATCAATAGGACTCTTTGTTTTAAAATTTCGTAACCAGTTCGCCATATTACACCTTTGTCGGCTTCTTCATAATCTCATCATGGATTTTTGTGCCGACTGAATTAAACCCAAGCTCATGATACGGTTTGTACAGGTTGTCCATTTCTTCCTGAACATTTGCAGGTACTTCATTCGCATCACGATACTCTTCATGAATCTTGAACATTGCGTTTCTCAATAAAGCTCCGAGTGCATCCTTCTCTGCTTTTGATGATCGTTTCACCTTTTTAAACGCTCCGATAAAGTACCCCAGCAGAAGAGATACAACAACGGAGTAGATAGGTGAGATATAATCGCTCATGATTCACCCCCATTAAAGAAAATAGCATTGATACCTTCATTCATTCCTGTAGCTGCAAACCCACTTGCGATGCCCTGTAGGAACAGATTGAAGTCCATTGACATGTGAATCCATGCTGTGAAAAGCACACCCAGGAGAGCCGCAAACAAGGGCATATAATCATCCAGTCCGAGCTTCACAAACACAGGTTTCTTGAGGATCTGAATAACAATCCATACCGCCGCCATTACTGCCACAACAACATAATCTTTAATGTCCATGCATAACCTCCTTCACTTCTTCCATCGCTTTCATTACGGGATCAGGAACAAATGCATCCATATCCTTGAGGATCTTCATCAGATATTCCTGGTGTTCATTCTCGTCTTTCATAATCGCTTCAATGATTTTTCTGTACTGTCCATCAGGATCGCATGGAGCAATGTCGATAATCATCTGAGCATATTTCTTGATGCCTTCCACCTCGTCAAGGTATTCAGCAGTCAGTTCTGCAATGAGTTCTTTTTTTGTCATATAGGTTCACCTCTTTGTCGTTTATCTGATATAGACCCTCGTCTGAGGAAGTTGTAGTAATACATGGGCATGTCCCAATCAACCACCCACGGATGCTTATTGAAACATTCCTCGTGGAAGAACCAGTCCGATACAGCTTCAACATTCGGGAATCTAGTCTTTCCTATGAATGAGCGTTTCCAACATTTGCTCCATACAGCAATCCAGTGTTTACCGCCCATGCTCAATGGTGAAGCGTACCCCTGTCCCTTAAAAATAAAAGAGAAGCAAAGGATGTCCTCACCTCTCAGTTTTCTATCTATCTGATCCAGCACATATTCATGTAACCACCAGTCATCATCATCCATGAACAGTACATATTCGCCATTCGCCATATCCAGTCCTTTACTTCTTGTCAGACCATCGTTATGAAAGTCCACTTCAGCAGTTCGGAAATGATATGACTTGGCAATCTCTAGTGTCTTATCTGTACATGAATCACACACCACAATGCACTCATAATCTTTGAATGTCTGTGACTTGACTGAATCCAGTGCTTTACGGATATGTCCTTCTGCGTTGTAGGCTGGGATTATAATTGAAAATCTCATAGCCTTTTAAGAAGCTCCGTAACTCCCTGTTCAAACTGTGCCTTTTCATCTTTGATCACAGCACGGTAAGCGGAGAATTTCTTCTGATGTGTTTCAAAGTTATCAAATATCTTATGGATCTTTTTGCGGATCTCTCCCAGGTCAGCGTATGTAAGGTTATCAATCTTGTACCATTTCTGAGTGTTCATATCAAGTTGATACTTTGATGAACCTCGCTTGCCAGTTATAAGAACCATCCCACATGAAGCAGCTTCTCTTGGCAGTCTGTCTTTACCAGGGAAGTTGCCGAAGTCAATCCACACCATACTGTGAGTCATCTTGTCTACGATCTGAGAACGGTTCATGTTTTGAATAGGCACAAACGTAATCTCAGGACATAACTTGATGAGCTTGGATGTGTATTCCATTCCCTTTGCCGGGTTATATAAAACGACTTTCTCACGAGGGCAGTTAATATCTGCATCCAGGTAAGCATCGTTAACGTAGTCTGTAATATCTACAATGTCTTTCGGATCAATACCGCATGTTTCTGTCAGGAAGGTTTTGGAATATTCTCCCTGTGACAGATGGATAGTGCCTTCTCCGAATTTAAACCATAGCTTTTCAGGAGTGTGGGGGAAATAGTTGTCTACAGACTCCCAAAATACAATCTTCCTGTAGTCTCTGTAGTTTGGATCGTTTGTACAGTGCGCCCATATTTCCGGGAACAGCAACACATCGTCCTTCTCTATCATAGAGTCAGCCACCGTATTATACATGGCATATTCGGACGGTATTGCGTGGATAAGCGGAGTGAACAGATACCATATATCAGCATGTACACCTTGTTTATTACATTCAGATGCAAACTGATGCAGTAATTCTATTCCACCTGTGACTGTATTAGATGGGCAAGCGACCTTTATCCTCATGTTTTATCTCCTCTCGTATTGCCATGCATGTATCTGAACGGACGAGATTAACGCACGGGCATTGATATTGATATACACAGGTTTCGCAAACAATCTGATCTTCTTTTTTTTCTCTCTTTTTATATGCCCCAAGATAAGGCATTTCTTTTTTAGACATATAAATAAAAAAGGGGCAGCCGTAATGACCACCCCTCACTCACCTTTAAGCCGTAGTTCCCGATGTAGGTACGAATTTACCTAACTGAGAGAGAAGGTACTGTGACTGATTTGCGTTTGAGATAGCACTCTGTGCCGCAACGAGCTGTGCCTGTGTGTCAGCAAGTCTATCATTGAGCATCTGAGTCTTGATAGAACAGCAGCACTCATTCAGCTGTGCGCTCATGGACTGAATCTGCTGTGACAGAATATTTGTCTGATTCTGAATATTCAGATTGACCTGATTGAAGCCCTGGATGGCATTGATCAGATTGGTATTGTTCTGCTGAAGCATTGCATTTGTCTGAGCGTTAATCAGCTGTGCAGTTTCATAATTGTTGTTTGCTGTTTCGACTGCGAGAGACTGCATCTGATTCTGCGCTGTCTGAGCATTAAGTCCAGCTGACAGATCTGCCTGATTGAGACCATTTCCGTTCAGATTGCCGAACCCACCGCCCGCAAGGATCAACAGAGCGAAGATCCAAAGGAAAGCATTACCGCCGCCAAGCCCGTCATTATTGAGCAGAGCGACATCGGATGCTGTAAGATTACTGTCCATTTTGATTCCCCCAATTTTCTATCTATAACTTTGTGCGCACAAATGTTACAGCCCTTTTAACATTTTCAGAATGTCGTCAGGATTTACACCCTTCTGTTTTGCAAGCTCATAAAAAGCCTTTTGAGGATCACCCCCGTACTGCTGGACAATCCTCATTACATTCTGATATTGCGGATGAGCCTTTAACATGGATTGGAGCATCACCTGTGGATTGGATGCCCCTTTCATCATGTTTAGCATATCAAATTGATTCATTTACCTTCTGTGTTACGATTACTGCCTTAAATCCAGCATCTTTTATTTTCTTCTGCATGGCTTCAGCGTTTGTCTTTACTTTGTAAGCTCCGACCTGTACCCTGTGCCATCCATCTTCTGATTTCAATATCGCTGAGAATCCTTTAGCCTTTAACTGCTCACGAAGATCCACTGCATTTTTCTTTGTTTTGAAAGCTCCGCACTGGACTTTGTAGAGAGTATAGCCAGGATACATGACCGCAAGAATGTCTTTTTCAAACTGACCGCTTGTGATCTTGTTGGAAAGATATGTTCCCGGACATGCTGTGTTTGCCCACTCTTTATGCATTTGGATTGTGCCTTTTCTGTTTGGCTTGTAGCACGGGGTAATACCGTATCTCTTACACCATTCAGCACAGATCTTTACTGCTTTCTTGTAGGCTTTATCACTGATGTGCCAGTTTCCACCGACTTCATCATTAGCAATTTCCAGTGTCAGAGAGCATTTGTCTGCATCCCATCCACCAGTAGTCCAGGGACGTTTTTCTTCAGGTACATAAGCAGATACTTTACCGTCAGAATAAACAGCCACCGTGGGAGACATTTGCCTTTCTCCTGTCATGATGGCATCAAACTGTTTCTTAGTAAGATTACCTGCCATGTGATGAGGGATGATGCGAGTTATCTTGTTGCCAGCTCTGTCAGACCATTTCTTGTGACCGAACCAGTACCAATTCGCTTCGTCTGTTATGGTATATCCTTCACGCTTCATATCTTTCTGTCCCCACTTTATCGCAAAATAAAAAACAAGATTTGCTACCTTGTCCTGATCTCTTCCAAAACTTCTTTAATCTCTTCTTCTGATAACATAGTTAATTACTGTAATTTATCATCCATGTACAAATCGGTGACATAACCCACCCAACATATATCATGTCTGCACCGCCTTCATTTCCTAAGTCCTGTGTCAATGCAGAAGTATCCCAGTTATCGTCTTGGATGTTATACGCACCCCTAATTGTTCCGTTTGTGTTTACATTTCCGACATTGAAATAAAGGTTTGTTGAACAAAAGTGTACAATGCCTTTTGATGTAGCCAATTCCGATTCGCTTTCATCAACAAGACTGCTCAAATAATAGGCTTCAATCGCCCACGATGTTGTGTAGACATGATCGGTTAAGCCGTAAAAATCATTGGGAAGGCTGGTTGTTTCTAAGCCGTTCCTGACTGCCCCTTCCGTTCCGATACAGTCATTCAAATAAACAAGTAGTGTCTGCCTTAATGACCGCCAATCGGCTACATTAGCATTATTTGGTAAATAATATTCAGCTGCCGCAATTCCTCTAATGACGATTGACTGATCTGATGTCGGCGGTCGCCAGTATTCAGTAGTTGGTTTGACTTCACGGCATGTTTTGATTCTTCCATCCGGAAGCAACTGAGTGTTGATAAATGCAATGCCGTTTTCAATGGCTGTGCGGTATCCTGACTGGTTACTCGTGTGAGCATATCCCATTGCCAGTGCAGTGACCGCCTGTGCAGTAAACAAGGCAGTCTGCGATGTGTCATTGTCTACCGTTCTCCATGATCCATTCTGATTTTGAATTGATAACAAAAAATCGGTTGATTCTAAAGCATATGCAATATATGTACTTGCATTATCCGTGTCTATTTCGGCACATCTTAACAACGCAATCGGCACTTCACTATTGCCGCCAGTATAAACGTGTGTATCAGTGCCGTTATAAATAAACATGCCGAATGATCCATTTTGATTCCGTCCACTTTCAAGGCTTGAAATCAATGCCCTTGCTGTTGTCAGATATTCCGAATTGCTTGTGTACTCCCACAATTTCAAATAAGTCAAAGCTGTCTGAGCCATCGCCATTGCAGTTGCTCCGCTTGACCATGACCAATTATCCATTCGGTATCTTTCACGAACATATGTTTTGCTGTTCGCTGTGTATGTCGCAAGGTTTACAAGCCAGTCTTTCAAATAACCGATCTGTTCATCGTAGTATCCTTGATGCCGTGAAAAAATGATATTTCCTTCTATGTCATACGCATAGTCAAGACTGTTACCTTCAACATCATAAACAGCGGATAGTTCCGTTCCGTTTAAGCTGTAAATACTCATGTCGTAGCCTCAACAACTGTGTAATTCGCATTGTAAATAGTCATTGCATTAACTACATCCTGTGAAAAACCTGCACTCATGGCATTTGTGTCTTTTTGCATGACAATTCTTACATACGCTGTATTTGTCGGAAGTGCTTTGTTAATAGCATTACCTCTGAACATACTTGTTCCGTTAAGTAATGACCCGACAAAGTTATATGAACTGTCGTAACATCTGAAGAAGAAACCGCAATTTGACGCAGCCCAATCGCTCCACGCACTCGCAAACGGGCAATTAAGCGTGTCCATTGTGCCACTTGCAGGGATATAATCTGCCGACCTAATACGTTTTGTTTCAGTCTTGTCTTCCCCTGTTGTAGAATCAATATCACCAATTTCCATGACTAAATCAAGGGCAGTTCCATTGTAAATATTGAACGTTGAAGATGACGACCCATACCATGCAATTCTGAAATATTTTTCGTTTGATGCTTTAGTAACATTGGCAATATATACATTGCTTGGATGAATTTGCCGTATAAAGTTGTTGCTTGCATCATACATACTGATTCTGAAATTGTTACATGTACTCTTGAAAATTAAATCTGTTGCCGAACCAGTAAGCGAGAAATATTCTGTATCATAATGGCTTCCGTTGTTTGAAGTAACCGCACCTGTATCGTCTATGTATTGGTTGTCTACAACACTGGAAAGCGTAATCGCACCATAATCAAACGGAATTGCGCTAACTGTTACTGTGAATGTTGTTGTTTTGCCACCATATGTCACAGTGATTGTGCTTGTTCCAACTGTCAGCGTTCCGCTTAATGTATATGTTGTGATTGTTTCTGTGCTTGAGTCATCATATGTCGCAGTTACTACAAGGTCGGATTTTAAATCGTCAAGCGAATCGGTTTCATATACCGTTCCACTTTGTGTATAAACCGCACTGATAGAAACAAGGTTTGTGGGAGGATATAAAGCGGCTTCAAGAGCGTCTTTGGCATCTTCCAGGTCATCGTAATAATCTTGCCCGTTTGCATCAATGTACGCAACCTTTTCGGCGAGCTGCAAAACTTTGCTTGCGAGTTGCATCAGTGAAGACCTAATATCAAGTGACAGTTTTGAGCCGTTGATAGATGCATTGCCAATGCCCTGAGAATTATAAACACCGCCATCTTCCCACGAGTCACCGTCATAGTAGTACCAGTGACCATTTGTAAGCGAACCACTTGTCGTGCCTGTGTAGACATAGACCTTTGTGGTGTCTTCCATATCAGCTGAAGAGTTTGCTGTTAATGGCGACCCGACAGCGTTCCTGGCTACTTCATCTTTCAAGGTATAGACGACACCGTTAATTTCAAATTCTTTTAAATCAGACATTATCCGAATACCGCCCTTTCCCCTTCAACAGTAATGGAAACACCGCCAGCACCGACAGCAGACCCGTTCTCCCATATATGAGCGATTGCCTGTGACCTACTCTTGTTGTAGTAAACAAAGATGTCATAAATCTTATTCGCCTGTACTTCAATTTCAGGAGCAGTTATACCTGTAAATGATAGCGTGGGCGCATTGTTTCCTGTCAAAAAGCGCAGGTAGCACTGATTCATAACACCATTGCTTGCAAAAGAGCTGTTAAGAGACACATTGATTGCTGTCCATGCCGTTGAATGAATGTAATAAAACTTGTTTGGCTGAAGTGCCACGTTAAGTTCGCCAGGTGGAAGCGGAGATGTAGGATACTCAAGCAGCTCAAGAACGGGATTATTGTCATAAAGACCTGCATCAGTCCATGTAGTACCGTTGTAATAATACATGTGACCCTTTGTAAAATGAAGCTCGTCCCCGACATATAAATAAATGGCAGAATGGTTTGTCATTTCGGAAGATGAAGCAACGATAATAGGCGAACCACTTGTCGTACCATTCATTACATACAGGTTTGACTTTCTGCCGTTAGTAAGAGTCGCAGTCCATACGTTCGTGCCGCCAGGAATATCTGAAGCCACTGTCTGTTCAATGTTGGCAATGCCTGTACCGAACAGTTCATCCAGTTTCATTTTTATTTCAGTATCTACTTCAGTAAGATTTATTCCAATCTGTTCTGTCATAGTCACCCCTCATAAATCGTATCTGCGACCTTTTCTTTTCCTATGTCATTGTTCTCCCATGTACCATCAACGGTATGGACAGTAACCTGACGTTTTACAGATCCTTTGGCAAACGCTAGAGTCTGCTCACGGGTAAGTGTTACATAAGCTCCATCCGCTGCAAGCTCACAGGTAAGATCAAGTTCCTGGGAAATGTTCCCGTCCTCGTCCGTCTGCTCAAAAGAAAGAATCACCTGATCAATGTCTGACATATCTCTCCCGGTGATTGTAATTAAATAAGTTGGTGTAGTTCCCCTTCTCATTCTGAAGTCTCCTCTTCTTCCTCGTCATCACCGACATAAGCCACATCTTCAGAAACTGAAAGGAAGTCCTGTACTTCAGAGATTGCTGTAAGGATTTGCTGGATAGCTTCCGCACTTCCCGTAGCACCTGCAATAGACTCAATGGCTGTATTCATGGTATTGATCTGAGTAACCATCAAGTTAATAAAGTCTCTTGTCTGAATATGAAGTTCATTTAACTGGTTGCGAGTATCCGCTTCAGACGTTGGATTGGGGAAAGCTGTAGCATCCGCAAGTCCGTTGGTTGGGTTAAATGCAAATTGATCCATCATTTCACCTCTTTCACGATTGTGTACTTAAACTTGATTCCGCTGATGGAAAGATCTCTGTTGTATTCGTTATTCTCTAAAAGAACAGCAAACAAAAGAACCTTCTTTATGGAACATTTTCTTGCGAAGGTTGTCGCATATCGCATGATAGACCACCCAAATGTATTCCATGTAAAGTTATCCCAAAGCCATGATGGAACATAAATATCTTCAGGATCTACTTCTCCATTGGGGTTGTCATCTGTGATGTATGTAATTCTGATCTTGGTGGACGTGTCGCCACGGGTTTCAAAGAAGGCTTGCTTGATTGTCTTCAGTGATTCAAATGCCTGGAAATCAAAAAGAGGAGTCTGATAGTAGGCTTCAATAGCATTGCCGAAATCATTCAGATCATTCGTAAATTTATTGATTGCATCCCCACCGTAGTAGAGTTCACCTGCCACAGACCCACCATAATACAGATTGCCAAGGACACACGCACACCTGACTGTAGGAATTGCATCCCACTTATACCATGCTGTAGCCTTTGCAGAATCATCAACGGTTTTCCTTAAAGTCTCTGAGAACGGGGCATTTCTGTAATCCCACACATAAGCGTTATGGTTGATAAACAGAATATATTTCCCATCATAGTCCACTGCAATAGCATCCTTTAAGTTAGGCTCTGCAATAAGACCATTCTCCCTGTCACCGCCATTGATGTTTCTTGAGATTGCCCTGACATTACGCTCATCAACAATATTGGTTGAACATAACGTACAGATGCCGTGGGTAGTGTTGCCCCATGTCAGACGGTTATCAATGTACTGAATGGTGTGGGGCATGTCACATCCTACTTCGTTATTAACAGGCTGAGATGAAAGAACCATCTTCTCAAGACCCAATGTATCAGTAGTAAACGCATAATTCACACTGAATATTTCACGGGGTTTGAATATGATCAGAACATTATACTGAAGTCCGAAACCAGTGATGTCATCCTCTGTTGCGCCTATAGCAGCGTAGTTCATTTCAGGGAAGTAAGTCGCATCAAAAGCATCGGAGTAATAATATTTGGAATCACCGCCACCTGCCAGGAACAGATGTGAGTTATTGTTGCCACCATACGAAACAGCATATTTACACTTCAGTATCTTATTTATATATGCAGTGTTGGTAACGTAAGCCGTGATGAATACGTTGTCAGTTCCTGAAGCCGGGGCAGTAGTAAATGTAACCGTATAGTTTGTGCGATCTACTGTAAACCCAGGAGTGGTATCTGCTTCTGAATGTTCCGTAGTGCCGATGATAACCTTAACAGGCATATTGCCTTTGCCTACTGGTTTTGTTTTATCAAACGGATCTATCGGAAGTTCATTGCCTGATTCGTCTTTTTGTTTTGGTAAATGGTAGACCGTAGAAGATCCATCACCATTAAACCCGACACGGAAGCCAGCACCAATCATATTGTAGTTATAATCGGTCATCTCACCGCCAGTGCCATCAGGGTTACAGACAATCATAATGTCCGGGATGTACGGTTCCACTTCCTTTGCGGTTGTCCCGTCATACTGCCAATATCCATCTGCTGAGAGCATGTACAGGATACGGTTGAATATAAACATTGTGACAGGCTTTGAAGTAACGGTTAACAGTTCCGTAGCTGTCGTGCCTGAATATGAGTAAATCTTATCCGAAGACTGTACAATCAGATGACCTTTGAATGTAGTCATTGCCTGTACGGACTTATCAGAAAACTGCTGTTGACCATATCTCTTTCCGAAGACACCGTTCTTGTACATCATGTTCAGCATCTTCGGAGACTGGTTGACTGGCAGAAGATAATCAAGATCCTGAATGTTCAGACCGCCTGAGCCAGGATTGATAATATTCAATAGATTATAAACTGCCGGGTCATGACTCCTTTGAATAATCATTACCAAGTTACCTCATAAGCATCTGTGACAGCGGTGAGCTTCCCTTTCATATAAGCCATCCGTGCGTTCTGATAGTCAGTATTGAAGATGTCATATTTTGAAAGATCATCGTCAACAAAGAACCGTGCTGCTAATCCCAGCGGAAGAATTTCACGGTTGATTCTGTCATGATAAGGAAGCTCATCCGTGTCTGCGGAAACAAACGGAATTTCATCTAGGGGAGTTTCTCCGTCTGCTCTCAACATAGAGTTCTCAATGTCAAAATTCTCTGAGAGAAGAACATTGATCCACGGAATGTAATAGTTATCGTAGTCACGGGAAGTGGACTTCTCAAACATCATTGCTTTTGCGAGTTCATATAACTCTCTTACTGTCATAATCTTCTCCTCTCAGAGGATCTTGACGACCCTCGTAAAACTTATTCTGTAGAATCTTCTACTGCGTTCAGGATGCCGACAACCTGGAAGGAACCCTGTCCATTCGGATGAGATCCATCATAAGTTGTGCTGTTGACCAGTGTCTTGAGTGCGAAGGCATCACCATAGTAACGACCTTCAATCAGAGTGCCACTGATACCCGGAACATCGTTGCGGATGAAGAGTTCGGAAATCTTTGTAGGTGCAAGAACCTTACTCTTGTGAGTGAACAGACCCTTAGAGCCTGAAGGCAGATATGTGTCAGGAACCTCAATGATTCTCCAGTTCATGCACTTGCCGACTTCACCCTTAACCAGGTTCTTTTCGCCGAGCTTGTCAACGGAAATGAAGTCCGGGTTCTGAAGAAGCAGAGCATAGATGGATGTCGGAATGTAAGCAATGCACTGATCACTCATCGGAATGTTGTCATTGACAAACTGTGAACGTGCGTTGACGAACATGGATACAACATTGTTCTTTGACAGTGAACCGACTTCCAGTTCAGAAGCGGCTGTAGCCCATACACCGAGAGCATACTTATCAAACCACGGAACGACCTGTTCGCCGACCTGCTGCTTGACGACCTTGCCAGCTCTCTTTGCGCCCATCTGATCCTTCAGGTTGCCCTTGTCAATGGTCATGGAGAAGGACTTGTCCTGGGAGAGAACGAGGTGCTGTGTGTCGTCCTGAAGTTCGGCAGGCT
>Ga0265300_10003859_pt1 | contig 12123 bp, 6 predicted proteins | sample AusTroGonzalo_MG_FD_193482 | JGI IMG/M metagenome (GOLD analysis project Ga0265300, IMG submission 193482) | Bovine rumen microbial communities from tropical cattle in Woodstock, Queensland, Australia - Gonzalo_03 | ecosystem: Host-associated > Mammals > Digestive system > Stomach > Rumen ... | reverse complement strand
GGTTGCCAATACAGCAACAACGATATCACGGTTAAGAAAGACGGTGAGACATATGCTACCATCAGCAACAAGATTGATAAATGTGGTAAGACAACAGGTGTTTATGAAGAGGACGTACCGTATATCTATTTAGGTGAAGCAGGTGTGCTGACCTTTGAGTTGGGCAGCCAGACTTATCTGCCGTATTTCTTTGCGGAAGCCTCAGAGATCACTCCGTGTGAGATCATCTTCAAGGATCAGACGGGTAAGGAGTTGAGCAGAGTAGAAACCTATGAAGGGGCTACGCTGGAAGCGCTGCCGGAGGCAAGTGTGCTGCCGGAGATACCCACAGGAGAAGTCTTCCGCGGATGGTTCTACGTAAGCGGTAAGAAAGCGCAGATAGGCGATCCTATTACCGGCAACACAATCATTCAGGCGAAGGTAACTCCGGTAGAGGATGTGATTATAGGTAGCGTACAGACCTATGACTTCGCCAACCCGATCTTCTACCCGGAGGATCACGAGACGGTAGAGGTGTATGACGGCAGTTATTATAACAACCACGGTTGGTACTTTAATGCGAACGGTTCAATCCGCGTGAAAGTAGCCGGTAATGCGGTGGTAGTCGTTACGCTCTGCAAATATTCGGAGTCGGGTGATGTCAAAGTGATGGATAGCGAGCAAGAGCTGGCTTCCTATGCAGTAGTAAAGAACGAGACTCCGGACGGCACAGAGTTGACGGCTAAATATACCGGTAACGCCGGTTGGCTGACCATCAACTGGACGGCGAAGCAGTATATCCACAAGGTAGTCGTTTATAACGTGAACGATTTCCCGGAGAAAAATACGACAACAGGTTATTATGAGGTGCCGGCGGGTGACGCAGCAGCGTTCATCCTGACGCTCACGATGGCTGAGAGCGGCGACAAGATCTTCCTGCCGAACGGCATCTATGATCTGGGCGAGACCGTACTGACGACCATCAGCAAGAACAATATCGCGATCATCGGTCAGTCGATGGAGGGAACGATCATCAAGAACGCTCCGGACGCTAAGACTGAGAGTATCGACAAGACCGCTACCCTGCGCATCGCCAAGAACGTGAGCGGCATCTATATGCAGGACCTGACGATCCAGAACGCACTCGACTACTATAAGAACAACAATGGTCGTGCCGTAGCCCTGTGGGATCAGGGAACGAAGACCGTTTGCAAGAACGTACGTCTGCTCTCTTACCAGGACACCTACTACAGCAACCTGCCGGGCGCTGTGAAGTACCTGGAGGATTGCGAGATTCACGGAACAGTCGACTACATTTGCGGTGATGGTAGTGTATATTTCTACGGCACGGAACTTGTCTGCGAGCAACGCAGTACCGAAGGCGGCGGCAGTGATGCAATCACAGCAAGCAATGCGGCTGCTAACGATAAAGGCTATGTCTTCGACCACTGTACCGTTAAATATGCTGAGAATATTGAAGGCACGAAGCCGGTAGTCAGCTTTGGACGTAGTTGGAACAACAGCCCGAAGACAGTATTCCTCTATACATTCCTGGATAACAGCAACGGCGAGTTGAATATGTATAAAGACGCTTCGGCGCAGAAAGACAAGATCTCGCGTTGGACTCTCGGTGCGATGAACGCGCTGCCGGAATTATTCGGTGAGTATTATTCCGTCAACTCCGAAGGCGCAAATGTTACTCCGGAATCGAACAATGTGACATTCGTACTCAATGGTACGGAGAAGACGATGGAAACCGTCCTGACAGCAGACCAAGCCGCAGCGTACACCATGGAGTACACCCTCGGCGATTGGGCTGCTACAGCTAAGGCTGAGGCTACGCAGGCTATTTGTGAGAAAGAATGGACTGAGCTGGAAGCGGACGCAATCTATCTGGCAGAGTGCGAGGGTATTTTTGTGATGCTGCTTAAGGGCAGTGAGATTAGTCAGCTTATGGTTTATGACGGAAAGACGTACACCTTACGCAAAGCCAACGCCCGTGGCGGCTTTGGTGAGGCTGCCAAAGATGATGAGACAACAGGAGTGGAGGCTGTCAGCAATCAGCTGTCAGCTGTCAGTGTTCAGAAAGTGCTACGTGGTGGCCAGCTGATCATCATCCGCGACGGTATGCAGTACAACACAATCGGTCAAACGATCAAATAACGCACTCCTACTGCATGCAGCACAGGTTATCTATAATTACCCTCATACTCTGCGCGCTGATGCCAGTCAGCGCGTGGAGTGTGACTGTAGATGACCTGGTAACCATCCAAAAGAGCTACACCTTCACTGCGGATGAATATACCGACAACGGCACCAGCGAATGGACAGCCAACACCCTGCGTGCCGAGAACCGGATATTTACACCGACCGGTAACATCGTGGCGCAGTCGAAAGGCAAATCAACGATCCATGGGCAGTCGCATCTGAACTGTCTGAGGGTAAAGAATGTGCAGAACAGGTTGGCGTTCCGGGTGATCGATACTTGTACCGTCACCTTCTACACAGAATTCCGTGAGGAGCGCGGGCTGATCGTGAGCAAGCACGACCGCACCGACATATCCGATCCGTACTACGCCAAGCAGCCGGTTAACACACCGGTGTGGACGATCCATCTGGACGCGGCGGGCACGTACTATCTGTCGGGCTACGGCGGGGACTTCTTCATAGCAGGCTTCACGATTGTGCTGCCCGATGACGGCTCTATGCCCGAGCCGCCCGTGGTGCGGTACTTCGACACTAACGGCACCCTGCTTGGTCGGGACACCATGGAGCTGGGTAGCAAGTTACGTTACAAGTACACCGAGGCGGACGTGACTGTTCCTGCCGGGCAGGCGTTTCGCGGATGGCGAAACGGCGACGAGCGCAAGGTCGATGAAGGCACACCGGTAACGGCTGACATCAGTCTGTTTGCCAAGGCAACGGACATTGAAATCGCAGAAGTAGGCAGGTATTACTACTACGACATGTCGAAGGACTCCTTCTACCCCGAGGAGCATGAATTGCTGACCGTGAGTGACGGCAAGCTATCCGTGCAAGTGGCAGGTAATGCCGTGGTGAATATCTTCACCGATGGCGAGCCGATTACCCATCGTTACGAAGGAGCCGCCACCACGCTCACGTTCACCCCGCGCGCGGGCGAACATATCCGTGGCGTGAAAGTATATAATGTGGCAACTATCCCTGCGCGAAACGAGGCAGGATACTATGTGCTCAACGCAGGTGACGGGGCAGCACTGCAACTGCTACTGGCAACGGCACAGGACGGCGACAAGATCTTCCTGCCCGACGGCACGTACGACTTAGCCCACGTGACGCTCACCCCAATTCATGCGCAGATCAGCCTCATCGGGCAAACGATGGACGGCGTGCTGATCGTCAACCACCCGCTCGCGTCGGGCATGAACAACGCCGAGACGCTGGTGCTCAAGGCGGATAATGTTTACATGCAAGACCTCAGCATCCGCTGCGATGTATCGTACCCGAACAGCATTGCGCACGGGGTGGGGATTGCTGTACAAGTGCAGGGCGACAAGAGCATATTTCAGCACGTCAGTCTGCAGGGCAATCAAGACACCTATTACTCCAACGGTGCAGCCACCCAACGCGGCTGGTTTGCTGACGGGCGGATTGAAGGCACTGTAGATTATATCTGCGGTGGCGGAGATATATGGTTTGACAGCGTACTGCTATACAACAACGCCCGCAAGAACGACGATGTGATCATTGCTCCGGCTACCGAACCCGCTACGCGCTACGGCTATGTGTTCAGGAACTGCACGATAGATGGTGTAAGTTCACAAGCCGGGCGCTGGCACCTCGCTCGCGGATGGAAACACTCCCCGGCAGGCACGTGGCTCAATACCACCTGCCGGATTGCTCCCTCCAAGCAGGGCTACACCCACATGAACGCAGGACTCAGAGTGCGTTTTCATGAGTTCAACACCTATACGGAGAACGGTACCGTTATCACCGGACACAACCTCGACGGACTGAGTTATGCTGCCGACTCCGATCCCGTCTATCTGGAGAGCGAGGGCGTATATACGTACGACAATGTGATCAAGGGTACGGACAACTGGGATCCGAAGGCTATTGCAACGCAAGTAACGGCTACCCCCAAGGCGATTGACGCCGATGCCGCTTACCTGGTTGAGGACAACGGCGCATTTGTGGCTGTAGTGAAAGGTTCGCAACTGACAGCAGAACACAAGGGCAAGACCATCCGTCAGGCGAACAGCCGCGGAGGATTTGGGAAAGCCGTTGTGTATTAAATCTGATAATTGAACAAACAACGATATGAAGAAAGCAACACTTCTTTTGGCAATCGTCCTATTGAGCATGCAAGCGATGGCAGCGGTAATCCCGTTCTCGATGGATGCCGAGGCGGCGGACATGAACACTCCCGCGGGCTGGACAGCCGTCCAACTGCCCACCGGTCTGCCTACCATCACCGAGACGAACACGTTTGTGATCACCGCGTACGGCGCAAAGACTGACGCTGCAGACAACACGACGGCTATCCAAGCCGCGCTCGATGCTGCGGCTAATGCCGGAGGCGGAATGGTGGTGATACCTGCCGGTACGTTCCTGAGCGGTTGTCTGACAGTTGGTTCGAAGACGATATTGCACCTGAGTGAGAACGCCACACTGAAGATGCTGGCTATGACGACTTTCCCGAAGGACGGCAACGGCTACTATAAGATGGAGTCGCCGTTCATCACGGGTAAGAACAAAGCATCGGATGTCGTGATTGAGGGCGAGAGCCGCACGACGTCGATCATCGACGGACAAGGTGCACCCTGGTGGGATCAGGTGGAAGACGCCAAAGCCGCGAAGAAGAGCACCACCCGCAGTGCGCTGATCCGATTCTGGCAGGGCGAGCGGTACTTGTTCCGCAACTTCCGCATCCAGAACGCCCCGAACACGAATATCACCATCGGTCGTAGCGGTAAAGGAGCCAACGCAACGGCACACGCTATAACCGTCAAGAACCCCGCCTCGCACGGTGTGGACGACCCCTCGCACAACACCGACGGATTCCCCATATGGACGCAGTACGTCAACATCTATGACTGCGAGATAGATACCGGTGACGATAATGTTGTTTGTGACGAGAATGCACAATATGTACATGTATGGAATTGCACGATGCTGGCAGGTCACGGCGCATCGTTTGGCAGCTACACAACGAACATGCACGATATCATCTACGAAGATCTGACGATGAACGGTACGGATGCCGGTTTCCGCCTCAAGTCCAACAACGACCGCAGCGGCGATGTATATAATATTGTATTCCGTAACTGTACGATGACGAATGTGCTCAGCCCAATCTCGATTACCTGCTGGTACGACTCGTTGCCTAACCCCACATGGATAGACGCCCATGCGCCGGCGCTGGTAGATAAGACTCCGCGATTCCATGACATCACCCTTAAAGACGTGACCATCAGCGGATGCAAGAGTACTACGACCAGCGGCAAGAACGGCTACGGGATCTTCATCTACGGCCGTCCGGAGAGTTACGTGAAGGATGTGACCTTCGATAATGTGCACATCGAGCACACCAAAGGTCTGAAGCTGAACTTCTGCTCGGGTATCCAATTCAAGGACTGCTCCATCAAGGTGGGCAATGTGACTTCGACGGAGACTGAACTGCCCGGTGCGCTGATAGAGGAGCAATACAAAGGCAGCTATACATGGAATAGCAGCGTGCCGGCAGTCAAGCAGGTGGTGTATTGGGAAGACGGCACGACGGCTGCAAATACCATCACGGTAGTCGACAATTGGAAACTTACCATCACCGGCAATGCTGACAAGAACTGGAGCTACGGCAATGGCAGCATCAAGTATGAGGGAAAGAGTTTTATGACGCTCAAGAACTCCAACGGAGCACAGAATACGCTTAAGCTGGCGGCAGGACAGAAAGCCAAGAAAGTGGAGTTCTATGCCACAACCAATAATGATGCAGGTCCTGGCAAACTGTCGGAGTTTAACGGGACAAGCTGTTCGGATGAGGTGTCGTCCATCAAGGATTATGCTAACCCGACGCATATTACCAAGACATTGGCAAAACCCGCCAATGAGTTTACGTTCACGTTCAGTGACAAGCAGGTGTGTTTCATCGCCGTGGTAACGCTGGCAGATGAGCAGACGCCGACGGAAGTGGAGCTCCAGCAGGACAATCAGCCAAGTTTGGCTGATAAAATGATCCGCAACGGGCAGATGGTAATCATCCGCGATGGAGTGGAATATACCATACTTGGGGCAAGATTGCAATAAATAATGAGATATGAAAAAGGTATTGTTTATCATACTGCTTATTCTTTCCGGCTGTGGGGGACTGACAGCGGGTGTGAGTGACCTGACTTGGCAGAAAGTCTGCTTGGGCGGGATGTCGGCTGAGTGGTACGGATCGCAGGAGGCACTGGATATTGCCGCCATCGTGATAGCCGTGCAGAAGACCAACGGCGGCTGGATGAAGAATGACCAGCTGCATAAGCTCTCGCAGTCAGAGTACCAACGCCTGATCAATGAGAAGAGCGGTCGTTCCTGTCTGGACAACATGGCAACCACCCAAGAGATGCGTTATCTGGCGCGGGTGTGGAAAGCTACAGGCAACGAAGACTGCCGCCAAGCGTTCCTGCGCGGACTCAATATGATCCGTGTGGCACAGAAGCGCTGCGGCGGATGGAGTCAGTACCTGCCGCTGAGCAACGACAACGGCTATCAGGACTATATCACGTTCAACGACGATCTGGTGGTCAATGTGCTGAAGTTGCTCAGGGATATATATACCAACACGGGCGACTTTGCCGGCATCACCGATGCCGCTACGCGTGAAGCTTGTCAGGCTGCTTTCGACCGCGGTGTGCAATGCATCCTGGACTGCCAGATCATCATCGACGGTACGTATGCCGCTTGGTGTGCCCAGCACGATACCGTATCGCCGTACTTGCCTACCGAAGGGCGTCCGCAAGAGTTGCCGTCAGTCAGCGGGTACGAATCGGCTAACCTGCTGTCGTTCCTTATGTCGATTGACGATCCTTCGGACGAACTCAAAACGCGTATCACAGCCGCCGTTACGTGGCTGGACGAGCATAAGATAGCCGACCACGCCGTGGAAGACTACACCAATGCCGACCAACAGAAAGACCGGCGTATTGTGGAGCAGAAAGGTACGCATCTGTGGGGACGGTTCATCCAGATAGGAGGAAACACAGGTGCGCAGGTATATGAGAAGTTTTTCAATAAACTGAAGAACCGTGGCAAAACACGCAGTTATACATACAACGGCACTACGTACACCTATACTGAGGAAGAACTGGCACGTGCCAACTACAATCCCGACAAGGCATACGAACCGGTCTATGCCATCTACAATGATTCGATTAAGCACATGTACTACCGGTTCCTTTACAACTACGAGGATACACCGAAAGCGATTGACGAAAAGGGCTGTCCGTATTACACCTCACTACTGCGTGGGAACCGCGTCGGCTACCAGTATATCGGTTCGTGGTGTCAGCGCGTGATAGAGACCGAATATTCGGCATGGAAAGTCAAGTACGGAGTGCACGACGACGGTACGTATATTCTGTCAACCGAGAGTTGCGTGTCGAAGAATGGCGATCAGACCTATACATTCGACAATGCGTTCACCATCACCAACGATGGCGGAGTAGGGTATTCGACCGCTAAGGCGACCAGCATACGCTATAACGCCGATGTGACCTATACGATCCATATCCCGCAAGACCTGCAGGTCACCGCAGCCAATCTAAACGGGTATGACAACTGGGATGAACCGGACGCGTATGTGCAGATGTGGAACAACACGACCTACACTGCCGAGGACTATTTCTTCCCGCGAACCAAAAACGGTAATGCACAGTGGGTGACGCACGACATCGACCACACGGCGCATCCCGTGACCGATGAACTGGCGTTTCGGCTCGCAGGCAAGCAGGCATGTATGATCATCACCCTGACCTGTACGAAGCGGGGAACAGCGGTGGAGAATACACAGAGCGACAATCAGCCAAGTTTGGCTGATAAAATCTTACGCAACGGGCAACTCTACCTGATGTACGAAGGACGGATGTACGATGTACGAGGGATGGAAATTAAGTACGAAGGGCGGATGTACGATTTATGATTCTGAAAACTAAAAAAATACTAATGATATGAAAGCATTTATGGATCAAGATTTCCTGTTGCAGACTCAGACTGCAAAGGAACTGTATCACAATCATGCGGCAAAGATGCCAATCATCGACTATCATTGTCATCTTATCCCGCAGATGGTGGCGGAGAACAAACGTTTTGAGTCGATTGCACAGATCTGGCTCATGGGTGACCACTACAAGTGGCGCGCTATGCGCTCGAACGGTGTGGATGAGCGTTACTGCACCGGTAAGGACACAACGGACTGGGAGAAGTTCGAGAAATGGGCAGAGACGGTGCCTTACACCTTCCGCAACCCGCTATACCACTGGACACATCTGGAGCTGAAGACCGCTTTCGGTATCGAGGAGCGCCTGAATCCCGAGACGGCACGTGCGATCTACGACAAGTGCAACGACCTCATCGCCAATGATCCGAAGTTCTGCCCGCAGGGCTTGATGAAGCACTACCATGTGGAGCTCGTCTGCACGACCGACGATCCGGCTGACAGCCTGGAGTGGCATAAGATGCTCAAGGATGACCCGAAGGCAGAGGTACGTATGTTGCCGACATGGCGTCCGGATGCAGGCATGAACATCGAGGCTGCTACGTGGAAGGCATATATCGAGAAGTTGTCAGCAGTCAGCGGCATAGCTATCAGCACTTTCGCTGATATGGTAGCAGCCCTGCAGAAACGTCATGACTTCTTTGAGTCAATGGGTTGCCGCCTGAGTGACCACGGTATAGAGGAGTTCTACGATGAGCCGTACACCGACGCAGAGATCAACGCAATCTTCGATAAGGCGCTGGCAGGCAAGGCGCTCAGCGCATACGAGATCCGACAATATAAACACGCGTACCTGCATGCGCAGGCGGAAATGGACTACGCTTCCGGCTGGACGCAGCAGTACCACTACGGTGCGATCCGTAACAATAACTCGAAGATGTTCGCGCAGCTCGGTGCCGATACCGGTTTCGACTCCATCGGTGAGTTCACAACAGCCAAGGCGATGAGTCATTTCCTCGATGAGATGAACAGCGAAGGCCATCTGGCCAAGACCATCCTGTATAACCTCAACCCGTGCGCCAACGAAGTCATTGCGACCATGCTCGGTAACTTCCAGGACGGCAGTGTGCCAGGTAAGATTCAGTTCGGCTCGGGCTGGTGGTTCCTCGACCAGAAGGACGGAATGGAGAAACAGATGATGGCACTCTCGAACCTCGGCTTGCTCAGCCGCCTCGTAGGAATGCTTACGGACAGCCGTTCATTCTTGAGCTACCCGCGTCACGAGTACTTCCGCCGTACGCTCTGTAACATCCTCGGTAACGACATTGAGAACGGTATGATCCCGTACACCGGTTATGAGAAGGCTCGTGTTCAACAGATGGTAGAAGATATCTGTTACAATAATGCGAAGAATTATTTCAAATTTTAGATTTAAAATTTCAAATTTACTATAATGGCAAAGATTATTACATTGGGCGAGATCATGCTTCGCCTGAGTCCCGAAGGACAAGATCGTTTTGTACAATCCGACCATTTCCGTATCATCCCCGGCGGAGGTGAGGCAAACGTAGCTATCTCGTGCGCCAACTATGGTCACGAGGCGTATCTGGTAACCAAACTGCCGAAGCACGAGATCGGTCAGATTGCTGTTAACTCGCTGCGTCGTTACGGTGTGAAAGACGATTACATCGTTCGTGGCGGTGACCGCATTGGTCTGTATTACTGCGAGACAGGCGCTTCGATGCGCCCGTCGAAGGTCATCTACGACCGTGCTCACTCGGCAATTGCTGAGGCTGATCCGAAGGATTTTGACTTCGACAAGATCATGGAAGGTGCAGCTTGGTTCCACTGGAGCGGCATCACTCCGGCTATCTCGGATAAGGCTGCCGAGATCACCAAGCTCGCGTGCGAAGCAGCCAAGCGTCACGGTGTTTGCGTGAGTGTGGACCTGAACTTCCGCAAGAAACTGTGGACCAGCGAGAAGGCTATCTCGATCATGCGTCCGCTGATGAAGTACGTTGATGTATGTATCGGCAACGAGGAAGACGCAGAGCTCTGCCTCGGCTTCAAACCCGACGCAGATGTGGAGGGCGGTGAGACCAACGCCGAAGGCTACAAGGGTATCTTCGAGCAGATGAGAAAGGAGTTTGGCTTCAAGTATGTTGTTTCGACGCTCCGTGAGAGCTTCAGTGCTACCTTCAACGGTTGGAAGGCGATGATTTACGACGGCAAGGAGTTCTATCAGTCTAAGCGCTACGAGATCAACCCGATCATCGACCGCGTAGGTGGTGGTGACAGTTTCTCCGGCGGTCTGATCCACGGTATGCTCAAGTACCCTGACAACCAAGGTGCAGCTCTTGAGTTCGCAGTAGCTGCTTCGGCACTCAAGCACACCATCAACGGTGACTACAACCTCGTCAGCGAAGACGAAGTTCTCTCCCTCGCCGGTGGCAATGCCAACGGACGTGTACAACGCTAAAACGTAATTAAAAATTTAAAATTAAGAATTACGAATTATGGCAAAGTTTGATAAGATTCAGGTGATGGCCAAGATCAAGGCTGCACCGATGGTGCCTGTGTTCTACCACAAAGATTTGGAAGTATGCAAGAATGTGATAAAGGCTTGTTACGACGGCGGCGTACGCGCGTTCGAGTTCACCAACCGTGGTGACTTTGCGCACGAGGTGTTTGGCCCGTTGGTTAAATGGGCAGCTGTTGAGTGCCCCGAACTGGCACTGGGCGTCGGCTCGGTAGTGGATGCTCCGACGGCTGCGCTGTACATCCAGTTGGGTGCTTGCTTCGTAGTAGGCCCGTTGTTCAACCCAGAGATTGCTCCGGTTTGCAACCGCCGCCTTATCCCTTACTGTCCGGGTTGCGGCTCGGTAAGCGAGATCGGTAAGGCACAAGAGTTAGGCAGTGACTTGACCAAACTATTCCCGGGCGATGTCTATGGTCCGAACATGGTGAAAGGTCTGATGGCTCCTATGCCGTGGTCGAAGATCATGGTTACCGGCGGTGTCGCTCCGGAGAAAGAGAATCTGGAGAAATGGTTTGCTGCAGGCGTATATTGCGTAGGCATGGGGAGCAAACTCTTCCCGTCCGACAAAGTAAAAGCCGGTGATTGGCAGTATGTGACTGACAAGTGCAAAGAGTGTTTTGACATCATTGCAGCTTGCCGCAAATAAAATTAGTATAACCTTATAAATAATAATAACATGGCAAAAAAAGCATTGAACAAGTGGACCGCGCCTAAGAGCGTAGCTCCCGAGAGAATCATCCAGTTTGGTGAAGGTAACTTCCTCCGCGCATTTGTGGATTGGATCATATGGAACATGAACGCCAAGACGAACTTCAACGGTTCGGTGGCTGTCGTTCAACCTATTGACAAAGGAATGGTAGAGTGGCTCAATGGTCAGGACTGCCTGTATCACGTTAACCTGCAAGGTCGTCTGAAAGGTGAGCCCGTCAACTCGCTGGAGCGTATTGACGTTATCAGCCGTGCACTCAATCCGTACAGTCAGAACTGGGCATATATGGCACTGGCAGAGCAGCCGGAGATCCGTTTTGTTATCTCCAATACTACCGAGGCAGGTATAACCTTCGATCCGAGTTGTAAGTTCACCGACGCACCGGCAAGTGCATACCCGGGCAAGTTGGTACAACTGTTGTTCCGTCGTTACAAGACCTTCAACGGCGACCCGACCAAAGGTTGGATCTTCATGCCGTGCGAGTTGATCTTCCTCAACGGTCACCATCTGAAGGACTGCATCCGCAAGTATATCGAGCTCTGGAAGGACGATTTCGGCGCAGACTACGCAGGTTTCAAAGAGTGGTTTGAGAAGTACAACTACGTTTGTGCAACCCTCGTTGACCGCATCGTACCGGGCTTCCCGCGCAAGGATATTGCCGCTATTCAGGAGAAAGTAGGCTATAACGACAACCTCGTCGTACAAGCGGAGATCTTCCAC
>Ga0265300_10003854_pt1 | contig 12134 bp, 12 predicted proteins | sample AusTroGonzalo_MG_FD_193482 | JGI IMG/M metagenome (GOLD analysis project Ga0265300, IMG submission 193482) | Bovine rumen microbial communities from tropical cattle in Woodstock, Queensland, Australia - Gonzalo_03 | ecosystem: Host-associated > Mammals > Digestive system > Stomach > Rumen ... | reverse complement strand
GACGCGCCTTACCTGGCGCCCGTTCCGCACCGGGGACAGCGCAACGAGAGCGCCTACCTGCCCCTGGTTGCCGCCAAAGTGGCCGAAATCAAGGGCCTTTCTTTAGCGGAAATTGAAAGTATTACCACCCAAAACGCAGAAAAGCTGTTTAACCTACAATAATGAGTGCATCCGTTTTAATCATTTACACCGGCGGTACCATCGGCATGAAGGAAGACCCGATGGACGGCACCCTGAAGCCCTTCGACTTCGGCCAGATCAAGGCCGAGGTCCCGGAACTGAACAAATTTGCTGTCCGGATAGATTCCTACACCTTCGATCCGCTCATCGATTCCTCCGATGTGGAACCTGCGCTGTGGATTTCGCTGGCCGAAATTATCCGCGACCGCTACGAGGAATACGACGGTTTTGTGGTGCTGCACGGCACGGACACCATGGCCTACAGCGCCTCCACGCTCAGTTTTATGTTGGAGGGGCTCACCAAACCGGTGGTTTTCACCGGCAGTCAGCTGCCCATCGGCGTACCCCGTACCGACGGTAAGGAAAACCTGATATCGGCCGTGGAAATTGCGGCCGCCAAGGACGAGAAGGGGCATGCGCGCGTGCCGGAAGTGGCCATCTGCTTCGATTCGCAGCTGCTGCGGGGAAACCGTTGCGTGAAATACAGCGCCGAGGCTTTCAACGCCTTTGCCAGTCCCAACTGCCCGCCCCTGGCCGAGGCGGGTATCAGCATCCGCTACAATACGGACCTGATCCGGAAGCCCATCTACTGGGACGCCCAGCTGCGGGTGCAAACCCGGCTGGACACGCGCGTTTCCATCCTGAAGGTGCACCCGGGCATGACGCCGCAGGTAATGCGGTCGGTGGTTTGCGACCCGGGAACCCGCGCCTGTATCCTGGAGACCTACGGTTCCGGGAACGCACTGTCCAAGGAGTGGTTCCTGGATATCTTGCGGGAGGCCGAACAGGACGGGAAGATACTCCTGAATGTAACCCAATGTAAATCAGGGACTGTAAACATGGACCTGTATGCGACGGGCGCTTCTCTCAAGCATGCCGGCGTTCTTTCCGGAGTGGATATTACCACCGAGGCGGCCCTTGGAAAACTGTTTTGCCTCATGGGCAGAAGCGACAATAACGCCTGGGTAAAAGCCATGCTGGAAAAGGACCTTTGTGGCGAAATAAGCAAATAATCTTTGGCGTTTCGGAATTTTATTGCTAACTTGCACGACCAAATATGTGGATATACTAACAACTAATTCAATTTATAACTAACAACACAAAAACGATTATGAAAAAGTTTTTCATGTTTTTGGCAGTAGCCAGTCTTATGACTTTCACTGCTAGCATCGTAGCTTCCGCCCAGGAAGAGGCAGCCCCTGCCGCTGTGGAACAGGTTGCCGATGACGCCGAAGAGGTTATCGACCTTTTCGCCGGTTCCGGTGAGGAAGTGCCCCTCCACCAGGCCCTCAAGACCAAGTTCATCGAAGGTGGTGCAGGCTTCATGTCCCTCATCATCATCTGCTTGATCCTCGGTATGGCCCTGGCTATCGAGCGCATCCTCTATCTGGCCTTCTCCAAGACCAACACCACCAAGCTTCTCGACAGTGTAGAGAAGGCTCTGGCCGAGGGCGGTATTGAGAAAGCAAAGGATGTTTGCCGCAATACCCGTGGCCCGGTTGCCAGCATCTTCTATCAGGGTCTGCTCCGCGCCGACCAGGGTGTAGATGTTGTGGAAAAGACCATCGTTTCCTACGGCGGTGTTCAGATGAGCCTCATGGAGAACGGTCTCTCCTGGATTGGTCTGTTCATTTCCATCGCCCCGTCCCTGGGATTCCTTGGTACCGTTATCGGTATGATCCAGGCCTTCGACGCTATCCAGGCTGCCGGTGATATTTCCCCGAACGTTGTGGCTGGCGGTATGAAGGTTGCCCTTATCACCACCGTGGGCGGTCTCATCGTCGCTATGATTCTCCAGCTCTTCTACAACTACATCATCGCTAAGATCGACTCCCTGTCCATCGATATGGAAGACTCTTCCATCCGCTTCGTGGACACCATGGTTAAATACAACAAGAAGTAATCAACCCCTTTAATTCCCATTAAAATGGAAAAACAGAAATACGCCAATTTAGTCAAAATCGTTCTTGTGGTTTTGATCGTACTGAGCGTGGCGGTTCTGCTCTGGGGTATGATTAAGGGTTATCCGGCAACCGTCGCCGCAGACAACGGTACTGTGGATCCGCTGCTCTACTGGGCATACATTGTCCTGGGCATCGCACTGGTTTCCGTGATCTGCGTGGGACTGTATGTAACAGCCACCACCAACCCTAAGGGCCTCATCAAAATCGGCATTGCAGTAGTAGCGGCAGCAGCCCTGTTCGGCGTCTGCTACCTGCTGGCTTCCGGCGCTCCGGCCATCGGTTATTCCGGTCCCACTCCGCCTACCGCCACCGAACTCAAGATGACTGACACCATTCTTAACCTCGCTTACCTGGTGGGTGGAGCTACCATCCTCTCCATCATCTTTGCCGAGGTATTCATCGCCATCCGTAATAAAAAGTAGATTTAACCATGGCAAGAAGAAAATTTGAAGCAATCGGTTCCACGGCGGACATTGCATTCCTGCTCCTCTGCTACTTCCTCATGACTACAACCATGGGAGAGCAGTCCGGTCTGCAGCGTCGCCTTCCCCCGATCCCAGATGCCAATCAACAGCAGCAGGATCAGAAGGTTAACCGTCGTAACATCATCATCGTCAGAATCAACTCTGCCGATAAGCTGTTTGCCGGTAGCGAAGCCATGGACATCTCCTTCTTGAAAGAAAAAATCAAGGAATTCCTCACCAACCCTACCAATAACCCCAACCTTCCGGAAAAAGAACCCATTGAAATTGAAGGTAAGACTTACATGAAGTCCAAGGGTGTTATCTCGCTGCAGAACGACCGTGGTACCAGCTACCAGGCCTATATTGCAGTGCAGAACGAACTGGTAAAGGCTGTGAACGAACTCCGTGACGATTTCGCCATGCAGGAATACGGTAAGAAATTCTCCCGCCTCAACGAAGAGCAGCAGGATGTAGTGAAGAAGGTTGTACCTCAGAACATCTCCGAGGCAGAACCTAAGGATACCGGTAAAAAATAATAGGAGGTAAAGATTATGTCAAAATTTGGAAGTTCCAGCAATAAAAAGGAAGTCCCCCAGGCATCGTCCAACTCCCTTTCCGATATCGTGTTCATGCTCCTGTTCTTCTTCATGGTAACCACCCAGATGCGTGAGACCGAGAACAAGGTTCTCGTGAAGCTCCCGGAAGCATCCGAGGTTGCCAAACTGGAGAGAAAGGACCTTACCGCCAATATCAACATCGGTAGCCCTACCCGCCAGTATCAGGCCCTGTACGGTACCGATGCACGTATCCAGCTCAACGATTCTTTCAAGACTATCGCCGACATCCGCGACTTCATCGCTTCCGAGCGTGACGCCATGTCCGAGGCCGAGCGGTCCCTCATGACCGTGAACCTCCGTGTCGACGAAGATGTCCGTATGGGTATCGTATCCGATGTGAAGCAGGAGCTGCGTCGCTGCTCCGCCCTTAAGATTATGTACGCCGCGCGCAAGCCCGGGAAAGACTAATCTGCGGGTCACATCCAACTTTTTTAAAGGCAGCTTTCGGGCTGCCTTTTTTCTTACATGTCCGGCTTCACCGCAGGGCCCTGCGCCCCGGAATATCGCAGGATATCGTTTTGGGTGAAACAGATAATCGCCTGATTATTAGTCACTTTTGTCGTAAGATATCTTCCACTCTTTTTATAGGTATTTTTCGTCCTCTCTTGTATTTTTGCAGTGATAACCAATTAATTAATAATACGATGCATAATAACAGAAAAGAGAAAGTAACAAGTTCCTATTCCGCGTGGCTTGCTAATTTTATGACGAATAGGTATCTTTGCGTAAAATAATAGCCGTTTACCTGTTTTCTATAGAGAATCCGCGAAATTTAAACTTAAACAGACAGGTGGCAGGTGGCTGCATGTGCGCTGGCACAGGCAGCTATCTCTGTCTGTAAGCTTCTCGCGGAGCTTTTCTATAGAGGATATGTTGCCTGTGCCTTTTTTACCCACCATCCCGTGGATAAGAAAGAGAAAGCTTCCCAGCTGGAAAAGGAGCTGGAAAAAGCCTGGAAACAGGTGGAGAAACTGCGCAGGAACGTTCACAGTCTGGAAGAACAGGTCCGCTACCACAAAAACAAATACCAACAGTTACAGGAAGAAGCCCTGCAAACCCAGATCCGGTATTTCCGGGACAGGTATAAGGCTATCGGCCGTGTATATTACGTATGGGTTGTAGTGGATAATGGTAAGGAAAAATACCCGGAGCAAATTAAACTGAAAGAAGTATCCAAGCTGCTGGAGACTGAAGTCCGGGGTGGAGAAAACCATCTGGGCTCCATTACCGACCATCTCAACCAGGATTTTGACGGCATCCTGATTCATCTGATAAACGAATTCCCGAACATCGGCCCGGCAGACTACAACCTGTTCTGCTATCTCGCGGCGGGTTTCGATAAGTATCTGATTATCGAACTGCTGGGCCTCTCGGGGAAAGGTTTGTACTATACCCGGAAAAGCCGTCTGAAAGAGAAATTGCTGAAACTGCGTTCGCCCCACGAGCTCACATATTTGGCTTTGATAAATAATTAGCCTTCAGCGGTTGCCGATTTGGGGAAGAAATATTATCTTTGTATGATTATACAGAGATAATTATGGAAACTTTGCAAAGGACCAAGATAAAGGCCTTGCTGGGCATGGAGCCGGGCAAGGAAGTGCTGGCCAAAGGCTGGGTCCGCACAAAAAGAGGCAACAAACAGGTTAAGTTCATCGCCCTTAACGACGGTTCCACCATCAACAATATCCAGGTAGTGGCCAATGCCGAACAGTTTGACGAAGAACTGTTCAAACGCATCACAACCGGCGCTTCCCTGGCGGTGAAAGGCCAGCTGACGGAATCCATCGGCAGCGGACAGGCTGTGGAAATCCAGGCTTCGGAAATTGAAGTGCTGGGCGAATGCGACCCTATGCGCTTCCCCCTCCAGAAGAAGGACACCACCCTGGAATATCTGCGCAGTGTGGCTCACATGCGTTTGAGAACCAATACTTTCGGCGCGGTACTCCGCATCCGCAACGCCATGGCCTTCGCCATCCACAAGTTCTTCAACGAGAAGGGCTTCGTGTACCTGCACACCCCGCTCATCACGGAAAGCGATGCAGAGGGCGCCGGCGATATGTTCCAGGTAACCACCCTGGATCTCAAGAACATCCCGCTGGACAAGAAGGGTAACGTAGATTTCGGCAAGGATTTCTTCGGCAAGAAGACTTCCCTCACCGTGTCCGGTCAGCTGGAAGGCGAACTGGGCGCAACGGCTGTGGGAGAGATTTATACCTTCGGCCCCACCTTCCGTGCCGAGAATTCCAATACCCCGCGCCACCTGGCCGAGTTCTGGATGATTGAGCCGGAAATGGCCTTCTACGACATTCAGGACGATATGGCCCTGGCCGAGGAGTTTGTGAAGTACCTGGTGCAGTACGCCCTGGACAACTGCATGGACGACCTCAAGTTCCTGAACGACAAGTACGACGACGGCCTTATCGAGCGTATGCAGAGCGTGCTGGGCATCCCCTTCCAGCGGGTTACCTACACGGAAGCGGTGGATATCCTGGAAAAGGCCATTGCCGACGGCGTCAAGTTCGAGTATCCGGTGCACTGGGGAACCGACTTCCAGAGCGAGCACGAACGTTTCCTGGTAGAGAAGCATTTTGGCAAACCCGTGATCCTCACCGACTTCCCCAAGGACATCAAGGCCTTCTACATGAAGCAGAACGAGGATGGACGCACCGTGCGCGGCATGGACGTGCTCTTCCCCAAGATTGGTGAAATCATCGGCGGCAGCGAACGTGAGGCTTCCCTGGAAAAACTGGAACAGCGCATAGACGAGCTGGGCATGTCCCGCAAGAACCTGGAGTGGTACATAGACACCCGACGCTACGGCACCGTGCCGCACAGCGGCTTCGGCCTGGGCTTCGAGCGCCTGCTGCTCTTTGTTACCGGCATGTCCAACATCCGTGACGTGATCCCGTTCCCGCGTACACCAAAAAATGCAGAATTTTAGAATTCCGCATTTTTAAACTGCCTTAACGATCACCCCTCCTAAATCCTCCCCTGACCGTAGGGGAGGACTTACAAATAAAGTAAAAGAACATGTTAGTCATCGGTATTGCCGGAGGTTCCGGTTCAGGTAAAACCACCGTTGTAAGGGCCATTACAGAACAGCTGCAGGGCCGTGTGGTGGTTATTCCGCAGGATTCTTACTACAAGGATTCCAGCCATGTGCCCGTAGAGGAGCGGAAGAACATCAACTTCGACCACCCGGACGCCATTGACTGGAAGCTCATGTGCCAGCAAATCCGGGAACTCAAAGCCGGCAAAACCGTAGAGCAGCCCGTGTACTCGTACATCACCTGCTCCCGTTCCACCACGGAAACGGTAACGGTAGAACCGGCCGAAGTAATCATTGTGGAAGGCATCCTCATCTTCACCTGCAAGGAACTGCGGGACCAGATGAACATCAAAATCTTTGTAGATGCCGATGACGACGACCGGGTGCTCCGCATCATCGTACGGGACATTGCCGAGCGCGGCCGCAACATAGAAACCGCCATTGAGCACTACTGCGACACGGTTAAACCCATGCACCTGCAGTTTATCGAGCCCTCCAAGCGCTATGCCGATATCATAGTCCCGCAGGGCGGGCATAACAAGGTGGCCATAGACGTGCTCACCACCACCGTAGAAAAGGCGCTCAAGCAAAAGCGCGGAAAGAAAAAGAAGAATGGATGAAGCTGAGTCCTGACCAGAAAGCCGGACTTTATATCACCGCGATCGTTCATGTCGCGGTGATTATCGTTTTGCTGCTGGTAAGAATCGGCTACGAGTTTCAGCGGGAAAACAGCTTTGTGCTGGATTTCACGCAGCAGGAGGAGCAGGAGCGCATCCGGGAGGAACGGCAGCTCAAAGAAACGGCCTCCCAGCTGCTGGAAAGCCTGATATCGGCCTCGGCGGGCACTCCTATAAGGGCCGTTGCCGTGGACCGTTCCCAGCTGAAGGACGACAGGGGTACCAACGCCGAAGAACTGTACCGCGAAGCCGAAAGGCTGGCACAGGACTTGAAGAATGGTCAGCAGCGCACGGAGGACCCGGAAGACTACGTTGCCACACCCTCGCCCAAGAAGGAAGACCCCAAGCCCGAACCCAAGCCCTACAGCGGCCCTTCGGTACTTTCCTGGAGCCTGGACGGGCGCAAAGCCTCCCACCTGCCCATTCCGGCCTACCGCTGCTACGGTGCCGGAGAAGTGACGGTGATTATTACGGTGAACAATCAGGGCACCGTGGTGAATGCCAAGGTGGACGAAGGCAGCTCCACCGGCGACAGTTGCCTCAGGTCCTTTGCCGTACGCGCCGCCAGGCTGTCCAAATTTTCGGCCTCGCAAACCGCGCCCGCCCGGCAGGCCGGCACCATAACTTACGCATTTATTGCACAATAAAACCATAGAGAGATGAAAAAGATTGTTGCATCCATAGCCGCCCTGCTCGTGGGCATCACTTTGCTGGCCCAGGGCACCGTTACCACCCGGAAGTACCGGCTGAACGATTTCACGGACAAGGTTACCCAGGTGGTCCTTCCCGGCAATTCCATCCTGGCCGGCGCTCTCAAGCAGGAGGTCACCAACCAGTGGAAGGCATCGGCCTTCGAGTTCTGCACGCCCGCCGAATTCGAAGCCCGCAAAACGCAGGACCAGTACTACTTCCTGCTGCTGGCCGATTCGGCTTCCAAGGATGACAGCGAGGCCGGCATCACCTATCTCACGCTGGTGAAGGGCGATGCAGCTGCGGTGAACGGCATGGGCAAGATGCCGGAAATCATCTCCCTGCCGGTATGTGCGGCCGACGGCAACAGCGGACGGGAACTGCTGTACCTGGGCGCCCTGGTGGGTGCCGTGCAGGAATTCGCCCTGGCCGCCATGGAAAGCGAAAAAACGGCCTACCAGATGGACGGCTGGTTTAACGAGCACTATAGCCAGGACGGCAAGAACAAGCGTATCTACCTGTCTATCACCGACATTGCTCCGCAGGTAACGGAGCGGGACGGGGAGAAGTACCTGGACGACGACATTCTCCTTTGCGACGACGAGGAGGAGGCCGACCGCATGTTCCAGCTGGGCTCCTACAACACCCTGGTGGGCTTTGTAGTGGCGCCCTCCATCCCCACCAACGGCTCCTGGTGCTACAAGATGCTGGTAGATGCCGAAACGCACAAGCTCTACTATCTGCGTCGCCACAAAATCTCCAACCACGCCGGCGTGGGTTTCCTGGCCGACGATCTTAAACGGATGGCCAAAGGACGATGAGAAGCGGCCAGTCCCCCAGCGGTCTTAAATACGCGGTTCGCCAAAGCGGTCGGTCGGTGGCCTATTGCGCCCTGTCTATCGGCTGTGGCACCGCCCAGGAAGCGGGCTTTCCCTCGGGAATAGCTCATTTCGTGGAGCATACGCTGTTCCGCGGCACGCGCCGTAAGAAGGCATCGGCCATCAACGGCTACCTGGACCGCTTGGGCGGCGAACTGAACGCCTACACCACCAAGGAAGAGATTGTACTGCATGCCACGGTGCTCAAGGAGGACCTGTGGAAGGCCGTCCGCCTGCTGTTCGAGCTGGCGCTGGAATCCACGTTCCCGGAAGACGAGATAGAGACGGAAAGGGGCGTGGTGCTGGACGAAATCATCTCCTACAAAGACAATCCGGCCGAAGACGTTTACGACAAGTTCGAAGGGCTCCTGTTCAAGGGGCATCCGCTGGAGCACCCTATCCTGGGCACCACGGCCAGCGTAAAGAAGATCAAGTCCTCGCATCTTCGGGAGTTTGTGAAAACCTTCTTCACGCCCGAAAGGATGGCGCTGACCATAGTGGCCGGCGAGGACGAGGCCAAACTGGAAAAACAGGCCCTCCGGCAAATAGAAAAAGCGTTTGCCGATGCCACAAATGGGCAGGGGAACACCTTTTCCTCCGCGAAGATTACAAATGGGGAAGGAAAGACCCTTTCCTCCGCGAAAAAGATAGCCGATGCTACGGAAAGGGTCTTTCCTTCCCACATAACAACATCTCCTACATCTTCGGCATCTTATATCGTCGATTCCTCTTCTTCACCTTTACACTCTTCCGTTTCTTCTCTCCCTGCCTCTTGCCCCACTGCCTCCTCTTATCCTTTTACGGCAGTATTTCATCAGGTGGTGGATAAGCGGAATCATGAGGTGAATGCGGTGGTGGGAGGTTATGGGCCTTCCTTGTATGAAATGCCGGACAGGATGGTGGCGGCCATGCTGGTGAACATTCTGGGCGGGCCGGCGTCCAATTCCCTGCTGAACAGCGAGCTGCGGGAGAAGAAGGGCTGGGTGTACGGCATTGAGTGCTCATATACGCAATATGCCGAAACGGGTGTTGTGGCCATCACTTTCGGCTGCGACAGGCCCAATCTGGAGGCCTGTATGGCTACCATTGAAAAGATTCTTACCCGGCTGCGGGAAACGCCACTCAGTGAGGCCCGGGTCAAGAGTTACCGGAAGCAGCTGCTGGGGCAGCTGGCCATCGGCTCAGAAGCCGGCGAGGCCCAATGCCTTTCCATGGGCAAGAGCCTGCTGGCCTGGGGCAACATCATGAGCCAGGAACAGGTACGCGCCTGCCTGGAAGCCATCGGCCCGGAAGACCTCCGCCAAATGGCCCGCCGCCTCTTCGCCCCGGAAAAGCTCTCCTCCCTGGTCTATCTTTAGTTTATAGAAAGGGCCTTCTTTACCAGCTCTACGCTGTTGCCGGTGGGGGTAGCGGGGAAGGTGCCGGGGCGGTTCTGCCACCAGTCGGCCTCAAAATCTTTCAGCTCTTCCAGAAGCTGGTCTTCGTGCGCTTTGTCAAATTCGGCGCCTTCGGCATAGGCCTGGTCCACGGCCTGGAAGAAACGCTCCCAGCGGCCTTTGTAGTAGGTGGAGATGAGGCCCGCCCAGCTGCGGTCGGCATAGTCGGTAAGGAGGTTTCCGCGGTCGCCCCAGGAGGTGAGGAGGTTGCGGGCGTTGGACTCAAAGTAATCGGCTTCCTCTTCGTTGGCGCCCCAGCTGCGGGCATCGGCTATCCATTTGCCCACCAGGAAATAGGTTTGGCTGGAAAGCAGTTCTTCCAGCTGGTCGAAGGTGCCCAGCATCTTGTCCCGCAGGGCATCCATGGCCGCTTTGTCTTTCTGCTCCCAGGCGGTTTTGTAGGCGGCGAAATCGGCCTCAAAGGCATTGCTCATGTATTGGCGGGTAAGATTCACCAGGTCGAACTCATAGGCCGAGCCGCTTCCGTCGGCCGCCAGCAGCAGGCGAATTACCTCCCGGAGGTCTTCGTTCTGGTAGGTAAACTTGACGCTGGAGTGATACGACGAAGAACGGGCGAACGAGGGACGGAGGTTGTGGATGGGGCTGTGGCCGGGAACGGTGGGGGCAATATAGATATCATTCAGGAGTTTGCTCCAGGCGGCCCTGGCGTTCTCATCCGCCTTGCCGGTGCGGCTGTCGGCCAGCACTTTGGAATAAGTTTCCAGATTCTGATGCGCCGGGAAATCCCAGGCTTTCTCGAAGATGAACTGGTACATGAAGGGGTTGCAGTCGAAGCCTTCCAGCGTGGAGCCGATGCCGCGGAGGTTGTCCCCGCCGTTGGCGAAGGTATTTTCGATGCGTTTGTTCACATCCTCGATATCACCGGCCAGATAGGTGTTGCCGCCGAAGTTGCCCAGGTAGCACCAGATATAAGGCACGCCGTAGTACCGCTCCGTGCGCTGCCAGACTTCCATCTTTTCGCAGTAGTAGTCCAGTAGGAGCGACTTTTCGGCCGGATAGGAGGTGATGTACGGCTCAATCTTGTCCGGCGTCCAGTACTGGCGCTCATTGTAGAAGAGCCAGGTCATCTGCAGCCATACGCCTTCCGGATCGGCTGCCTCCAGCGACTCATATACCTGACGGCTTACGCGGGAAAGATAGTCCGGTTCCCAGCTGCGGGGAATCATTTCGTTGAAAAGGTCTATGCCGTAGATGTGGTCGGTACCATAGATTTCCTTCTCCTTCTGGATGAAGAGTTTCTGGATCCGGGGAAACAGCGGGTCCATCGGGTCCAGGAAGTGCGGGAAGTCTTCTTCGGCAAAACCGGCCCAGTCGCTCATCCGTTCAATCTGGGCCTCCGGGTACAGGCGCTGAAGCTCAGGCGGTACGTGACCGGCAAATGCGGGCAGTACGGGACGCATATTCAGTTCCCGTTCCCGGGCCACTATCTGTTTCTGGAGCTCGGCCTGTCCTTCCAGCCAGGATTGCGGCAGGGGTCCGCCCCAACGGTCGATGTTCAGCATCCGGTGCCAGGGCAGATGGGCAGGGCCTGTAAAGTAGCTGCGCACCTCTTCGTCGGTAAGGCCCAGTTCGGTCCATATCTGGTACCAGATGGATTCCTGGCCGGTGATGGCCAGCGGCAGGTTAACGCCGTTCAGGGCCATCCAGTCGATAAAATGCTCCCAGTCCTTCCATGTCCACCAGGGCATGGTGTAGCCGAAGGTACAGTAGTTCAGGAAGAAGCGTTCCGGTACGCGGGCGCTCACCTCCACGGGCTGTTCCAGCTTGGGGAATCGGGCGGGGAGACTCACCTTATCACTCACAAACCAGCCCACATTCACGTTGCAATAATATTTGAGGTAGTGGTTGAGGCCCACTGCCATGGAATTGGCATTGTTGCCCGAAATGACGGTTTTTCCGCCGCGGGTTTCAATGCGGAAAACGTCTTTATCGGCCTCCAGCTGTTCAAATACAAAATGACGGGAAGCGTTGCCCAGGATGCGCCCGGCGAGGCTTTTGGCCGCCTCCGTGTCCGGGGTAGCGGGAGCAGAACAAGCGACGGCCAATATCAATAATGCCGTCGCTACCGAAATGCTGAATTTCATATTCAAAGGTTTTGACTTTTAATTGGCCACCTCGCAGAGGAACTTGAGGCGCACCAGACGGCTTTCTTCTTCCT
>Ga0265300_10003853_pt1 | contig 12136 bp, 5 predicted proteins | sample AusTroGonzalo_MG_FD_193482 | JGI IMG/M metagenome (GOLD analysis project Ga0265300, IMG submission 193482) | Bovine rumen microbial communities from tropical cattle in Woodstock, Queensland, Australia - Gonzalo_03 | ecosystem: Host-associated > Mammals > Digestive system > Stomach > Rumen ... | reverse complement strand
GTGACTATCGCATCGAGCTCTACTTCGCTGAGCCCTGGCACGGCAGGAGCGGCAGCATCTCTGACGATTATGAGGGACTCCGCATCTTCGATGTCGCTGTGAATGGCGAGATGGTCATCGACGATCTCGACCCGTGGGCGGAAGCCGGCTATCTCGGTGCCATGAAGCGCATCGTTACTGCCAAGGCAAACCGCGGCCGTCTGCGCATCTCCTTCCCGGAGGTGAAGGCCGGCCAGGCTATCATCGCCGCCATCGCCATCGCCTCCGCCCGGCATGTCGCTGTGAATCAGCCACAAACAGCAACATGCTCCTGGCTCAGCCTCGACACCGACACCATCGCCAAGCTCCCTGCCTCAGCACTCCCTCAGGACATCGAGGCCCGCCCTGCCACCGTCTACGAACCTCAGAAGACGAAGAAAGGCCTGCCTGTCACCTTCATCATCCATCCTGGACTCGGGCAGGAATACGCCCTCCGTTTCCGCTACAAGAACACCACAGGTGCTCCTGTAAAGGCCCGCATGACCATCACCGACTCGAAACGCATCGTTCTCATCGACAAGGAGATATCCTTCCCTACGACTCCTAATAAGTTCAAGATGCTCAGCACCACCACTGGCACCCAGATCAATGCCGGCACCTACACGCTGAAAATCGAAGCACAAGACATCATATTCAAAGACATCGAGATACAATGAAGACATCCATCATAGCCCTGACAAGCCTGCTGGCGACAGTACTGTCCGTCTCTGCACAAGAAAACCGTGAGTACGGACTTTCCAGAGACTGGGAGAATAACCATGTGCTCCAGATCAACCGCGAGCCGGCGCGTGCCTATTTCATCCCCTACGCCCAACAGAAGGGCGACCGTCAGTTGTCACTCAACGGCACATGGAAGTTCCGCTGGACAAAGACCCCAGATGAGCGTATCAAAGACTTCTGGCGCACCGATTTCGACTGTTCTTCCTGGGATAATCTGAAAGTTCCTGCCAACTGGGAGGTAAATGGCTACGGCACCCCTATCTATGCCTCGGCAGGCTATACCTTCAAGATCGATCCCCCATACGTGACAAAAGAGCCGAAGAAGACCTACACCGCTTATGAAGAGCGTAATCCCACCGGACAGTACAAGCGCACCTTCCTGCTCCCCGATGATTGGAACAAAGGTCAGACATTTCTTCGTTTCGAAGGTGTGATGTCTGCCTTCTATGTCTGGATCAATGGCAAGCAAGTAGGTTATTCCCAAGGCTCGATGGAACCCTCAGAATTCAACGTCACCAAATATCTTCTGCCCGGCCGGAACGCCATCGCCATCGAGGTTTACAAATATTCCGACGGTTCCTATCTCGAAGACCAGGACTTCTGGCGTTTTGGCGGTATCCACCGCGATGTGACGCTCTATCACACCCCCGATGTCCGCCTTCGCGACTTTGCCGTCCGCACCATCCCGGCAGCTGCGTCTGATTACACGCTTCAGATCAATCCACAGTTCTCCGTCTATGGCAAAGAGACTGGCAAAGGTGATTCCCTTGTCGCCATCCTGACCGACCGCGATGACCAGACGATAGCGAAGGGCAGCACCTCCGTTGAGGAAGTTCTGGATCTGGAACACAAAGCTGCCCGTATGAACGAATGGTATCCCCAGCGAGGCTACCGCAGGTTCGACCGCATCGCGATGACCGTAGAATCCCCTAAAGAATGGACAGCCGAGACCCCTTACCTGTATACCCTCACCCTCCAGCTCCGCGACTCGTTAGGCAATATCCGCGAACAAGCCCAGCAGAAAGTAGGGTTCCGTCATCTGAAGATCAATGCCGACGGCGAACTGCTGGTCAATGGCAAACCCATCAAGATTCGTGGTGTCAACCGTCACGAGCACGACCCCTTTACGGCTCGCGTCATGACTGAGGAGCGCATGCTGCAGGACCTCCGGCTGATGAAAGAGGCCTACATCAATGCCGTGCGCCTCGCCCACTACCCCAACTGTCCCCGCTGGTATGAGCTCTGCGACAGCATCGGTATCTACCTCATGGACGAGGCCGACTGCGAAACGCATGGTCTGCGCGGCACCCTCACCTCTACCTCCGACTGGAACGATGCCTTCATGGATCGCTGCATCCGGATGGCCGAGCGCGACAAGAATCATCCGTCGATCATCTTCTGGAGCCTTGGCAATGAGAGCGGCTATGGCCCTAACCATGCGGCGATGGCTGGTTGGCTCCATGAGTTCGACCCCACACGCTTTGTGCATTACGAGGGGGCCCAGGGCGATCCCGACCCCAAGACCGTCGATGTCATCAGCCGCTTCTATCCCCGTGTCAAGCAGGAATACCTCAATCCCGGCATCCCCCAGGGCAGCGATGCTGAGCGTGCTGAGAATGCCCGTTGGGAGCGATTGCTTGAGATTGCAGAGCGCCCCAACGACACCCGCCCCGTCCTGACCAGCGAATACGCCCACTGCATGGGCAATGCCCTCGGCAATCTGAAGGAATACTGGGACGAGATCAATTCCAACAAGCGTATGCTGGGTGGCTTCATCTGGGACTGGGCAGATCAGGGACTTTGTCCAATTGACAATGGAAAAATGCAAACAGATAATTATCCATTATCCATTATCCATTATCCATTTTTTTTATACGGTGGTGATTTCGGCGACCAGCCCAACCTCAAGGCCTTCTGTCTGAACGGCATCGTGATGAGCGACCGCACCCTCACCCCTAAATACTATGAGGTACAGGCCGTCTACAGCCAAGGCCAGCATCCATTGCCACAGCCACTACCCTACAAGCCGAAGATGTCGAAGAAGAAACCCCTTACACCATCCCTCTTACATCTTACATCATCCATCCGCACGCAGGTTTTCCGCGCCCCGACGGATAATGACAAGAGTTTCGGCAACTGGCTCGCCAACGACTGGATGAACTGCCGACTTGACACGCTGCACCTTCCGGTGACCACAGAACGGCACGACAACGAACTGACCTTTACTTTCCTTATTCCCGATGGTCTGCCGGAACTCCCCCGCATCGGCATTGTCATCGAACTGCCGCGCGAATACGAACTGCTCACCTGGTACGGCCGGGGCCCGTGGGATAATTACCCCGATCGCAAGGAGTCTTGTCCCGTCGGCCTGTGGAAAAGCAAAGTCTCGGAGCAATACGTGCACTATCCCCGTCCGCAGGATTCCGGCAATCACGAGGACTGTACCATGATTGAACTGAAGACCCGGAAAGGCAAGACGCTCCGCATCGAGGCCGTCGACCGTCCCTTCTCTTTCTCAGCCCTCCCCTATTCCGCGCAGTACATTGCCAGCAAGACCCACGACTACCAGCTCGAAGACCAAGGCCGTACCTACCTCTCCATCGATTGCGCCGTGCTCGGGCTCGGCAATAGCAGTTGCGGTCCTGGCGTACTGAAGAAATACAGCATCGACAAGACCAGACCTCACACCCTCCGCCTCAGGATTTCCGGCTCACTATGACCTGCGCAGACAGTATGTAGCAAGAAATCCGATGAGGAAGATGGTGGTGGTGCCAAGCACGATGGCAAGATAACCATGCAGATGGATCCCTGGCAGGTGCCACATATCGGCCAGGGAAATCCAGGCTATCACCATCACACCGCACACGCAGCCGAGCAGCGCTGCCGTGCGGTTGATTGTCTGAGGGATACAGCCCAACAGAAACAATCCTAACATACCGCCGGAGAAGATGCTCGACAACGTCCACCAGGCATCGATGATGCTCTCCACCCTCAGCATGGCGATGGCCACCATGATGCCCAAGACACCCACGATGGCACTTGAGATGCGGAGCACAGCCAAGTGATGGCGGTCGGTGGCCCGACGGAAGAAAGGCTTAAAGTAGTCGGTCAGTACGATGGTGGCGGCAGAGGTGACGCTGGTGGATACAGTACTCATGCCAGCCGCGAAGACAGAGGCTATCAGCAGACCACGCAAGCCTACCGGCAACTCCGTCACAATGAAATGCGGGAATACATAGTCGGGTTTCGCGGCAATCTCAGCAGGCAGCAGCTGCGGACAGGCGGTGTAATAGCTGTAGAGGGCCGATCCGATCAGGAAGAACAAGGCCGAGACGGGTATGAACAGATAGCCGCCGAAGAGGGCCGAGAAACGGGCGTCGCCATCGGTCTTGGCCACATGGTAACGCTGCACATAGTTCTGATCGATGCCGTAGTTCTGGAGATTGATGAAGATGCCGTAGATCAGGCACACCCAGAACGTGGATTTCGTCAGGTCGGGCGAGAACTCCCCCAGAGCGAACTTATTGCCCGTCGGGGCGCTGATGGCCAGGTGGAATGCCTGCATCGGGCCCTCGGGCATCCGCCAGAGCAGCAGTCCCAGACAGACCACGGCGCCGCCGATGAGGATCATGCCCTGAATGGCATCGGCCCAGACCACGGCCCTCAGTCCACCAAGCATCGAATAGACGATGATGCCCACGGAGGTGAGGATCATCACCGTATGGATGTCCCACCCCATGAGGATATACATCGGCACAGCCAGCAGATAGAGAATAGAGCCCATGCGGGCAATCTGCGTCAGCAGGTAACAGGCCGAAGCATAGAAGCGCGCCCAGGCGCCGAACTTCTCCTCTAAGAAGGTATAGGCCGACACAGAACCGCTCCTGCGATAGAACGGCACGAAATACCTGGCAGCGAAATAGCTTGCAATGGGGATGCTCAATGAGAAAACAAAGGCATTCCAGTCGGCAGCAAATGCCTTGCCGGGATAACCCATATAACTGATGCTCGACACGTATGTGGCAAAGATCGACATACCTACCACCCAGCCGGGCATGGAACATCCCGCAGTAGTGAACGCATCGGCAGAACTTCCCTTACGGAAGAAACTACAGCCAAACACCACCACGCCAAGCGTAAACACCAGGAATACCATGAAATCTATCGTATGCATAGTTTCGGCTGAATCATTTTGCTCCGTTTTTTTTATTTTTATGACGTGTATACAGGTGTTTTGTAATACTCTAAGGTGGTACAAAACGCAGGATGGAGCGTCTTAATTTTAAATCATATAACAATGATGAGACAGAAAACGAGTAGTTTGATCCTTTTAGTTCTATGCACTTTCAGCGCATGGAGCCAGGATTATATGACCCATCGCCAATATCTGAGTGGTCACGGATGTGACGATATGGTGCAGTGGGACTTTCAGTGTTCAGACGGTCGCAATAGCGGGAAATGGACGAAGATCGGCGTGCCCTCATGCTGGGAACTGCAAGGCTTCGGCACCTTTCAGTATGGCATGCGCTTCTATGGCAAGGCTACGCCTGAGGGCATCGCCGACGAGAAAGGACTGTATAAGACGGAGTTCACGCTGCCGAAGGCTTGGGAGGGCCGCCAGATACAACTGGTGTTCGAAGCCGTCTTTACCGATGCTAATGTGACCATCAACGGCCGGAAAGCTGGCGATGGCCTTTATCAGGGCGGTTTCACCCGTCATACCATCGATGTGTCGGATCGTGTCTTCTTCGGTTCGAAGAAGAACCGCCTCGAAGTAGAGGTGTCGAAAGAGAGCGCCAATCCTCAGGTGAATCTCGCTGAGCGCAGGGCCGACTATTGGAATTTCGGCGGCATCTGGCGCCCTGTCTTTATCGTCGCCAAGCCAGCCCGGAATATACAGCGCGTGGCGATTGATGCCAAAGCCGACGGCTGGTTTGTGGCCGATGTATTCCTGAATCAGGCCATGCCCGGTTATTGGGTAGGCATTGATATCCTTGACGAAAACGGGAAAAGCGGTGGCACACTTCCTGCCTTCCCCGTAAAAAGCGACCATGCACAGGTCAAGTTCATATTCAACAAGCCCAAGCTGTGGAATGCTGAACAACCCAATCTCTATACCGCTGTCTTCACACTGAAGGATGTAGAAGGCAAGCCCGTCCATGTAGAGCGTCAGAAGTTCGGTTTCCGCACGATTGAATACCGTCACTCGTATGCCGGTGATGATGGGGACGGTGTGTTTATCAATGGTCAGAAGGTCATCATGAAGGGTGTGAACCGTCACTCGTTCCGTCCTGAGAGTGGTCGCACGTTGTCGAAGGCAAAGAACATCGAGGATGTAAAGCTGATTAAGTCGATGAACATGAATGCCGTGCGTCTGAGTCACTATCCGACTGATCCAGAGTTCTTAGATGCCTGCGATTCATTAGGACTCTATGTAGAGTGCGAACAGCCCGGCTGGCATCAGGCTCACGAGACGGTTGTGGGTTCGCAGATTGTGGAAGAGATGGTGACACGCGACGTGAATCACCCCTCAATCATTTTCTGGAGCAATGGCAATGAAGGCGGCTTCAACTATGAACTGGAGCCAGTCTTCAAGAAGTTAGACCCCCAGCAGCGCGTGGTACTCTATCCCTGGGCGAACCGCAACGGCTTTGAGACCAAGCACTATCGTTCGTGGGGTGAGACGGCAGAGTATATGCGTCAGAAAGAGATCTTCATGCCTACGGAGTTCCTGCACGGTCTCTATGACGGTGGACATGGGGCAGGACTCGCCGATTATTGGAGACTGATGATGAGCAATCCCCGTTGTGCCGGCGGATTCCTTTGGGACCTAATGGATCAAGCAGTTGTCCGTACAGACAAAAACAGCATTCTCGATCCAGTGGGAAACTTTGGCAGCGATGGTATCGTTGGCCCTCACATGGAGAAGGAAGGAAGCTTCTATACCATCAAGGAGGTCTGGAGTCCTGTGCGGGTGCTGAATTTTGACAGTAATCAATTCAATATAGAGAACTGCTACAGCTTCACCAATCTGAAAGACTGCCAGTTCAGCTACAGACTGCTGAAGATGCCTGCATACGGAGAAAAAGATGTAAAGGTAATCAAGACTGTCAAGCTCCCATCGCCTGATGTTGCACCTGGCGAGAGTGGCCAACTGAAAATCGAACGAACAGATGCAGATGCCATAGAATTGACAGCCATAGACCCTCATGATCAGGAGATATTCACGTGGACCCACTGGCATCTGATAAAGGCTGGCGCTCTGAATAGAACCCAACTCCGCAAGAACACACAACAATACTCGTATACAGAGAATGCTGACCAATTGCAGATTCAACATGGCAATCGCCAATATACGTTCAGCAAGAAGACAGGTATGCTGATGGGGGTGAGTGTAGGCGACAGGAAACTATCGCTGAGCAATGGTCCCCGTTTTGTGGCAGCCAAGCGCTCAGATCGTTCTGATGACGGTTTCTACAATCATGACGACAAACAGGCCTTCCAAAAGAAGACGCAATATACGGAGTATGCAGACAAAGGCAAGTTTGCTGGTTTTGCCATCAGCGACAGCACGTTGGAAGCCAACTATCTGCATGGTTCTGTTAACAAGGTGACGTGGCGATTCCTGGCCGATGGGAGTGTGTATATGAATGTCGACTACTATTTCAACGGCGTTGTCGACCTGTTGGGCATCTGCTTCGACTATCCTGAGTCGATGGTGAAGAGCAAGCAATGGGTGGGCAAGGGACCCTATCGCGTCTGGCAGAACCGTATGGAAGGTCCGCAGTATGGCTTGTGGCAGAACGATTATAACGACCCCGTTCCTGGTGAGTCGTGGACGTATCCCGAGTTCAAAGGCTATTTCTCGAATGTAGCCTGGATGAAGCTGAATACGACTGAAGGACAGTTGGGTTTAGAGATGCTGAACGGAAAGGTCGGCGTCTATACCCCTCGCGACGGTCGAGACCATATTCTTTACGACCTGCCGGAAACGGGCATTTCTATCCTCAAGGCGATCCCTGCCGTGCGTAATAAGGTAAACACGACAGACCTCAATGGCCCTTCGGCACAACCCTACTGGAGCAAAGGGAAAGGAAACATCAATGCCATTCTGAGATTTGAATGATATGAAACGTCTGACCATCCTCACCATCGTCCTGTGCCTTGCGATGTTATCGCGAGGTGAAGACACCACAAAGCCCTGGACTTTCTGGTATTGGATGTATGGGGCCGTATCAGAAGAAGGCATCAAGGCCGATCTGCAGGCGATGAAGGATGTAGGATTGGGCGGCTGTTACCTGATGCCGATCCGTGGGACTGCAGAACATCCTGAGTACGAAGGAAAGGCAGATGCCTTGAGTGAAAACTTCTGGAAATTGGTGGATTGTGCATTAGGGCAAGCCGATTCCTTAGGTTTAGGAATGGGCATCCACATTTGTGACGGCTTTGCTTTAGCAGGCGGTCCTTGGATATCGCCAGAAGAATCGATGCAGAAGATTGTTTTCTGCGATACCGTCGTCAACGGAGGAAAACACCATTTCTCAATGCTCAAGCCTCAGCACTATGAAAACTACTACGAGGATATCGCGGCATACGCCATACCTGTCGACCAGCAGATGTCTGGTGGCCATTACCTCAGCTATTCAACTCAAGTGACGATTAATGCAAAGGGAGTAATCTGTGCTGATGAACCTTGTTGGATTCAGTATGAGTTCGACGAACCAACTTTGGTTCGTAATATTGAAATAGAACCATCGGGTACGAATATCCAATGCCAAAGACTGAATGTAAAAGCCTCTGACGATGGTGTCTTCTTCCATCCTGTCAAACAACTCACGCCCCCTCGTCAAGGTTGGCAGAACACAGGATTTAATACCACGTTCTCCATTCCTCCGACTACAGCTAAGTATTTCCGTTTCGAATGGACGCCAGAAGGCTCTGAGCCTGGATCAGAGGACTTGGATGCCGCCAAATGGAAGCCAGTGCTACGACTGAAGGGCATCAAGCTGTATAGTTGGGCGCTTATCGACAACTGGGAAGGAAAGGCAGGCTATGTATGGCGTATCGCTCCCGAAGCCACTGAGGACGATCTGCCCTTTACCGACTATCTGCGCCCCACAGACGTTATCCCCTTCCTGATGAAAGGCGACATGGCCGACATCGATCTGCCAGAGGGCACTTGGCGTATCCTCCGCATGGGACATACAAGCACAGGACATACCAATGCGACTGCAGGCGGGGCAAAAGGATTGGAGTGTGACAAGATGTCGAAGAAAGCGGTTGAGAAGCAGGTTGACAACTGGTTCGGGCTATTTATGAAACGCCCTGACCATCAAGCCATCCAATACCTGCATGTGGACTCCTGGGAATGTGGCTCGCAGAACTGGAGCCAGAACTTTGCCCAGGAGTTTGAGCGACGAAGGGGCTATGATATCCTCCCCTTGCTGCCCATCTATGCAGGTGTGCCCATGAGAGGCGGCGAGGAGACCTTGCGTGATATCCGCAGGACCATCAATGAACTCATCAACGAAGTGTTCTTCACGACTGTGGCCAGGAAGGCCAGGGAATATGGGGTACGGTTGTCTTCAGAGAGCGTCGCCCCCACAATGGTTTCCGATGGGATGGAGCATTACAGATATGTGGATATGCCGATGGCGAATACTGGCTGGACTCCCCCACCCACGACAAGCCCAACGATATGCTCGATGCCATCAGTGGGGCCCACGTCTATGGCAAAAACATCGTTCAGGCCGAGGGATTTACAGAGGTAAGAGGCGTTTGGGACGAGACACCGGCAACGATCAAGCCATTATTGGATAGGAACTTCGCTTTGGGCATGAACCGGCTCTTCTTCCATGTGAATACCCATAACCCCTGGCTCGACAGGAAGCCTGGCATGACGCTCGACGGCATCGGACTTTTCTTCCAGCGCGACCAGACGTGGTTTGCCGAAGCCAAGCCTTTTGTGGATTATATCACCCGTTGTCAGACACTTCTGCAAAAGGGCAGGCACGTGGTGGATATCGCTGTATATACAGGTGAGGATATCCCCTCTCGCGCGCTCACGCCAGACCGTTTGGTTCCGATGCTGCCAGGACTGTTTGGGGCAAAGCGTGTGTTATCTGAAAGACGGCGTCTTGCGAATGTCGGACAACCCATGGAAGAGTCGCCCGCGGGCGTGCGCCATTCAGCAGGCATCATCGACCTGAAAGACTGGATCAATGCCCTGCACGGCTATCAATACGACTCGATGAATAAGGACGCCCTCATGAATCAGCCATTCAACTACAAGGTGCTGGTCATTCCTGAAGGTGCTATGGTATCGAAAGAAGTTAAGACAAAGATTGAGCAACTGCGCCGGAAAGGCGTGCTCATCGTCGACAAGCCATGGCGTGAGAAAACTTTCAGAGACATAGAACCCGATGTTACCTTCTGGCCAGAGACCATTGACGACAAAGAACCACTTGAAGGCATCGCTTATACCCATCGGAAGGCGGATGGCAAGGATATCTATTTCTTTTCAAATCAAAACGACAGATTCGTCAATATGAGTGCTACATTACGCGCTGCAGGTTCCCGGCCGATGAGGTACGATCCCATTAGTGATATGACGATGCCTGTCATCAGTTGTCATTCTGACGGAAAGCATACCACCATTAATGAATCAATGCTGCCATACCAGAGTTTTTTCATTATACTGGATGAAAAGGGTGAAATGTCTACAATAAGTGATTTATTATCATCGAGTGGCATTCACATACCTGGTAGAGCGTATATGGAAGATCAGCTTTGGGATATTCATTTCCGGGAAAGTGGAATTACTCTGAAGAAACAACGACTCTTCGACTGGAGCCAGCATGAGGACGACAGGATCCGGTATTTCAGTGGACACGCCCGCTACACCACTATTCTAGAATGGAAAGGGAAACCCGATGAAAAGGTTAGCATACAATTACCAAACGTACATGATATTGCCCATGTCTGGGTGAATGGCATTGATTGTGGTATTGCCTGGACGGCCCCATACACTGTTGACATCAGCGGGACCTTGAAGAAAGGCAAGAACACTATAGAAATCGAGGTGGTGAATACGTGGCACAATGCCCTGCGGGGAATGGACCAAGGGAAGGCACCATACGATGGTATATGGACTAACGCCAAATACAGAACCAAAGGCGACGGGCTGTTGCCTGCCGGTCTTTTGGAACAACCCTACCTGATAACATCAAAGTAATAACGAATAGAACACATTAACATATGAGAAAACTAATCTGCGCCATTGTTGCGCTTCTGGGATTAACGGCAAATGCCAAAGTCAGACTACCACAGTTCTTCAGTGACAACATGGTGCTGCAACAGCAGTCGGAGTGTAATCTCTGGGGGTGGACGGAACCAGGCACATGGGTTAGCATTACCACCTCGTGGGACAAGAAAGGCCGTAATGTGCAGGCAGACAAAGACGGACGATTCAGTTTGACTGTGAAGACGCCGGAGGCTGGCGGTCCTTATTTTATCGGCTTTAAGGACCCTGACTACGTGCAACTGAACAATGTGATGATCGGCGAGGTCTGGATATGTTCCGGCCAGTCGAATATGGAGATGCTGATGAAGGGCTATAAGGCCCAGCCCGTAGAGGGTGCAGCTGAGGAATTGCTCTCCTGTAACGACAACGAGCTGCGGCTGTTCTATGGTAAACGGTTAGCATCGTTAGAGCCTCAGCAGGATCTCGCAGGTTCTTGGCTTCCAGCAAATGCAGCCAGCGTCCGTGAATTTTCTGCGACAGCCTATTTCTTCGGCAAGGCACTAAGGAAGACTTTAGGCGTTCCTGTGGGATTGATATGTACGGCTTTTGGAGGTTCCGCCTGCGAGGCCTGGATGCAAGCAGACTGGCTGAAAGCATTTCCTAAGGTTCAGCAGACCATCACAGCAGAGGATGTGAAAAAGTTACAGCAGCGTTGTCCGACAGCACTTTATAACGGACAGTTGAAACCGCTTATCGGCTACGGCATTCGCGGGGCCATCTGGTATCAGGGTGAAGACAATGTGCCAAGATATGATTTCTATGCGCCGTTGATGGCTCGTATGATCCAAGGATGGCGTTCAGAATGGAAACAGGGTGATTTCCCCTTCTACTATTGTCAGATTGCACCGTTCGACTATAGCGTCACAGACTGGGCGCTTTACAATAGTGCCTTACTGCGTGAACAACAGCAAAAGGTGGAGACGATGATTGACAACTGCAGGATGGCAATTCTGATGGATACAGGTATCAAGGATGTCATCCATCCTCGAAAGAAAAGGCTGGCAGGTGAACGTCTCGCCATCCTTGCCCTCGCAAACACTTACGACGTAAAGGGACTACCCGACTTCGCCAAAT
>Ga0265300_10003852_pt1 | contig 12138 bp, 9 predicted proteins | sample AusTroGonzalo_MG_FD_193482 | JGI IMG/M metagenome (GOLD analysis project Ga0265300, IMG submission 193482) | Bovine rumen microbial communities from tropical cattle in Woodstock, Queensland, Australia - Gonzalo_03 | ecosystem: Host-associated > Mammals > Digestive system > Stomach > Rumen ... | reverse complement strand
CCATCTGGCTGTCTACTACTTATCTGAATCCCTTATCGTCGGTGGGGCCGGGCTGTTATATTCTCTGGCAGAATATCATCAACAGCATCGAGATCTTTATTTATTCTTCTCGTAATAATCAAGACCCTGCTTCACGTTCTCAACAAGAGCTTCCGACGTAAAGGTGGCTCCTGTGACAGCATCTACTTTCTTGGCCTTGGCAGCCTTGATGGTCAGACCGTCCCAGGCATTCAGCATGGCCTTCTTGACTTGTGCCAGATATTTTGGCGTCTCCTGATTCTTGAGCACCTCGATCTTCTCAATCTTATTCTTCTTGATGTAGATCTTCACGGGCACCGGACCATTATAGCCCTCCACGTCCTTGGCAATGGTGGTGGTGTTGACAATAACAGAGCCATTTTCCTTGGTAATGGCACTGTCCTGCTTGCCGGCACTCATCAGGGCCACAGCAGCTATTAGGATGATAAAATACTTCTTCATTTTGCTATTTCTTATAAACGTTTACATTAATTAGACCGCAAAGGTACAAAAAAGTTTAGTCAACTTCATACGCAGTTCAACTTTTTTTTGTAATTTTGCAGCCTGATTAATAACTTTTAGCGCAAAAAGGAATCATGAAGAAGTTTGCCATGACGTGGCTGGCGCTGATGCTGGCCATAATTACTTATGCAGAGAAACGTGAAATTCACATCCTTGCAGCCAACGATATGCATGCCCAGATTGAGGTGTTTCCGCAATTGGCAGCCTTGGCAGACAGTCTGCGTACGATAGACCCTTCGCTGCTGATTTTCTCGGCAGGCGACAACCGTACCGGAAACCCTATTAACGACAAATACATCCTGCCGGCCTATCCGATGGTGGCGCTGATGAATCAGGTGGGATTCAACGGTTCCGCCATAGGCAATCATGAGTTCGATGTGCATTCATTGAAACGACTGATAGGTCTTTCAAACTTCAGGTATATATGTGCCAATGCCTTTCCCTCCGACTCCTCCGGCATTAAATTAGTGCCCTATCAGGTGTTTGATGTGGAAGGGCTGAAGGTAGGCGTCATCGGCTGCATCCAGTTAAGTCCTGCCGGTATTCCCAGCACCCATCCAGACAATCTGGAGGGCATCAGCTTCAAGCCTGCTGATGAGGTGATTCCTCAGTATGAATGGCTCAGCAAACAATGTGACGTCACTATCCTCCTGTCGCACTTAGGCTATCCCGACGACATCAAGATGGCGGAGCAGTTCCCTTGGCTCGACCTGATTATCGGCGGTCATACCCACACCCAACTGAAGGGCAACGAGGTAAAGAACGGCGTGCTGATCACTCAGAATAAGAACAAGCTAAACCGAGTCACCTATATCACCCTCACCATGGAAGATGGTAAGGTGGTTGACAAAAAAGCAGAATACATTGACGTGAGAAAATACCCGAAGACCGTGAGAGTGGTCGAGGAGATGATACGGTTCTATAATGACAATCCCACCCTTCGCAAAGTGTTGGCCATTGCCGACACGCCTTTCGAGACCCGTGAGGAGTTGGGTTGTATGATGTGTGATGCTTTCATGGCAGAGACCGGATCGGAGATCGCCGTCGAGAATCCCGGTGGTGTGCGTATCGACGCTCTGTCCCAAGGCGACATCACCGTACGTGATGTGCTGGAGATGGACCCCTTCGACAACCATGCCGTCGTCTTGGAACTGACCGGTGATGAGATTGTACGTATGATGCTCTCTTACTGTCACAACACGCTTCACAGCTTCCCGTATGTTGGCGGTATGACCTGCGAGATTACCCTTGAGAAGGATTTCCCAGAGAAAATCAAGAGTGTTAATCTGTTTACGCTCGATGGCAAGAAACTGAACATGAAGAAAAAGTATAAGGTGGTTACCAACAACTATATACCCGCTACCAGCGAGATTCCCGAAGGTTCTGCCCACACGCTGAATCTTGAGACCAGCGATATCATCATGCAGTATCTGGAAAAGAAGGGAACAGTCAGCTACCAGGGTGTCAGCAGACTGAAGACAGTATCTGCCAAGTAGCGCCAGCCTTTCCCTTGACATACTGACCGGCCAGCTGACCTTGTGCCTTGAGATAGGCTTTGTCGGCAATAAAGCGATTCATCTGTCGCTCAAAGTCCTCGTAGTTTTTAATTTCAAAGCCACCACTCTGTTTCAGGCCTTGCGCTTCCTGGAACCGTTGGTTGTTGGGCCCGAAGAACACAGGTACATCCCAGACGGCTGCTTCAAGAAGATTATGGATGCCTACGCCAAAGCCTCCGCCGACATAGGCTACATCGCCATAGTGATAGATGCTTGACAGCAGGCCGAAGCAATCGATGATAAGGGCATCTGTCTTTTCTAGACTATCTAAACGCTCTAGATTATCTAGATTTTCTAGAGAAGTATAGCGCGCCACCTTGCGCCCCTCGAGGAGTTTCTCAATCTGCTTGAGATGATCCTCGCCAATTACATGTGGAGCGATGATAAGCTTCCAATCCTTATGCTCATTGAAAAACTTGATGAAGATTTCCTCATCAGGCGGCCAGCTGCTACCTGCTACGAACACTTTAGCATCCTGCTTGAATGTCTCGACAATAGGAAGCTGTTTGGAGGCCTCTTTAATCTGCAATACACGATCGAAACGGGTGTCACCCACGATTGTCACGTTATTGATGCCTATCTTGGCCAACAGTTCCTTGCTGATTTCGTTCTGAACAAAGAAATGGGTAAAGCAGTTCAATACACGACCATATTGCCGGCCATACCATTTGAAGAACACCTGGTCAGGACGGAATATGCTCGACACGCTATAAACGGGTACATGGCGATACTTCAAGATGTGCAGATAATTATACCAGAACTCGTACTTGATGAAGAACGCCATCACCGGATGAATGGCTCTAAGGAAACGACGGGCATTCGTAATGGTGTCTAATGGCAGATAGGTAATAATGTCGGCACCTTCATAATTCTTCCGTACCTCATAACCAGAGGGAGAGAAGAATGTCAATAGGATCTTGTACTCGGGATGATCCTTACGCAGCTGCTCCATCAACGGACGCCCCTGTTCGAATTCTCCCAGGGAAGCGGCATGGAACCAGACATATTTGGCTTCTGGGTCAACCTTTTCCTTGAGAATACGGACGGCCTCTCGCTCACCACGCCACATTTTACGTACTTTCTCATTGAAACGGCTGTAGATAGCCACTCCAAGCAGATATACGTATATGATCAGGTTGTATATCATCAGCCGAGCACAGCTATCGCACGTTTTGTTCTGTTGATGGTCTCTTCTTTACCCAGGAAGGCAGAGATGTCGAACATTCCCGGCCCTTTGCCCTCACCTACGAGTGCCAGACGCCAGGCATTCATCACATTGCCGAGCTTATACTCTTTCTGCTCTACCCAAGCATGGACAATCTGCTCCTGATTCTCGAGCGAGAAGTCGTCAATACCTTCCAGCACACCAATCAGTTCCGTCAACACCTGTGCAGAATCTTCCTTCCAGCGTTTCTTCGCCGTCTTCTCGTCATATTCTGTCGGTGCTTCGAAGAAGAATGAACACAACGGCCACAACTCCTTGACGAAGCTGACACGGTCTTTCATCATCGCCGTCACTGCCGTCACACGCTCTAACGTCTCCTCAGGACAGTGCTCCTTCACAATGGGGAAGAACAGAGCGGCAATCTCCTCTGCCGACTTTTTCAGGATATACTCATGGTTAAACCAGATGCCCTTGTCGTAAGCGAACTTCGCACCTGCTTTCGAACATTTTGAGATGTCAAAGAGTGGAACGAGCTCGTCGAGTGTAAACAGTTCCTGCTCCGTTCCGGGATTCCATCCTAACAATGCAAGGAAGTTGATTACTGCCTCTGGGAAATAGCCGTCCTCACGATAACCACGTGACGTTTCGCCAGTCTTCGGGTCTTTCCACTCCAGGGGGAATACCGGGAAACCAAGGCGGTCGCCATCACGTTTGGAAAGCTTGCCTTTACCATCAGGCTTCAACAACAAAGGCAGATGAGCAAACTGCGGCATGGTATCTTCCCAGCCAAAGGCCTGATAGAGCAGCACATGAAGTGGTGCGCTGGGCAGCCACTCCTCACCACGAATGACGTGGGAGATCTCCATCAGGTGATCGTCGACGATATTTGCCAAGTGATAGGTGGGCAACTGGTCGGCACTCTTAAAGAGCACCTTATCATCGAGGATGTCTGTCTTTACGCGGACTTCGCCACGAATCAAGTCGTTGACCAATACTTCCTGTCCTGCCTCAATCTTGAAACGTACCACATACTGCACACCGTCGGCAATCAGCTGTTTTACCTCAGCCTCAGACAAGGTCAGTGAATTACGCATCATACTGCGCGTATGACAGTCGTATTGGAAATTCTGAATCTCCGCACGTTTGGCTTCCAGTTCCTGTGGGGTATCAAAAGCGATATAAGCTTTTCCTGCATCCAGCAGCTGCTGAACATATTCCTTATATATCTCACGGCGCTCACTCTGGCGGTAGGGACCTTTGTCGCCTCCGAAGCTGACACCCTCGTCAAACTGGATGCCCAGCCACTTGAACGATTCGATGATATATTCTTCCGCTCCAGGAACGAAACGTGTGGAATCGGTATCTTCAATACGGAAAACGAGGTCGCCTTGATGCTGGCGTGCAAACAGATAATTATACAAGGCGGTACGCACGCCACCAATGTGCAAAGCGCCTGTTGGACTCGGTGCAAAACGCACCCTGACTCTTCTTTCTGACATACTATTTAGTTAATTTGAGTGCAAAGGTACAAAAAAATAGTGAATAGTGAATAGTGAATAGTGAATATTTTGTATCTTTGCAGCAAAAATATGCTGTCATGAACATTTTTAATCTGAAAATAGATATTACCTGGCGCGACTTTATGATTCGGGTCGGCCTCATAATAGTCACCGTCGCCATTATCACTTGGTTCCTTCCCAGCGATACCAACAACTCCTTCAAGGTTGAAAAGGGAAAACCCTGGAACTATGCCGATCTGCGGGCGCCTTTCGATTTCCCGATCTTAAAGACTAACGAGGCTGTCAAGGAAGAACGTGACAGTCTGTTGAAGCAATATGAGCCCTATTTCAACCTGAACAAGGGAATGGAGACCATGCAGGTCAGGCAATTCGTCAAGGACTATGACCAAGGTATTCCTGGTATTTCGAATGACTATATCAGTATCATTGCCAACCGACTTCACGCCATCTATCAGCAAGGCATCATGAGTACCACCGACTATGCCTCCGTGAATAAAGATACCACCCGCATGGTCAGAGTCGTTAGTGGCAGGACCGCCGTCAGTGTGAAGATCAGTAAGATTTACTCGACGGTGTCGGCCTATGAGCAGTTGTTCCTTGATCCTGAATTAGACGCCCACCGTGATATTCTGCAGAAGTGCAACCTGAACGACTATATCTCGCCCAATCTGAGCTATGACAAAGAACGCAGCGAAGCCAGTCTGAGCGACCTGAACAACAGCATACCGCTGGCTAGCGGTTTATGCCAGCGTGGACAAAAGATCATCGACAGGGGAGATATTGTTGACACCAAGACCTATAATATTCTTCTTTCCTATCAAAAGGAGATGGATCGTCGTGATAAAACCGACCAGCAGATCAGTGTCACGATCATGGGACAGATCATATATGTGACTATCCTCGTGATCTGTCTGACGGTGTACCTGTCACTTTTCCGTGATGACTATTATGATAAGATCAGGTCGATAGTCATGCTTTTCACACTGCTCATTCTCTTTACCGTGATCTCTTCGGTCATGGTTGCTAATAATGTCTTGCATGTCTATATCATTCCATTTGCGATGGTCCCCATCTTCATTCGGGTGTTTATGGACTCGCGTACGGCCTTTATGACGCATGTCATTATGATACTCATCTGTGCGTGTGCCTTGCAGCGTCCTTTGGAATTTGTGGCTGTAGAAGTGGTGGCAGGCATCGTGGCCATCTTCGCACTGAGGGAGCTATCTAGCCGCTCCCAGTTGTTCTGGACAGCGGTATTGGTGACGTTGGCAGCCTCCCTGACGAACCTTGCACTCGACTGGATTGCGAACGACAACATCACGAGAATCAACTACAGTGAATACAATTACCTGTTTGTCAACGGTATTTTCCTGTTCTGTTCTTACCCGTTGCTTTATCTTATTGAAAAGGCCTCCGGCTTCACTTCAAACATCACGCTGATAGAACTCTCCGACATGAACAAGGAGATTCTTCGTAAGATGAGTGAGGTAGCTCCCGGCACTTTCCAGCATTCCATTCAGGTGGGTAACCTGGCAGCAGAGATAGCCAATAAAATCGGTGCCAAGAGTCAGCTCGTACGCACTGGTGCCTATTACCATGATATCGGAAAGATTCAGAATCCCATCTATTTCACAGAGAACCAGTCGGGTGTCAATCCTCATGAAAGCATGACTTTCGTGGATAGTGCCCAGATGATTATCAGTCATGTGACGGAAGGTCTTAAATTGGCCGAGAAGTATAACCTGCCCGATGTCATCAAGGGCTTTATTGCCACCCATCATGGTCTTGGAAAGGCCAAGTATTTCTATGTCAAACAGAAGAACGCCTTCCCCGATGAGGCTGTCGATGATCTGTTGTTCACTTATCCTGGTCCTAACCCCTTCACCAAGGAACAGGCTATTCTGATGATGGCCGACTCGGTAGAGGCTGCCTCGCGGTCACTGCCTGACTATACCGAGAAAAGTATCCGAGAACTGGTGAACCGACTTATCGATGCACAAGTGGCAGAAGGCTATTTCAAGGAATGTCCCATCACGTTCCGAGACATCGCTTATGCTAAGACCGTTCTTATTGAAAAGCTGAAGACCATCTACCATACCCGTATCAGCTACCCCGAGCTAAAGAAGTAGACAGAGTATCTTTTTAAAGACAGAGTAACAGACTAACAAATTATTAAAGACATAATAACAGACTAACAGATTTTTATATTAACAGATATTTTTTTCTCAATATATTCTTCATGTTAATATATATGTATGTTATTAAATATGTTAGTCTGTTACTATGTCTTTAAAAAGTTACTATGTCTTTAAAAGTTACTCTGTCTTGCACAAAATTGCACATTTGTGCATATTTGTGTGCAATTTCCGTTAATATTCGTTAACTTTGTGTACGCAAACAACAATCTTTAGAACAATCTGCCTACCTTTGCAGCCGTTTTTTAAAGATTGTTTTAGGAATATGAACAAAATTAAAGGAATGATGACCGGCGTGATGCTGGCATCTGCAATCACCGCCACAGCAGGTGGCATCTTAACCAACACCAACCAGAGTATTGACTTTTTACGTAACCCAGCCCGTGATGCCGCTATCGGTCTCGACGGTGTGTATAGCAACCCCGCTGGCGTAGCCTTCCTCCCAGAAGGATTCCATCTGGGTTTCAACTGGCAGTATGCCCACCAGACACGTACCATCACCAGTACCAACCCCGTTTTTGCCTTAGGCCGAAAGAACCAGGGACAGAGTACTAAGATATTCGAGGGTGTGGCTGATGCCCCCTTTATCCCTTCCCTTCAGGCAGCTTATAATAAAGGCGACTGGAGCATGCAGTTTAACTTCTCCGTACCTGGTGGAGGCGGAAGCTGTGAGTTTGCTGATGGTCTGGGTTCTTTTGAGAGTGTCGTGGGTGGCATCGCCCATCAGTTAGGTGGCCTGGACCAGATTGCAACGGCTCTCGGACAACAAGCCCCCGGTGTAACCGGTTATGATATGGATGGTTATATGCAAGGTCGTAACTATTATTTCGGTTTCCAACTGGGTGCCGCCTATAAGATCCTGCCCAATCTCTCTGTCTATGGTGGTCTGCGACTGCTTTACGGCACTGCCACCTATAAGGCCAAGATCAGCAACATCCAAGTAAAGACGGCTGGTGGCTATGTGGATTTCGGCAGTTTCCTTCAGTCAGCCACAGCTTTAGTCGATGGTGGTATCGGCACAGTCAACAGTGGTTTGGCACAGGTCAATGCCGGTATGGCACAATATGAAGCCGCTGGCGCTACCGCTCTGCCTGAGTACCAGCAACTGGCGGCTATGAAGTCACAGCTCGAAGGTACTGCTGCGACTCTTCAAGGCACTAGCCAGAGTCTCAATGCCCTGCAGAAATACTCTCAGGGTGTGAACCTGCTTTGTAATCAGTCGAGTGTGGGCGTAGCACCAATCATCGGCATCGATTATAAGTTCGGTCGTTTTAACATCGCCGCGAAGTATGAGGCAAAGACACAGATCCGCATGCTGAATGAGTCGACCGTCAACGAGGCCAGTGAGATAGCTGCCGTTAACAAGTTCCGTGACGGTGAGAAGATTGACGAGGATTCTCCTGCCCAACTTGCCGTCGGCGCCATGTGGAGTCCCGTCGATGAGGTACGCCTGAACCTGGGCTATCATCACTTTTATGATACCAAAGCCCGTTGGTATAACAATACTCAGGATCTGCTCGATGGTGGTACAAATGAATTCCTTGGAGGTGTGGAATGGGATGTGACCGACCGTCTGACCATCTCCGCAGGAGGTCAGTTTACACGCTACCAACTCACTGATTCCTATATGAACGACATGTCGTTTGTGGTTAACTCCAGCAGTGTCGGCTTCGGTTTTAATTACAAGGCCACCGACCAGATTGTCCTGAAGGCGGCCTATTTCCAGACCAACTACGAGGACTATGACCGCAAAGACTATCCGTCAGCAGGTGTCAGCGATAGCTTCACCCGCACCAACCGAGTGCTCGGTATTGGCTGCGAACTGAGTTTCTAAGATATACTCTGAACAAATATTTCCCGTATCGCTTGGTGGTACGGGATTTTTTGTTTACTTTTGCAGTGTCAAAAGAACTGCGTATGATAAAGTCAGAAATAGTGAATCAGCGATTGCAGGATTTACGGGAGGTAATGAGGCGTGAGCATCTTTCAGCGTTTATTTTCCCCAGCACTGATCCCCATCAGAGCGAATATGTGGCCGACTATTGGAAGGGCCGTGAGTTTATTTCTGGCTTCAACGGCTCTGCCGGAACGGCGGTGGTGACACTTAATAGTGCCGCCCTCTGGACTGACTCGCGTTATTTCCTGGCGGCAGAGGAACAATTGAAAGGTACGGAGTATCGGTTGATGAAACTGAAGATAGAGGGTACACCCACCATCGCGGAGTGGATTGGTAGCGAGTGTGGGGCTGGTGCAGAGGTGGGCATTGATGGCTGGTGTAGTTCTGCCAACGATGTAAAGACTTTGATTGGCGACCTCCGCAAGCAGGGTGGTATCACCCTCCGCACCAACTTCGATCCGCTCAAGTTAATCTGGCTGAATCGTCCGGCAATTCCGGAAAACCCGGTGGAGATTCATCCGTTGGAATATGCTGGAGAGCGTACACGAGACAAGATCGGGTGTATTCGTCAGGCCTTGCGTGAGAAACATGCCGATGGCATGCTAATGACTGCCCTCGACGATATCGCCTGGACGCTGAATCTGCGTGGCTCTGATGTGCACTGTAATCCAGTCTTTGTCAGTTATCTGATTCTTTCGTCGAAAGATGTTACCCTTTATATTAATAAGGTGAAGTTATCCCCAGAAGTTGAGGCTTATCTGAAAGCAGAAGGGGTAGGGGTAGCGCCTTACGAGGAAATCAGCAAGGGTCTGAAAGATTACTTCGAGTACAATATCCTGCTCGACCCTGACGAAGTGAACTATGCATTGTATGAAGGAGTCAGAAGACAGGAAGGAGTTAGGAGTGCTATTGAAATTGTTGAGGAAGGGTCGCCTGTAAAGCGGATGAAGACCGTTAAGAACGAAAGGGAAATAGCGGGTTTTAGGTCGGCGATGCTGAAAGACGGCATCGCAATGGTCAAGTTTCTATATTGGTTGTCCCAATATTCCGGAGATTCCGGATCTTCCGGTAATTTGGGCTTTTCCAGTCTTACTGAGCTTTTGGTTTCTGAGAAGCTTGAGCGCCTGAGGGCTGAGCAGCCGCTTTATCGTGGTCTCTCTTTCGATACTATTGCAGGCTATCAGGCTCATGGCGCTATTGTGCATTATGAGACGACGTCTGAGACTGATATCCCTTTGCGCCCTGAGGGTTTCCTTCTGCTTGATAGTGGGGCTCAGTATCTCGACGGTACTACTGATATCACCCGTACCATCCCCCTTGGTCCTCTCACTGACGAACAGAAACGTGTCTATACCCTTGTGCTTAAAGGTCATATCCAGATAGAACTCTGTAAGTTCCCTTCAGGTGCCAGTGGTACGCAGCTTGACATCCTTGCCCGCGAGGCTCTTTGGCGTGAGGGCTTGAACTATCTGCACGGTACAGGTCACGGTGTGGGCGCTTACCTGAGTGCGCACGAGGGCCCTCATCAAATTCGTATGGAGTGGAAACCTGCGCCCTTGGTGGCAGGCATGACCGTTACCGATGAACCGGGCATCTATCTCACTGGAAAGTTCGGCGTACGCATCGAGAACACTCTGCTTGTCACACCATACAAAGAGACCGAGTTTGGCCAGTTCCTCCAGTTTGAACCGCTCACCCTCTGTCCCATCGACAAGTCGCCCATCATCGCCGACATGCTTCTCCCGGAAGAACTCTCTTGGCTCAATGCCTATCACCAGCGCGTCTTCGACACCCTTTCACCCCATCTCTCCCCCTCCGAATCCGCCTGGCTCCGCACCGCCTGCGCCCCAATTGCATAGTGCTGTGACAGATTCTCCTGCCCCTTGTGATATATAATACCTGTGATATATAATTAAAGTTTGGGGACAATTGGTAGCTTTGGGGACAACTATTTGGCAAGGTTTCTTTGTAAATAGTTCAGAATCTCGATGGAAAATCTTAATTTTGCACTAAAAAATTAAGGTTTAGAGACACATGACAGGAAATGCCATAGTGATAACAGCGGTGTTTTTCGCGTTTCTGGTAGCAGTTGCTATCAGTATCTTTATTACATATAGAAAGACCAACCGCGTGTTGAAAGATAATGACCATTTAGCAAATGTAGTCGAGAATCTCAAAGAGGAATCGGAAGAACATCAAAAGACCCTTGATGAACTCAAGGAGCAATTGAGAACAAAAGACCATATGCTAAAACTACAGGTAGAGACAGAATCATTGCGTGAGAACATCAAAGACACGAAGGACATGACCGATGACGAACTCCGGGCGTGGATTGAGGTGCAGGTGATGGAAAGTCGTATGTTCTGCGACCCGGAATTGGACGTAAAGGCGATGGCTCAGAAGTTGGGTCTGACGCAGAAGAAGATCAAACAGTTGCTGAAAGACAGTAAGAAATACGATCGTCTCTACGATTATCTGACGGAGAAACGCGTTCTTTACGCCTGTGAACTGATTAAGGAGAACCCGAATTGGTCGATGGAAGCTGTGAGCAAGGAGGCCGGTTTCGTCTCCCGCACCACCTTCCAGACCGAGTTCAAGAAGCATATCGGAGTCACACCGGCACAATACCGCCAGCACACTCAGACAGAAGTGGTGCGTGCTAAACAAGCACCCGACGCATAGACCAGCCGAACACTACCTGACCGGCGATGGCAATGATGTCGACGAGCAGAATCGGCAGGAAGGGGTCGAACATGATGGGAAGGATGATCATCGTTACCATGTGGCCCACCATCAGGATCCCCACCCACTGCAGCCAGCCGCGATAGAAGAAGGCGATGGCGAAGCCAAGTGGGAGGAAAACCAAGGGGTTGGCGATTGCCAGTGCCAGGTTGATGATCGAATCAGGCAATGCGAACGTTATGTTACCAGCCGTGTCTACTACGATGAGAATCCACCATAGCGTCGTAAACGGACGGCGTAGCGGTTTCATGCCCACCATCATGCCGTAGTAGAGGATGAGGTCGCCAATCAGGAATATGATACTACGGGGTATCTCCATTCCATGGCTTTCTATCCAATTAAAAATAGTATTTTCCGTACTTACTGCCTGCGCCACGAAAAGCACAAAACCCAGTTCGATGAGCCAACGGGGCATACCGCTGTCCACCTTATTAATATATATAGACCGTTTCTTTGCGTTGGCCTTCATCTGGGCCGATTCATTTAATGCCTGATATTCCATAAATCTAAGTATATTTTTTGT
>Ga0265300_10003849_pt1 | contig 12147 bp, 12 predicted proteins | sample AusTroGonzalo_MG_FD_193482 | JGI IMG/M metagenome (GOLD analysis project Ga0265300, IMG submission 193482) | Bovine rumen microbial communities from tropical cattle in Woodstock, Queensland, Australia - Gonzalo_03 | ecosystem: Host-associated > Mammals > Digestive system > Stomach > Rumen ... | reverse complement strand
ACATTGGTTTTGTCTTTAGTTATTTTTTGTGTTATGAAAAAAAATAAAGCATTTACCTTGATTGAAATGTTAATTGTCATAATCATCATTGGTATACTAACTGCTACTCTTATTCCAAGAATTTGAGATGCTAGAGATAGAGCAAATGAAACTGTTGAAAAGATTAATCAAAACAGATCTGTGGCTTGTCAGTTAGGTCTTGATGATCTTTGTATAATAACCCAGAAGATAACACATTACCAGACTGATATACACAATTGGAATATGTTAGAGTTATGCATTGAGTAGATGCTACTTATGGTTGTACGATAGATTTATGATTAAATTCAAGTGATAATATATCATTTGAAACTTCGTTCATAAATACTTCAACAGATAGTACAACAGCTATGTATCTTTGAGAAGGTTGGGCAACGACAAATTATAAATTTTCGATAGTTCATGCAACAAGAGCTCCGTTGAATTTGTGAAGTGCATCAATAACTACCACAGATTATTGGACATCTTGAACTCTGTTTAATGTTAGTTTTGATAAAAATACAGTCGTAGTAAATAGCGATACATTTGCTTGGGACAAAACTCCATCGAGTTTTGCTTGAAATAAGTTATATTTCTTATGAGTTATAGACCAACCACAAAGATACTTCAAATGATATGTATACTATCTAAAAGTATATGATAATTGAGTTTTGGTAAGAGATATGATACCGATGAAAAGAATGAGTGATGATGTTGCAGGAATGTATGATAGAGTGGAATGAAAGTTTTATTTACCGCTAACTGCAAATTGAACATTTACAGCTTGACCAGAAGTATAATTTCTAATTCAAAAAACATAGCTAGTTAAATAATTGATATTATAGGGTTTATTTTTGAAGATAATAAAAAAGCCAATATTAAATGATTCTATAAAAAAGGATTTTTCTGGTGTGTCACCGGTTTTTCGGAATATATTATATAAAAATTGATCTTTTGAATCCTGAAAATCAGCATGTGATGTACAGAATTTCAAAGTAAATCTAAAATCAGAAATAATATATCCTAGAATCGAAAAATAAAAAATACATTTCATACGATTATTACCAAAAAAGGCTTGAAGAAATCAGGCCTTTTTTCTTGAGATTCAAGATTTTCTGAAAGCTGACACTATAAGTGCGATGACAAACAGTATAAATACTGCTATTACACTAATGCCAGCTGCGTCCGTCCCATAGTAGATAAAGGCTATGCAGACTATCAAAGATAAAATAGCCAGTAACAACCAAAACCACTTTGCACCTTTTTTACTGCTTTTTACAAATTTGCATCCACAGCCAAAGCAGACCAAAGCTGTCATCAGGGCTGCAATACTTACCCAGATGACGTATGCGACAAAAAACGCATCCATATTGTATTTAATTGTGATTAGTGTGTTGATATTATTTATTTTTTTATTTTTGTCAAGATTATTTATATTCTGTGTATCTCAAAATTTTTCGTGTAATTAGTTTTTTTTCTTATTTATCCTATTTTCTTTGCACTAAAATTTCAAAAGTCCATATATTTTGCCTTCCTATACAAAATTTGCTAAATCTTTTTATTTCCCTTTGATTGTTTTTAAGTTTTGAATCGTTATATTGATTTTTAGTTTTATTTAATTTTTTCATATTCTATGAAAAAGAGAGCATTTACTCTTATAGAAGTTTTAGTTGTCATAACAATTTTAGGTACTTTGTCTGCTACTATTCTTCCAAGAATAGGAGATGCTAGAGAGGAAACTAAAAAAACTATGTCTAAAGTTGATGAAAGTAGAAAGCTAGCTCGTGAAATAGATTTTGATGGTTATACCTTTAGTTCTGACTCTGCTTGAGGTGGAACTCAAAATCTTGGAAATTGAGTTCACTATATCTGAAATGATATTACTGTATGTCGAGAATGAAATTGTATCACAATGCAGGATAGAAACTTATGAGCAACTAGTAATGATACCAATAGTGTTGATTCTTATTGATATCATTATCAGCGATGAAATAATCATGAATTTAAAATATGATGTTGGACAAATCCATGCTCAGATACAATTACAAATAATGCGACTACAGATAGAGCTAAATGGGAAAATATTTATAATAACCACTGATATGATTGAGAAATAGATAATTTTATGAAATGAACGGATGATTATTGGGATGAAGATAAACATTATGATTGATTACGATGATGAGAATATGATAGTGATCAAAATAATTGGTGACTTGACTTAAATAATCCAGAAGATAGAAAATGACCGTGTCCAAATTGATACCATGTACCAAGTGCTGGAGAATGGTGAGCTGTTCTAAAATATTGGGCAGCAAATTATACATGAGCAGGAAATAGCTTATCATTAAACATTAATCTCGTTGGTACTTCTATAGGTTTGCCATTTTATAAGAATAATAGTACTGCTGCAAATCAATTTAATCATGACTTTAAAATAGCTTTAGCTGGTTATCGTGATACAAATGCTCAAATTGACGAACTAGATGAAGGGGCTACTTTGTGGACATCTACTAGTAAAAATGGTAAAAATTATTGGTCAAGATTTATATATTTACTTCCAACTGGATATTCTAATTATTCAGATTCTCGTGCAAGTGCTGGTTCTATTCGCTGTTTCAAGAATTAAGAAAATTAAATGAATAAAAAAAGCAAATCTTGAGTGGTTTGCTTTTTATTAAATCCTAAAAAATTCAAAAAGTCTATATAATTCACCCCCCCCCAACAGATTTTGCCAAATCTTTCTACCTTTCTTTCATTTGTTTTAAAAATTAAAATTATTACTTTATCTTTGTTTAATATTAATTTATGAAATATGAAAAGAAAAGCTTTTACTATTATAGAACTCTTGATTACTATGGTAATTATGGGTACACTTTCTGCTACTCTTATTCCAAGAATTGGTGGTGCTAGAGAAGAAACTAAAAACACTATGTCTAAAGTTGATAAAAGTAGAGAACTCGCTAGTTACGTTGGTTTCGATGGCTATACCTTTAGTTCTGATTCTGCTTGAGGTGGAGCTGCTTGAGATTGATTTGTATGTACTGAAAATTGAGTTTTTCATCACTGAACGGATATAACAGTGTGTAGAGATTGAAATAGTATTACAATGCAGGATAGAAATCTATGAGCCACAAAGGCTGGAACTTGATGTAGTAGTGCAGATACCTGAGCCTGTGGATATCATTATCAATGGTGAAATAACTATTGATTTGCAAATCCATGAGTAAATGGAGAAGATAATATCACAAGTAGTGCAATAGCAGGGACAATTAGTACAGAATGATACTGACCATGAAATTACTTTAGTTGAAGTATATTTAGAAAAATAACGAGTAGCCCATACGATTGGAGTAATCCAAAAAATGATAACTTGCGATGATGAGAAAATGATAATTGAGCGAATAATCGATGATATGATACTGGTACAAATGCAGTAATTGGTGCAGAAAATAGGAGATGACCATGTGATCCATGATATCATGTACCAAGTGATGGAGAACGATGAACATTGCTACAGTACTGGGCAGGGAATTATACATGAGCATGAAATAGCTTAACTTTACAATGAACAGCTCCATTATATTATTTTAAAGATTCTACAGCAAAAACACAGTTTCTGAGTGACTTCCTGATACCGTTTGCTGGTCGCCGTGACAACGATGATGCCAATGTCTACAATGTCGGTTCTTCTGCCCGCTTGTGGTCTTCATCGCTTCATGTCTCGCTTGCCCGTTACTTATACATATATTCGTCTAATGTGTACGTCTACAGCGCCAGCAGTCGTGCCTACGGACTCTCGGTTCGTTGCTTCAAAGACTAAAAAATCAAATAACTAAATTTTACCAAAAAAGGCTTGAAAAACTCAGGCCTTTTTGTGTTGTTTTGCTTTTCTTGAGATTCAAGACTTTTTGAAGGTTGATAGTATGAATGAAATAGCAAACAGTGCAATTACTACTATTACGAACCTGCCAGCCTCGTCTGTCGCATGATGTACAAAGTAATTGTCGGCCAGCAATGATAAAATGACCATCACTGACCAAAATAATTTTCCACTTTTTTCACTTTTTGCAATTTTATAGCCACAACCTATACAGATTATGGATGTGATCAGGTGAACAATACTCACCCAAAATACATAGATAGTTGCGAACACTTCCATTTTTTTAGTATTTTAATTAATTGTCATGTTATGTTATGATTAACATATTAGTAATATTGATTTTTTATTTTTTGTCAAGATTTTTTATATTCTGTGTATCTCAAAAATTTTCGTGTAATTAGTTTTTTTCTTTTATTTATCCTATTTTCTTTGCACTAAAATTTCAAAAGTCCATATATTTTGCCTTCCTATACAAAATTTGCTAAATCTTTTTATTTCCTTTTGATTGTTTTCAAGTTTTGAATCGTTATATTGATTTTTAGTTTTATTTAATTTTTTCATATTCTATGAAAAAGAGAGCATTTACTCTTATAGAAGTTTTAGTTGTTATAATTATTGTAGGTACACTATCGGCTACTATCCTTCCAAGAGTTGGAGGTACTAGAGAAGAAGCTAAAAAAACTATGTCTAAAGTTGATGAAAGTAGGAAACTCGCTAGTGAAGTTGGTTTCGATGGTTATACTTTTAGTTCTGACTATGCTTGAGGTTTTGATTCTAATTTACTTCCTAATGGTTGGGAAGACCTAAAAATATGTGATCCTAATGATTCAGAAAAATGTATTATTATAATGGATAGAAACTTGTGAGCAAGTAAAGCTGGTATAATTTGTAATGATAATGATACATGAGCTTGTGGATATCATTTTCAATGGTGAAATAATTATTGATTTAGTCCATTTCTATCGGTAACTACAGGTAATACTCAAATACCATGTAGTAATCCATTTAGTAGTAATGTGTTTATTATTTGAAATAATGATTATTGTGAAACTAAAAATGATGACTTATGGTGAGGTAGAACTAGCACATCAGAAGCAAAAAGATGACCTTGTCCAAATGGTTATCATGTACCAAGTGTAGATGAGTGGAACAATTTGATGAATGTTTGGGCTTGAATGAATGTATGATGACAAATAGATGGTGGTAAATATAGTTTATCTAATTTTCAAATAGATTTAAAAATGCCATTTGCTGGTCGTCGTGGTTATAATGGTGGTTCCGCTAACAGCATAGGTAATCATGCACGTCTTTGGTCTTCTTCTACTAATAATAGTGATGTTAAAGCTTTCTATATAGATAATGCTGGAGCAGCTATCTACGATAGTAAACGTGCAAATGGTATATCTGTTCGTTGTTTCAAGAACTAAAGAAATCAAATATATAAAAAAAGCAAATCTGCTCGATTTGCTTTTTATTAAATCCTAAAAATTTCAAAAGTCTATATAATTCATCCCCAGCCAACAGATTTTACCAAATCTTTCTGCTTGTTTTTCGTTGTTTTCAAGTTTTGAATCACTATATTCTCGATTGTGTTATTTATTTCTTTTTACACTATGAAAAAGAAAGCTTTTACTCTCATAGAAGTTCTAGTTGTGATAATAATTATTGGTACACTTTCTGCTACAATTCTCCCAAGAATTGGGAATGCTAAGAAGAGAACAAATGAGACTATGTCTAATGTAAACAAAAGTAGAGAGATTGCTCGTGAAATAGGTTTCGATGGTTATAACTATAATTCTAACTCTGCCTATGATTTACTTCCAAATGGTTGGGAGGATATCACTAGGTGTGACCCAAATGATTCTACACAATGTGTCACTATGATGGATAGAAACCTATGAGCAATTACAAATGATATAAATTCTACATGATCATATTGATATTATTATCAACGATGAAATAATTATGGATTTACTAGTAATGGCAATATTAATACTACAGATACATTAGCTATACGAAATGATATGTATAATAATAATTGATTTTATAGTACAGTATTTATAACAAATTCCACCAGTGGTTCAAATGATTACTGGAGTGATTTAGAATCTCATAACAATTTATGGTGAGGTGGAAGTGATAAAAATAGTAATAAAAACTGATACCCTATAAATAATGCGATTGATAGAAAATGACCGTGTCCAAATTGATACCATGTACCTAGTCAATGAGAATGGGCATATTTATTAAAATGGCGAGTTCAATGATATACTTGAATGTGAAATAACATAAATTTATTAGGAACTTTTCCTACAATACGATTTAAAGATTCTGTAGATGGTAGAAAACAGTTTATGAACGATTTTTTGATACCACTTGCAGGTGCACTTAATTACAATTGACAGATTATTGCAAAATGATCGAATGCACGACTGTGGTCTTCAAGTCCAAGTAGTCAAAGCACACAATCTTGGCGCTTTTTATTATATTGAAATAGTGTTGATTCATATCACTATGACGGTAGACGTGCTCGTGGTCACTCTGTTCGCTGTTTCAAGAATTAAGAAAATTAAATGAATAAAAAAAGCAAACCACTCAAGATTTGCTTTTTATCAAATCCTAAAAAATTCAAAAAGTCTATATAATTCACCATCCCCAACAGATTTTGCCAAATCTTTTTACTTTTTTTTTCATTGCTTTCATACTTTAATTGGTTACATTACCCTTGGTTTTATTTGATATATTCATAAAATATGAAAAAGAAAGCTTTTACTGTCATAGAGCTACTGATTTCTATGGTAATTATGGGTACTCTTTCTGCTACTATTCTCCCAAGAATTGGTGGTGCTAGAGAAGAGACTAAAAATACTATGTCTAGTGTTGATAAAAGTAGAGAACTCGCTAGTTACGTTGATTTTGATGGTTATACTTTTAGTTCTGACTTTAATTCTGCTTGAGGTTCTTCTCAAATACGTGAAGATTGAATTTACTATGAATGAACTGATATTACTATATGTGGTACAGAATATGTCAGTAATAGCAATGGAGCAAAATGATGTATCACAATCCAAGGTAAGAACGTGTGAGCAACTACTACATGAGCGTGAAAAAATGCACCAAGTACATCTTATTGAAATTATTATCAATGGTGAGATAATACTGTCTATACAACATCAAATTATAATAGCGGTAATATACAACCTGATAATGCATGGTGATGAGGTGAGGATAGTAGCACAAATAATTACTGATATCCAGTGAGAAATCCAAGTGAAAGGAGATGACCATGTGATGCTTGATACCATGTACCAAGTCAATGAGAATGGTACGCACTTATGGATATGTGGGCTTGAAAGAAGGTAAACTGATACATTAATCGGGATATACCACAACTTTATACAGCATTTCAGATGCCGTATGCTGGTAACCGTTACCTTGATGGTAGGGTCATCAATTTTGGTTCTAGTTCTAATGGTAGTTCTGTCGCCAGCTTCTGGTCTTCATCGCCAAGTTCTTCATCGCCACGTGGCACGAAGGCTCGTTCCTTCAGCGTGGCTACGTCTTATATGTCCGTCTATTCCAGCAATCGTGCCTACGGACTCTGAGTTCGTTGCTTCAAGGATTAAAAAATCAAATAACTAAATTTTACCAAAAAAGGCTTGAAAAACTCAGGCCTTTTTTTGTTGTTCATTTTCTTTCTCTTTCTGAGAATCTTCAATTTTATCTATTGTAGATACTACCATCACTAGCCACAGGGCAAGTAGAGCCAAAAAGCCATAGATATTTACTCTGTGGAACAAAAACTCATACTTGGTAATACCACTAATCTCTAGTATAAAAAGAAAGAATTCTGTTTCTAATGGCAATGTAATTATCACCCACCAAAACCACTTAGGGCGTTTCGATACTTGTGCAACATAAATAGAACAAATAGGTATACACACTCCAAAAATGATTAAGAGTGATATGATAACGTTTTGGAAGACATTTAATGTAATCATATCGTTTGTTTTTTTGTTGTTATTTTTGTGTATTTTACCAATTTTAAACTACAAGTCAATCTTAACAATAAAACACATTATCTTGCTCCGGAATGATTCATTCTGCTAAAGAATCAAATATATACATTGTATTTTTATCTGGCGTAAAATCAGATGATAATAATGATATAGAATCTGGTTTATCATCAGGAAATCTAACTCTGGATCAAATATCTCATATTTTTAAAAATTCTTCCGTATCTATTTTTCAGTCTAATAAATCTCTATATCATTCGAAAATAAAAAAATATTGATGATATACTTTCAAATCTTTATCTTTATTTTTCTCAATAAGCTTCGCAATTTCTACGTAAGATCAATTATCTTCTATATTTAGCAAATCTAATAGTAATTCAAAATATTTAATCATCTATTTTGATAGAAAGTAAAATTTTTTGCTCAATTTCCATTTTTTCTGGTTCTTGTACCACTTGGAAAAAATCCAAAATATATTGTATATAACTATGAATTATCAGTTCCATAGTTTCGTGATTCGACAATCCTCTACTCATAATATAAAACATTTTTTCTTTATCAAGCTTGTCTATACTAACTCCGTGTGTTGATTGAACATTTTGAGAATATACATCCAATCTAGGAGAAGCTTTTACCTTAATTTTTTTTCAAAGTATTATATTTTTTTCAAGCAGATGTCATTTAGAGTTTGAGATACCCTTGGACATAGAAATATCTCAATCTACATTTATATAATTATCATCTTGCAAAAAACTCAAAATAAAAATATTCACATTTGAATCCGAACTATTTACGCTTGTCTTTATTTTGCAAGTAGTATTACCTTTTCAAAAGCAAATAAGGAAAATATTTCACTCTTTCCCAGTAAAATCAAAATTTAGTTCAATATGTGAATCTGAAATCAATGCAAGATAATTTAATTTTGATTTTTCAGGAATTGAAAAATTACCAGAATAATTGGTTGAAAAATATTTCTGAATCATATTATTATCTTTTTTATTCTGCATTATCTCTATCGTTTTTAAATCATACTTCTGAAAAGTCTTCAATTTCTTCTACAGATTTTATTTCTCATTTTTTTTCACTTGTACCGCCAAAAAAGCTATTAAATTCATCCTCATAATCTGGATCATATGGATTATTGCTGTATTCTTTTGGTTCATCTTCTATTATTTCTTCAGATTCTATTATTTGAACTGGATTATCAATATTTTGCTCTATCTCATCTGAATAAAAAATCGAGAACCAACTTTGAGGTTTTAAGATTGAAATTTCTGATACACTACTCTGCCAATCTTTTTCATTTAAAATATTTGAATAATTACTTACTCATCAGTATTTTATCGTTCATATAATTAGATTTACGATTATAAAGCATAAAAATAAACATAGTAACCGATAAATTACTTTGAAAAATATCTTCATTTTTTTTGTTATAATAAATTTAAAAATCTGTACCATGTTTGTTTTTAATAATATAAATTTATATATCAACTAAAAAAATCACAAAAAGCATGCAAAATCAATTGAAAAATTAGTCCAAAATCTTATCTTTAAAAGGTATTGTTTATTATTTGCAAAAATCGAATATGAGAAAAAACATAAAATTATTCAATCCATATGCTATTGATAGCCTAAAATATGCTAGTAATATTGCATTATGAAATATGCAAAATAAAATAAATTGAGATTCTTTATTCCGAGGAATTTATCATTATATTAGAAATCATCAATATTTTTACTTATTCTGTAATGTAACTGGACTTTCAAATACAGAAGCATTGGATAACTATTTTGAAACTAATTTATCGAGCAATTCTAATAATACTAGTGACAAAGATTTGGAATTGGATGGTAATCTAAAAAAACAAATTGATAAAATACTAGAAGCTTGAGTTCACCAATTAGATCTTATCGTCTTATTCTATATATCATTTTTTGATTTGTCCACTAATTTTAAAAAATTCTTAAACTCTAAAAAAACTAATATAAATTACGAAACAGTGCTTATTAATTGTAAAAAACTATTAAAGAATCCTATAATACTCACTTCTGGCATATTTGCATTTTTAGAAATATTGGATAAACTTTTTACTAAGCTAAATTTAGATTCTAATAATGTAAAAATAATGGATATTCAAAACATAAATAATTTACATGAAGTTGATGATGTACTAAACTCATTGGAATGAGAAATTGCTGAAGAAGACCCAAATAATAGTGTTAGTGAAGTTTGAACAACACCAAAACCAGGTAAAAAAGATGAAAAAAAATTGACTGTAGATTATTTTGGAACTGATTTAACTAAAGAAGTAAAAGACTGATTTACAGATCCTGTAATTGGTAGAGAAAACGAAATAAATCAAGTAATATATACTCTACTTAGAAAGACAAAGAATAATCCTCTATTGATTTGAGAAGCTTGAGTTTGAAAAACTGCTATCGTAGAGTGATTAGCTCAAAAAATAGTAAACAACGAAGTACCAGACAAATTAAAATGAAAAAAAATTTATCTTTTGGATATGGGAACACTTTTGGCTGGAACAAAGTATAGGTGAGAATTCGAAGCTAGGATGAAATCGATTTTGGAAGAAGCTCAAGATCCTTTGAATAATATAATTTTGTTTATTGATGAATTACATACAATCATTTGAGCATGAGGACAAGACAATAACGATGCTGCACAGATGTTGAAACCTCTTTTGGCTAGATGAAAAATCAAATTGATTTGAGCTACAACTTTTGATGAATATCAAAAACACATAGAAAAAGATGCAGCATTGAAAAGAAGGTTTCAAGAAGTTATAGTAAATGAGCCTGATTCTGAAACATCTATGGAGATAATGAAATGATTGAGAAAAACTTATGAAGATTTCCATGGAGTACAAATCACTGATGATGCAATCAAAGCCAGTGTAAAATTGACACAAAGATATATTTTGAATAAGCACCTGCCAGATAAAGCATTGGATATCATAGATGAGGCGTGTGCTAGAAAATCAACAATACAAACTAAGTTGGAAAATGATGATGAGTACAAGAAAATCGAGAAAAAAATTACAAAAATAAAGGAACAAATTGAATCTGCTATTGAAAATCAAGATTATTTCCAAGCTGCAGAATTGAAATGACAGGAAGACAAATTAAAAAATGATCTTTTGAAAATTAGAACTAGGAAAAATGTACCAAATCATCTTAGGCCACTAATCGATGCAAATGACATTTGAGAGGTTTTGGCAGATAAAACTTGAGTACCAGCAAATATCGTAAATCAAAGTGAAATTGAGAAATTGAGAAATTTGGACAAGAATTTGAAATGAAATGTATTTGGTCAGGAAGATGCAGTAAACGCAGTAGTAAAGACACTTACAAGAAATAGATTGTCTGTTATTGAAAAGAATAAACCAATTTGATCATTCTTATTCCTATGACCAAGTGGAGTTTGAAAGACATTTTTGGCAAAACAAATTGCTAAAAACTATTTTTGAGATGAAAATGCAGTAGTAAGACTAGATATGTCTGAATATATGGAAAAATTCTCTGTAAGTAAATTGATTGGAAGTCCTGCTGGATATGTAGGTTACGATGAATGAGGACAATTAACTGAATCAATTAGGAGAAAACCATATTCTGTATTACTTTTGGATGAAATTGAAAAATCCTCTCCAGATGTATTGAATATCTTATTGCAAATATTGGATGAATGAAAACTAAAAGATAGCAAATGAAGATGGATTGATTTTAAGAGCTGTATCGTAGTTATGACTTCAAATATCGGAAGCGAAAACTTTAGTAAAAATAGCTGAGTAATCTGATTTGATGCAACTAAGAAAGATAAAGACGAGCTTAGTTCACAATCTTTTGAAAAGATTCAATGAAAAATCATGGATGAATTGAAAGATTACATGACTCCAGAATTATTGAATAGGATTGATCACAAGATAGTATTCAAACCATTATCAAAAGAAGTTTTGGCTAATATATTTGAAAAGAATTTGAATGAATTCTTGTGCTCACGAAAAGTCAATTCACAAGTTAAATTACCAGAATATAGCAAAAAACAAATTGCAAAGATTATTGATGAAATTTACGATCCACAATACGGTGCAAGACCAATTGAAAGGTATATTAATGACAATATTGAACCTGAAATTATCAAGCAATTAATCTGAAAATAATATTGGGTAATAAATAATTATTTTAATATACGAAAAGACGGGCATCTTTTAC
>Ga0265300_10003846_pt1 | contig 12149 bp, 11 predicted proteins | sample AusTroGonzalo_MG_FD_193482 | JGI IMG/M metagenome (GOLD analysis project Ga0265300, IMG submission 193482) | Bovine rumen microbial communities from tropical cattle in Woodstock, Queensland, Australia - Gonzalo_03 | ecosystem: Host-associated > Mammals > Digestive system > Stomach > Rumen ... | reverse complement strand
TGACTCGCGTGCAGAAAGAGCGCTTCCTGGACGAGGACGAATTCGACCGCGTGAAGGACAGCTTCGTGCTGGATGCCGCCCGCATGGCCCTGGCCAAGGAAAAGATGGCCGTGCTGCACCCGCTTCCGCGCGTAAACGAGATCCTCACCGAGGTGGACGACGACCCCCGGGCTGCCTACTTCCGCCAGGTGGAGAACGGCAAGTTCGTCCGCGAGGCCCTCATCGTCAAGCTCCACGAATGGAAGGACGATCCGGCCCACGGCATGCCCGAAACGGATGAGCCCCTTTACAATCCGGAGTATCGCTGTTCCAACCCCAAGTGCATCTGCAACAACGAGCACGCGCCGTACAAGTTCCGCCGCACCCCGGCCGGCAAGATCCGCTGTTGGTACTGCGACTCCAAAATCAAATAACCCGGCTTCTTCTATAGCTATGGGCCAGGTGGGAAACTCTAAACCCGCCTGGCCCATTTTCCTTCCAGTTGCGGGTGTGGATAATAATTGTTATCTTTACAGACTTATAGATTGATATGTCACAGATTAACCTTCATATAGAATCCGAAACTGCCAGGCTGCGGGAGGTCGTGCTGGGAATGCCTTATTCTTCCGGTCCGGATCCTACCCTGGAGCAGACCTATGACAGCAAATCGTACGAGAGCGTCCAGCATGGCGTATATCCTTCTGAGGAAAGCATCGTGCGGGAGATGAGCGCCTTCGAATCCGTCCTCCTCAAATACGATGTAAAAGTCTATCGGCCCCGCCTGGTACACAATTGCAACCAGGTCTTTTCCCGGGACGTGGGCTTCGTGATCGACGACAAGATCATCGTCTCCAATATCATCCCCGACCGGCAGGAAGAGATTGACGCTTACGAAGATATCTATCGGCAAATCCACTACAAACAGATTTATAACCTGCCCGAAGCGGTGCACGTGGAAGGCGGGGACGTAGTGCTGTACAAGGATTATATCTTCCTGGGACAGTACGACTTCCCGGATTACCGGCAGGTAAAAACGGCCCGCACCAACCGCCTGGCGGTGGACTACCTCAAGATGATTTTCCCGGAGCGGAACATCGTCCCCCTGAATCTGCTCAAGAGCGACACGGACCCGTATGCCGGCATCCTGCACCTGGACTGCACCTTCATGCCGGTGGGAGAGGATAAGGCCATCATCTACAAGCGCGGCTTCATGAATCCCCGCGACGCAGACCACCTGATAGAAATTTTCGGGGCCGACAATGTCTTCGAAATCACGACCGAGGAAATGTACTACATGAACACGAACGTGTTCTCCATCGCCCCCGATGTGGTGGTGACCGAAGAGCACTTCACCCGCCTGAACCGCCACCTGAGAGAAAAGTGGGGCATGACGGTGGAGACGGTCCCCTACCGGGAAATCTCCAAGATGGGCGGCCTGCTGCGCTGCTCTACGCTACCATTAAGAAGAGACTGATAACCTAAAACTATAGCAATGGCTTGCAATCTTAAAAACCGCAGCTTCCTCAAGCTGCTGGACTTTACCCCGGAAGAAATCCAGTATCTGCTGGACCTGGCTGCCGACCTCAAACGTGCCAAGAAAGTCGGCACCGAGCAGCCCCGGATGGTGGGCAAGAATATAGCCCTCATTTTTGAAAAGACCTCTACCCGTACCCGCTGCTCCTTCGAGGTGGCCGCGCACGATCAGGGCGCCCACGTTACCTATCTGGGCCCTACCGGCTCGCAGATCGGCATCAAGGAGAGCATGAAGGACACGGCCCGCGTGCTGGGCCGCATGTTCGACGGCATCGAATACCGCGGCTTCGGCCAGTCCATTGTGGAAGAACTGGCAGAGTATGCCGGTGTCCCGGTGTGGAACGGCCTCACCAACGAGTTCCATCCCACCCAGATCCTGGCCGATTTCCTCACCATGCGCGAGCATGTGGACAAGCCCCTGAACCAGGTTTCTTACGCATACCTGGGAGACGCCCGTTTCAACATGGGCAATTCCCTGCTGGTAGGCGGCGCCAAGATGGGCATGGACGTGCGCATCGTGGCACCCAAGGCCTTGCAGCCGGCTGCGGAGCTGGTGACCCAGTGCCAGGCCATAGCCAAGGAGACAGGGGCCCGCATCACCATTACGGACAGCCCGGAGGCCGGCGTGAAAGGGTGCGATTTCGTCATCACGGACGTATGGGTATCTATGGGAGAACCCGCTGAGGTGTGGGAAGAGCGTATCGCCCTGCTCAAGCCGTACCAGGTGAATGCGGCCCTTATGGCCGCCACAGGCAATCCGCAGTGCAAGTTCATGCACTGCCTCCCGGCATACCATAACCTGGAAACGAAGGTAGGACGCGAGGTGTACGAAAAGTTCGGCATGGATGCCGTGGAGGTGACGGAAGAAGTCTTTGAGAGCGCCCAGTCCATTGTTTTCGACGAGGCAGAAAACCGTATGCACACTATCAAGGCTGTGATGGTGGCCACTTTGGGAGATTAATATTGAATTGCCATGGCAGAAAAGCACTTGAATATAAGCTATCAGGAGTTCTCCTCCGTTGAGGAAATGACTCCCGGAGACCAGGCCCTGGTGGCCGCTGCGCTGGAAGCCCAGAAAGGATCCTATTCCCCGTATTCCGATTTCCAGGTGGGGGCGGCGCTCCTGCTGGCCAACGGCGTTGTGGTCAAGGGGGCCAACCAGGAGAACATTGCCTACCCCAGCGGCCTGTGTGCCGAGCGGTCGGCCATGTTCTGGGCCGGGGCCAACTATCCCGACGTGCCCATGGAGACCCTGGCCATCGCCGGTTCCGACCATGGTGTCCTTTGCGAAAGCCCTGCTTCCCCCTGCGGTGCCTGCCGCCAGGTGATGGCCGAGTACCAGAAAAAGTACCAGCACCCCATCCAGATTATCCTGGTGGGTGCCAAGCGCATCCGCAAGTTCTCCTGCGTGGAAGACCTGCTTCCCTTCATCTTCGACAGCCTGACGCTGTAGAGGCCGCCGGCCATGTTCCCAACGGTCCAGCAACTGGGACGTTAGGCAGCTCACATACGGGCGCGGTGGTTTTTTGTGCTACCCACCGCGCCCACGCTTTCTGCCCCACAGGCCCTGGGTGGCCAAAACAATGGGCCAGGTGGTACACATAAAATCCCACCTGGCCCAAAACCTTTAGCACAAGGCCGGAGAGCTGGTTATTCCGACAATTCCAGCCAGCGCATTTCAGCGGCGTCCAGTTCTTCCTGAAGGGCGCCATAGCGGGCCGATGCAGCCTGGAGCTCTTCCAGGCCCAGCGCTCCGCCGGACAGTTTGGCTTCCAGATCGGCCTTCTCGGCCTCCAGCTCCGGAAGCCGCGCTTCCAGCGCCTTCAGCTCCTGCTGTTCCTTGTAAGACAACTTCTTTGGACCGGCAGTCTTTACTTTAGCCTGAACCTGGACTGGTTTTTCATCGGCCTTCTGAGCGGCCTCGTAATCCTTGATGAACGTCCTGTACTCCGTGTAGTTGCCCACGAAGTCTTTGACCACGCCGTCTCCGCAGAATACGAACAGGTGGTCCACCAGACGGTCCAGGAAGTGGCGGTCATGGGATACGATGACCAGCGAGCCCTTGAACTCCAGCAGGTACTCCTCCAGGATTTCCAGCGTCACGATGTCCAGGTCGTTGGTGGGTTCATCCAGGATGAGGAAATTGGGCTGCTGCAGGAGGATGGTGAGAAGATACAGCCTGCGACGTTCCCCGCCGGAAAGGCGCTCCACGGGGTTGTTCAGCATATCGTGCGTAAAGAGGAAACGGCTTAGCAGATGCGTGTCGTTTACCGTTTCCAGCACCGTCTGGCCGGGTTTGAACTGCATGCCGGACTGGTGATAGTAACCAATTTTCAGGGATTCTCCCAGGTCGATGACTCCTTCCAGCGTGCCGCCCAGTTCGGGATTCCAGCCTCCGGTAATGAGATTCAGGAAAGTGGTTTTGCCGGCGGCATTGCGGCCCACGATGCCCACGCGTTCATAGCGCTGGAAATTGTAGGTGAAATGCTTTAAGTAGCATTTCTGCTCCCACCAGAAACTCACGTCCTTGCAGTTGATAACCTTGTTGCCCAGGTAGGTACTCTTCATCTGCGTCTCAGAAAGGTCCACCTTCTTCTGGACATAGCTGTCATCGGCCCTCTCCTTGATGTCCCAGAAAGCCTGTTTGCGGTATTTGGCCTTGCCGGTGCGGGCGCAGGGGCTGGCGTGCATCCATTCCAGTTCCCGGCGGTAGAGGTTGCGCACCCGTTCGGTTTCCGCGTTGTAATTGTCTATGCGTTCCTGGCGCTTTTCCAGGAAGTTCATGTAGTCGCCGCGGTAAATGTAGATGTTGCCGCGGTCCATTTCCATGACGGTGTTGCACACACGGTCCAGGAAATAGCGGTCGTGCGTTACCATGAACAGCGTGCAGCGGCTGTGCTTCAGGTGGGCCTCCAGAAACTCGATGGCATCTATGTCCAAGTGGTTCGTGGGCTCGTCCATGATGTAGAAATCGGCCTCCGAGGCCAGCATCTGTGTAAGCGCCACGCGTTTCACCTCCCCGCCGGAAAGGTCCTTCATGGGCTTGTCGGGGTTGGTGAGGCCGAACTGTGTCAGGAGCTGGGTTACCCTCAGTTCGTACTGCCACAGGTGGTCCGTGTCCAGATGTTCCGTCCATTGGGCCGATGAATCCATGATCTGCCGGAAGATGGACTTCTCGGGATCGTAGGCGTACTCCTGCTCCAGGAAAGCAATCCGGATGTCTTTGAGGAAGAGCACTTTACCGCCGCTATCCGACGCGTCTTTCCCCGCCAGGATGCGCAGCAGCGAAGTTTTCCCCGTGCCATTGGGAGCAATGAGCGCCACCTTGTCGCCTTCATTGATATTGAAGTCGATATGCTGGAACAGCACCTTGGGGCCGTAACTCTTGGAGATGTTCTCTATTTGGAGGTAACTGGGCATGGCTAGCCAAAATATGCTTTACTTTGTTATTTCTTGGATAAGGAAAAAAGCCGCACGAAGGAGGCCGGAGAAAGGACGGTGGGGAGGGTGATCTGCTTTGCCAGTCCTTTGCTTATCTTGAAATCCCTTTCGTTTCGGGTAATCAGATAATCGCATTGGGCCTTAGCGGCGCAAACAGCCTGAAGGGTATCTTCAAAGTCCTTGCTTTCCAAAAGAATGGCCTGCTGCAACTGCTCCTCGTCCATGGGAAGCACTTTAACCAACGATGAAAGATACTTTAAATTGATAACGGCCATTTCCTGGCCAACGGACTTCTTATATATATACGCGGCGTTGACCATGGTGAGGAAAGACACACAAATCCGGAGTCTGCCTTCGTCCTGCCATTGGAACAACAGGGCCGAATCTTCATAACCATCCCTTTCCAACAGCAAGTCCAGAATGATATTGGTATCCAGAAAGACTGTCATTTAGAGAGGAGGTATTGAAGCCTGTCGTCTTCAATGGCAGATATATCAATGTTTCTAGGTTTGGCAGAGCCGATGAGGCGGCCGATAGATGAATTCCCATATGCCGCCTGACGGGGGCACGCATTCTCCAACAAGTCTTCAATAAACCGTTTGAGTGAAACACCTTTCTTTGCCGCCTCAAGCGACAACGAATCAAAGACATCGGGCTTAATATCTATCAATTTCCTATGTGCAACCGCCGTTTCCATATATATACTTTTCCGCAAATATATATATTATTGTCGAAACTTACAACTCAATACAGCTACCTAATCGCTTTCCCTTCCAACTCCTGCAATATAAAACCGAAAGCAAATAAATCAAGAAATCACTCCGCTGCCCAGCATTTCCTGGCCGTCATACCAGACGGCGAACTGGCCGGGCGAGATACCGCGCTGGGGCTGGTCAAAGAGGATATAAAGGCCACTTTCCTTCATGATGTGCGTAGCGCTCTGAAGGGGCTGGCGGTAGCGGATGCGCACGCGGTAGCGGCGGATGTCGCCGGGCTGCATGGCCAGGTCTGTGCGAATCCAGTGGATTTCGTCGGGAGCTACACGCAGGCAGAAGCGGCTCAGGCCCTTGTGGTGATGGCCCTCGCCTACATACACACGATTGGCTTCCATATCCGTGGCTATCACGAAAACGGGGTCTGCGTGTCCGCCGATACCCAGGCCCTTCCGCTGGCCGATGGTATAGAACTGAGCGCCCTCGTGCCGGCCTACGATACGGCCGCAGGGGTTCTCCTTGTAACGGGTTTTCTTGATGTGATGCTTGCCGCTGCGGTAGGTTTCCGTCTCAAACTCAATCTGATAGGTAATAGGGAGAGCCAGGTGGTCCAACTCGGCGTCGGTGAGGGCCGCCACGGCATCGGCCCGGAAAGGGCACTCTCCCAGCGGCTGTCCGTCGGAAGTGAGCACCTTCTCTTCGGGGGCATAGCGCACGGTGCGCTCCAAGGTCTGCCCTTCCTTCAAGAGTCCGGTGAGTTTCTCCTGCTGCCAGCGGTAAAGCGGATCCGTGGCATAATAGGGGTCGAAGACCTCCACCACATCGCCTTCCACCGAGGCCAGCTTCTGCTTCAGGAAGGTCGGCAAATCCACCTTCCCCACAAAGCAGATGCCCTGGGAATCTTTCTTTTCGGCCGATGGCAAATCCGCCTCCTTGGCAATCCGCCGCACTTCCGGCTTGGTGAGATGGCCGATGGGAAACAACGCCTTGGCCAGCTGCTCCTGCGAGAGCTGGCAGAGGAAGTAGGTCTGGTCCTTGTTGGGGTCCGTCCCCTCCAGAATCCTGTAAACGGGAGATCCCGGGTCAAGCCCGGGATGAGGGCCATTATCCCCGGACCCTCCTTCCTCATCCCGGGCTTGACCCGGGATCTCCTCCTTGCGGCAATAATGGCCTGTGGCCACATAATCGGCCCCGTACTTCAGGGCTACCTGAAGGAAGGCGTCGAATTTGATTTCCCGGTTGCACAGCACGTCCGGATTGGGCGTGCGGCCCTTGGCGTACTCGTCGAACATGTAGTCCACTACCCGCTGACGGTACTGCCCGGAGAGGTCCACGAAGTAAAAAGGGATGCCAATCTTGCGGGCCACCATTTCCGCCACGAAACGGTCCTCCTCCCATTCACAGTCTCCGTGAAGGGTGCTGGAGGCATCGTTCCAGTTCTGCATGAACATGGCAAACACGTCGTAGCCCTCCTGTTTGAGCAGATATGCCGCCACAGAAGAGTCAACGCCCCCGGAGAGGCCCACGCAAACTTTGACCTTCCCCTTATCCATTTATTTGAGCGCGTCCAGCAGCACCTTTTCCATGATGGCGTACCCCTCTGCGTTGGGATGCACGGTATCTCTGGAAAGACCGTCCTTAATGCGACCGTCCGGTCCAGCCATGGCGCTGAAATAGTCCACATACGTTACTCCGTGACGCTCGCAATACGCCTTGAGCCGGGCATTCAGGCTGCACACCTTCTCATACACGTCCGTGATTTCCGTGCGCCAGCGCAAATGATACGAAGGAAGTACGGAGCACACCAGCGGGCGGATTCCGTTTTGCCAGGCCAGGTCCACCATGCTTACGATATTGGAAAAAGTCAAGTCCTCATTATACGGGCCTCCATGGTTGATGGCGATATCGTTGATACCGGCCAGGATAACCACATGGGAAGCCTGGATGTCAATGACATCTGAACGGAAACGGATAAGCATCTGGACACTTTCCTCCCCGCTGATTCCCCGGCCGATGAAGCCCGTTTCCCGGAAGAACTCCGGCCGCTGGTCCGGCCAGCCGTCGGTAATGGAGTCTCCCATGAGCACCACACGGGCACCGCAAGGGGCTGCCAGGGCGGCATTATCGGCCGCATAACGGTTCAGATGGACCCATTCTTGGGCCGATGCCACCGCACCCAGCGACAGCATCAGGGTAAGGACAAGAACGATTCTTTTCATAGTAGGGTTATCATTTATTCTTCAAATGTAACACTTTTTCGGGAAGATTCAGCTATTTTTGTGTTATGAAATTCCTTACCAATCCCTGCACCAACGCCCACTGGAACATGGCCTTCGACGAATTCGCCCTGGAAGGCCTGGACGTGCAGGAACCCCTCTTCTACCTCTGGCAGAATGCGCCGGCGGTCATCATCGGCCTTAACCAGAGCCCTTATGCCGAGGTCAATCTCCCCTATCTGGAGGAAAACGGCATCCGGCTGGCCCGGCGCGTGACCGGTGGAGGAGCCGTCTATCACGACCTGGGGAACCTCAACTACAGCATCGTGGGGCCCGTACAGGACATGGAGCAGGCCTTCGAAATCATGCCCGAAGCGCTCCGGAAACTGGGCGTTCCGGCAGAGCGTACCGGCCGCAACGATATCCTGGTGGAAGGGCGCAAATGCTCCGGCTACGCCAAGCGCCTGAGCCGGAACCGCATGATGATCCACGGCACCCTCATGTGGGACGTGGACCTGGACGTACTCACTGAGGCGCTCAAGGTGCCCGGCAGCAAGGTATCGGCCAAAGGCATCGCCTCCGTGCGCAGCCGCGTGGCCAACCTCCGCGAATACCTCCCGCAATACCCCACCCTGAAGGCTTTCCAGGCCGCATTACAGGAATTACTGGCCGATGGAGACCCCGAATACCCTCTCACCACCGCCCAGCGGGAAGCCGTGGGCCTGGAGGTCCGGGAGAAATTCGGGACCTGGGAATGGAACTTCGGCCACTCGCCGGAGACGACGCACCAAGGCAGGAAAAAGTTTGCCTGTGGCACGGTAGAGGTTCTCTACAGCCTAAAGAACGGCGTTCTCACGGAGGTAACCTTCCAGGGGGATTTCCTGGGCAACCGCCCGGCCACAGAACTGGCGGAGGAGCTCAAGGGAAAGCGCCCGGAAGAGCTGGCGTCGCTGGACGTATCGGCCTACTTTGACGGGTTGGACGGGGCCTCCTTCGCCTCCTTATTTGAAGGCTAGCATTTTTTTGCTATTTTTGTAGAATACGAAAGAAAAAGAAATAAGCTATGTCACGTCCCGGAAAAGGTTTAGGGTGGATCATCACCCTCGTCGTGCTGGCCATCCTGGCCGGAATCTTCTATTTCAAGTTCCTGTGGGTGTTCTCTGACGGCACCAAGACCGGAGAACTCAATTCCCTCACCTACACGGGGTATGTTTTCAAGACCTATGAAGGGGAGATCATCCTCACCGGCTATGGGAGCAAAAATGCCTCCGGCTCCGTTCAGTCCAAGAATTTCAAGTTCTCCGTGGCCGATAAGGAAGTGGCCGAAAAGCTCCGGCAGATGACGGGCCTCCGCGTCACGGTCCACTACAAGGAATACAAGGGAACTCTCCCCTGGAGAGGCTATGAGAAGGCTATAGTGGATAGTGTAGCAGAAGAGAACAGCCTGGCCCCGGACCACTCCCTCCCCCAAGATGGTTTTTTCCTATAGAATGATATGAAACGAATTTTCTCACTTGCAGGCGTCCTCCTCGCCTGCACTTTTGCTTTTGCGCAAAACCACGTACTGGACACGTACCCGGCCCATGCCGGCAAAGATCTGACCCTGGAAGATGTCGTCCTTAACGGCGTGGGCTATGCCCGCGGAACCGCCATGTGGCAGGACGATGCCTCCTTCATTCTGTACAAGGACCGCGGCACCATCCTCAAAGGCTCGGTGGACAAGCCGGAACTGGAGCCCTACAAGCCAGAACGCATGGGCAGGGGTCCCCGCAACTCCCAGGACAAGGGTCCTGCCGGCTACAGCGTGTATCTGGAAGGTGATTCCTTCTACGGAATCAAGGATGGCCAGAAATTGGGAATAGGCGTCTCCACGGACCGCAACATCGTCTATGGCGGCACCATGATGCGCAACGAGTTCGGCTTCACCAAAGGTTATCTCTGGAGTCCGGACGGCAAGAAGGTGGCTTTCTACAAGAAAGACCAGTCCCGGGTGACCGACTTCCCGCTGCTGAACATCCGCACCCGCACCGGTGAGCTGGAGCTCATCAAATATCCCATGAACGGCATGGATTCCGAACTGCTGCAGGTGGGCGTATTCGACTTTGAGACAGAAACCACCGTATGGATGGACGTAACGGACTTCACGGAGGAGCGGTTCATCACCAACCTCGCCTGGAGCCCGGACGCCAGCTATCTCTTCGCCCAGGTGCTGGACCGCACCCAGCATCACATGAAGATGAACCAGTACAAGGTGGCCGATGGCAGCTTTGTCCGCACCCTCCTCACCGAGGACAATGACGCCTGGGTCGAGCCCCAGGATCCCATCTGGTTCCTGGAAGGCCGTACCGACGTCTTCATCTACCGCACCGACAACCGCGACGGTTACAAGAACCTCTACCTGGTGGATACGCTGGGGACCGTCCGCCGCCTCACAGCCGTTGCCGCCGACGTAGATTATGTCACCAACGACGGCAAGAGCGTCTTTTATACATCGGCCCAGAATTCTCCCGTGGAGAACCATCTGTACCGGATCGATGTGCAGCTTCCCCGCAAGAAAGTGATTACCAAGGCCAAACTGGGCAAGCCCGTGCAGCTGACCCAGGGCCGTGGCTGGCATAGCGTACAACTCAACGAAAGCAAGAAGTGGTTCCTGGACAATGTTTCCAACCTCAACCTTCCCGGCCGCATGAGCCTCTGCTCCACCGACGGCAAGAAGGTCCGCGAGCTGGCCACCCTGGAAGACCCTCTGACGGGCTGGAACTCCTGCCAGGTGGAACTGGGCACCGTGCCCAGCGCCGACGGCCAGTATGAGAACTACTACCGGCTCATCTATCCCAAGGACTTCGATCCTGCTAAGAATTATCCTGTGGTCCTCTACGTGTACGGCGGCCCGCACAGCCAGCTGGTGCAGGACTCCTGGCTGGCAGAAATCCGTATGTGGGAGATGTTCATGGCCCAGAAAGGCTATATCGTATATGTGCAGGACAACCGCGGCACACAGAACCGCGGCGCAGCCTTCGAGAAGGCCATCAACCGCCAGTGCGGCCAGGCCGAGATGGCTGACCAGATGGTGGGCATCAACTGGCTCCGCAGCCAGCCCTTCGTGGATGCTTCCCGCATCGGCGTGCATGGCTGGAGCTACGGCGGATTCATGACCATCAGCCTCCTGACCAACTATCCTGATGTGTTCAAGGTGGGCGTGGCCGGCGGACCCGTCATCGACTGGAAATGGTATGAAATCATGTACGGAGAGCGCTATATGGATACTCCCGAAACCAACCCCGAAGGCTTCAAGAAGACTTCCCTGGTCGAGAACGCCCAGAACCTGAAGGGACATCTGCTCATCTGCCAGGGTGCCATAGACGACACCGTGGTATGGGAGCACAGCCTCAGCTTCATCCAGCAGTGCATTGACCTAGACATCCCCGTTGACTACTTCCCCTACCCCGTCGCCCGTCACAACGTGGCCGGCCGGAACCGGCTTCACCTGATGGACAAAATTACGGCTTATTTCGAGGAATATCTGTAAGATGAAACGTTTTCTTTCCCTTTTGGCCGGGCTGGCACTGTGCGTGTGCGCATCGGCCCAGAATGACGAGCAGCTGCTGCGGAACTGGATCCAGACCCTCGCGTCTGACGAGTTCGGCGGCCGCAAGCCCATGACTGAGTACGAAACCCGCACCGTCAATTACCTGGCTAAGGAATTGGAGCATATGGGACTGGAACCGGCTTTTGAAGGCAGCTGGTTCCAGCCCTTCCAACTGATCGCCGTCACGGCCAAACCGGAAGACAACAAGATAAGCGTAAAGGGAAAGAAGAAGGCCGATCTGAAGTATCCCGAAGACCTGGTGATCTGGACCGCCCAGGCCACGGACCGGGTGGAACTGTCCAAGGCCGAATACGTGTTCTGCGGCTTCGGCATCCATGCGCCGGAGTATGGCTGGGACGACTATGATGGGATTGACGTAAAAGGCAAGATTGTGATAGCCATGGTGAACGACCCCGGCTACTACAACGCCTCCCTTTTCCGGGGCCGCAACATGACCTATTATGGCCGATGGCTGTATAAGTTTGAGGAAGCCAGGCGCCAGGGTGCCATCGGCTGCCTGGTGCTGCACAACACAGAAGCGGCCAGTTACGGCTGGCACGTGTGCGTGAACGGTCACATGGAAGACAACCTGGCCCTGTACGACCCCGATACCCGCAATGCCGGCGAGCTGGCTGTCAAGGGCTGGCTGCGCGAAGACGGCGCCCGCAAACTGTTTGC
>Ga0265300_10003845_pt1 | contig 12150 bp, 3 predicted proteins | sample AusTroGonzalo_MG_FD_193482 | JGI IMG/M metagenome (GOLD analysis project Ga0265300, IMG submission 193482) | Bovine rumen microbial communities from tropical cattle in Woodstock, Queensland, Australia - Gonzalo_03 | ecosystem: Host-associated > Mammals > Digestive system > Stomach > Rumen ... | reverse complement strand
GTCATGGTTCAGGTCTTCGTAGATGGCATCACCACCGTTGAAGCCGGGATAAGAGCCGTCATGACCCGTATCGTCCGAACGATAGTCATACATCATACGCTTCGGCACGTTATTGCCTTCGAGAACAATCCTACCCTTTTCATCCACTGCCACAGGAGCGGTCTTGCCCTGTGCGGTAAAGTTCTCCCACCAAGCATAGATCTGATCCTTGGTCATGCCTTCCACTGCATTCTTGATCGTGGTGTAGTTGTACTGGTAGACACCCAGGTACTTGAAACCGTAGATGGCACCGAACGGGTTGTGCAACTGCACGCGGCGCAGGTGCTCACCGTTGGCATAGCCATAGATGCTGTTCTTGTTTTCCAGGATATAGGGGTCCATTTCCAGGATCTCGTTTCGGTTGTTACCGAAGTTCACGTTCATATCCATCGAGAACTTGCCGGCCTTGATGAGCTGGTTGGTGTTGATATGGAACTCCCAACCCGTGTTGCGCATCTTACCATCATTGTGATAAGGAACGGTGGTGAAACCAGTATTTGAAGGAATACGGAAGCCACCCATCAGCATGTCGGTGGTTGTCGACTGGTAGCCCTCCACGGTCAGATTCAGCTTCTCGTTGAAGAAGTGGATATCAAGACCGATGTTATAGCTGGTCACCATCTGCCACTTCAGGTCGGTCAGACGAATGTTCAAGGGCTTCATGGCAGCCATGTCGATATAACGCGAGGTAGAGCCGTACTTCGAAGTGAACAGATAGTTCGAACCGGGTTGGTTACCTACACGACCCCAAGAGGGACGGATAGCCAACATAGAGAGCGTAGGCTTAGCCCACTCCATCCATTTCTCATCACTGATGATCCACTTGGCTGACAATGAGGGGAAGTAACCCCAGCGGTTGCCCGGGCCGAACTTGGTCGTACCGTCAACACGCAGCGTAGCGTCGAGCACGTAGCGGCCTTTGTAAGCATAGTGTCCAGAGAAAGTGTAGTACATAGAACGCCACTGGCTGTAGCCAGAGCTCATGCCGTTAATCAAACCACCGGCTGAGGGGCTAACGATGTTTCCATTGGTCGAAGGCAGTCCGTAGCCGTCGGTCGACTGTGAGCTGCTGGAACCTGAAGTCAACTCGAAGCGTCCCATCACCATCAGTGAGTGATCCTTGTTCTTGAAGGCAGGAATCAAGGTCAGCGTCTGCTTCGTGTTGAACGAGACGCTCTTCGACGAACTTGAAGCTGAGGTGTTCACCTTGTCCTCCCAGTTCTTTGAAAGCAGCTCCTGCGGATAGAACGAGTCGTTATAGTGGTTGTTGATGTTCATGTAGACCGAACCGCGATAGTTCAACTGCCAGTGCTCGTCGTCGAGACCCAACAGGTTGTAGTTGATAATCAACTCGGGGTTCATATCGTAGCTGCGGTGAGACTTCTGAGCCAGGTTAGCTGAAGCCACGGGGTTCACGTAAGTACGCTGGTCGTCCTTGAACACCTCAGATCCTCTGTAAGGACCGCTTTGCAGCATGTTGTAATACTTATCGGTGTCCTCGCCCGTGAGGGGGTTCTTCTCGTAGATGCTCATGTTAGGCATCTTCTTCAGGGCGATAGCCAACAGGTCGTCAGAGTTCTGGTCGTTCTTCGTATAGGTCAACGAGAAGTTTGTGCTGACGCGGATACGCTGTGAGACGTTATAGTCAAGGTTCACACGCGTTGAGAAACGGTTCAGCACCTGCTTGATCATGGTACCCGTCTCATGGTCGTAACCGGCACCGATACGGAACGAGGCTTTCTCACCACCACCACTGATGGTTGCATAGTGGTTCTGGCGGAGACCCCACTGAGTGACTGCGTCACGCCAGTCGGTATTGTCACGATACTGACGCCACTCTGACCAGCCATCGGTGTTGTCCAGATAGTTGATCTCAGGAATGGCACTCTTGTCTGAAGCATTATCATTCTGACGGGGGTTGAAGTAGGCCTCCTTCAGCATCATGGTGTAGTCGTCACCACTCAGCAGGTCATAGCCCTTCGGCTGGTAGGTACCCGTCAACTTCAGTGAATAGGTCACACGGGGTTTGCCGCGCACACCACGCTTGGTAGTCAGCTCGATTACACCGTTACCACCTTGCGAACCGTAAACAGCCGTTGCGGCAGCATCCTTCAGCACGGTGATTGAGGCGATATCCTCAGGGTTGATATTCAGCAGTTCGGCAAATTTCTCGTCGTTGGCACCTGCCATATCGAAGTTGTCAAGGTTCACCTCACGAATGTTACCATCGACCACAATCAGGGGGTTCGAATCGGTCAGGCTCGAGATAGAAGAGGCACCACGCAGACGCATGGTTGAACCAGAACCCAGGTTACCCGAGTTACCAATAATATCCAGACCTGCGATACGGCCCTGCAGGGCCTCATCAACCGAGGTGATACCCAGACCTTCAAACTCTTTCATCGAGATGGTCTGTGTAGCACTTGACAGCTCGCGCTCAGGAATAGGCAGACCGTTACCCGTAGCACGTTTCTTTGATTTCACCACCACCTCGTCGAGCTTGGTAGCCGACTTCAGCATGAGGTTATAAGTGGTCTTGTTGATAGCCATCGTCACGGTCTTCAAGCCTACATAGCTGAAGCGGATCTTATCCTTCGGGTTACGAATCTTCATCGTGAAGTTACCATTCAAGTCGGTAACAGCCGACTCGATGATACGTCCAGTGGCATCCACCTCACAGACGGTAGCACCCATCAGTGGGCCCATATCGTCGCTCAGCGTACCGTGTACCGAAGTTATGTTCTGTGCGCTCATGGTCGTCGAGAACAGAAGCGCCAACATAAACAAAACAGATTTAAGTATTTTACTCATACGATTAGTCCTCCTCTCTTACTTAGTTAGTGCTTCTTTCACGATATCACGCCATTTTCTCAGGTTCTCGTACTTCAGCACGCCGTCAATCTGGTGTACCACGACGTCACTGGCCATGAACAGGCGGGCAGCATTGCCCGTACCCTCGAACCAGTACTCACGGCAAATCAGGTTGTAGAGGCCGTTGTCCTTCACCACATGGCTGGCATGATCCGTTGCATCGGTCACCGTCATGCTGGTTGCATCATAGTCAACCTTGATCGGGAAGAATCGACCCGTCTCCAGGTTACGTTTCATACTCTCATACTGACCGTCGGAACCCACTTCCTTAGGCATACCAATTGCCAGCGAGTGGTCTTGCACGTGATAACGCACAAAGTCAGAAACAATCGTGGTGAGGGTTTCAGCCACCGTCTTACGCAGATTCAGCGAGTCGGTAGCAGTCTTGACAGCCTTCAGCTCATACCACTTCTCAGCCTTACAGATGCTGTCGAGCACGGGGTCGGCGCCAGTCTTGGTGTCAAAGTCGCCGCGATCCAACTCAGCCTCGGTAGGCAGGATGCTATCATTCTGCAACGCTGTAATAGCAGCATTGGTCGGCACATAAACCGTATAGTTATAGTTGTCGAGCAGACGCAGGTTCTTACTACCTGCAGATGCGAGACCGGCATTATACTTATTGCTTAGCTTCTGAGCCAGCACGTTGTTGTAGTCATTCTCAAGAATCGTCAGGAACGACGAGAACTCGGGATGCTGGTGCAGCGTCATATAAACACTCGTCTGAGCGCCCATCGGCGTCTGCGACTTCACGGTGTAAGACTTACCATTGTCCTTGAGATATTCTCCAGTTGCCTCGATAGAAGTGTTATGCTCCATCTGCCAGCCACCCTGGAAAGACAGCTTGCCACCTGCCATCGTAGCCTTGATGATGCTACCACCCTTGGTCTTGAAGTAGTTGTAACCATCACGGATATAATCCTCGATCGTCTTGGTCTTGTCGGGGATAACGATAATCAGCTGGTCCATCATACCGTCGAACAGCGTATTAATCACGTTGGAAGCGATGTTCGACTGCTTTCTTATACCCTTCGTTATGCTACCGTCGCTTGCAACGACGCTTTCATAACGGTCGGCCTTCACCTGCTTGGTGGCGTTGTTATAGCTAAACTCGATGATATCGGGAGTTTCCACGTCTTCACCGGTCGTCTCGTCGGTATAGCTCTTGCCATAGGTGCTGGGATCCAGATAGTACAGCAGGGCATCGTTATGCGGCAGGATCAGCGCATACTTCGAGTCCATAGAAAGCAGATAAGGCTTGAAGTTACGGTTGTCGATGACATAATAGACGATGTTCATCTCAGAGGCATGAGCCAGTGCCGGATAAGCTACCGACGAGAACAGAGCCGGGGTGAACACCTTATTTACTTTATATATCACGCCGTTACAACCCATGTAGCAGCCCACAACGTCTTCTTTCTTAATGCCGAGGGGCTCCTTGGCATCGTTCAGCACGCTTGCGAACTTCGATGGCACGAAGCTGGAGAAGCGGCTCAGCATATTCACGTTGATCAGCTCAGCAATGATATTGGTAGGCACTGAGTCCAAGTCCTTATACTCGTCCTGCAGCTCCCTGCCGCTACCGTTCCACCATTCGTTCATGGCCTTGTCGGTAGGCACGATCATCATGCCGGCATCGGCGTGCATGTCAATCTCCGAGCTGTTCAGGATATACTGGTTCCAACCTGGATCATACGACAACAGCTCAGTAGCATCCACGGGATCATTGTTCGGATCGTAGATCTTGTTGCTGGGATAGTCAGCCACTTCCCTATTTCCTGTTGCCCAGTTATACATGTTCTTACTGACATAGCGCAGCACGAACAGTGAGTCGTTTTTGCCGAAGGTGCTGTTATAGCGATCCGACAGCTCCTTATAATAATAAGGTGCAGAGAAACGGTCGAGCAAATGGCTCCAAATCTGGGTCGTGGTGTCCTTCTTGATAATCTCAGCCATGTTGGGGCTCGACTCGATGACGTCTTCCACTTTCTGGATGTAGCCGTTCTTACAGGTCACATCGTAGTCAATCTTCTTGAAGTTGATATCGCCAGAGTTCTTTACCTTCACACCGTTTACCCAGGCCTCATTGATACTGGTGGCACGGCCGTTGGTCAGTACGTTCAGGTCCTCTGCCGTGATCTTGTTGTACTGCAAGTAGGCAGGAAGGAAGTGAATCATCGGCGCCTCCGTAGCATCCTTCAGGATAGGCATGCTGTGACCGCGCTGACGGAACTTCTCCCAATACTTTGTCTGGGGCATTTCCGAGACAGGCATCACATACACTGAGTCGAAATAAGACGAAGAAGTCTCGCGGCGCATGGTGCGACCCCACTCAGGCGTTGCAGCATCACCATCGGCCTTCTTGTTCGACATCAGTTCCAACAGGTAGGCATTGTTGATCATTGAGTTTTTCAACAACAGCTTCTTCTGTGAGATTTTGAGGTCATCATAGCTTCTAACCCCCCAAGTGTTTTTCTTGAACCAAACCTCATAGGAGCTGTCTGAGGCAGCGAACAATGTTCGCGAACCTGTGTGACTGAGCACTTCTTTTTCGCCCAAGTCATCGATCAGACGCAGGGTGTACGTGTAATTACCCTCTTCTTGCAACCGCTCGTAGATAGAGTTGCCCAGCCATTCAGGCTGACCGGTGAGAATCATGTCGTCATCTTTACACGACTGCATCACCGTTGCACCTATCAGCAGCGCTAGAGCAACCTTTGTCGCCCTACGTCCATGCATCACGATAGTTTTACGTTTCATAGCTTTGTTAGTTATTGTTAATTACTTCAATTTTTCAAAAAACTCGACAATGCACACACCGACAACAGGCAGGCCATAGCCCGTCTTACCAGCCATTTCTCTTTCATGCGAGACCAGTCTTTTTGTCAGGTCTGATCATTGTTTTGTTCCCGAATATTCGCTTGCGACGACCGTTAGGTTTGCGGTCATCTTGATTAATCGTGTGCAAATTTAAGCAAAAATTCAATAACTCGTATCATTTTTCACGGATTTTTTTGAAAAAATACGAAAAGGTGTTATCGAAACAACTGAATGAGACAAAAAAAAAAGAAAATGGGTGTAAGCTAGCTTAAAGACAACGTAGGTTAGCTTAAAGACAACGTAGGTTAGCTTAAAGACAACGTAGGTTAGCTTAAAGACGACGTAGGCTGACTTACGTTCATCGTAGGCTAGCTTTGGGACTTATCTCATACCGGAATCTGTGAGAGCCGTGTTCGAAGAAAAAAGCAGAGGCCCACCCAGATGGGTAGGCCTCTTGGCTTATTGTGAGAGAGAAGATTTACTTCTGAATCTTTCTGACGATGGTAGCACCATTGCCGAGCGTCATCTTCTGAATCATGATACCCTTCTGAGCGCGAGTAGCCTTGCGGCCGTCGAGCGTGAAGTACTCAATCTTCACCTGTACGGTCTCGTTGATGGTGTCGATGCCAGAAGCGTCGCCGTCAGGAGTGAGCGAGCTTTCCTTACCACAGTAGAAGAGCTTGAAGTCGTCGCAGACAACCCAGCTATTGGTCTTCTCCTGATCTTTCTTGATACCAACGGTCAGCTTACCGTCAGCCTTAACCTTGGCAACCACCTTATTGGTGTAAACGCCCTCGTTCACCTCCATGATACCCTTACCGCTTACCAGTGAACCCGGCAACCAATAGGTGTTATCCTCGACAGTGAATTCAGCCTCGCCCTGATAGCCAGTAGCGTCGAACAGAGCATCGCCAGCCTTCATGATGTTTGCAACAGGAGTAGAGTAGACAACGCTGTCACCGTCAACGGCATAGAGGAATGCCATCGTAGCGGCGGGATTAGCCTGCCAAGCGGTGTAGTTCTCGTCGTTGCCACCGATGCGGCACCATGCGTCAGCCTGTACAATGTAAGTACCCTCGGGCAGACCGATGATGTCCTGAGACATATCGAAGGCAATCTGCCAGAACTCAATAGCCTGAGCACCCTTCTGCTCGTCGTCGTTACCCAGGTTACCTGCGTTCTTCCAACCCTCAGCGGTGTTCACATAGTTAAACTCGTCGAAGAAGCTGTTGCTCTGGATAGCCATCGTGCACTCAGCAGGCTTTGCATCCGTTGCATTCTCCCAGCCCTCGGGGAAGGCGAGCTTGGTTCTCATTGCCTTAATCTGATTCAGCAGACCTTCAACTTCAGCATCCTCATATTCATGATTCTCAATACCATCGCTAATCGTAGTATAGAGCGTGCCTGCATCTGCCAAAGCAGCGGCGCTGGCTTCTGTATAATTTGACAGAGACTCATAGAATGACTCATTAGCCTTAGCCAGATCATTGAACAAGCTGGAAGAAGCAATGATAGAAGCGCTCAGGTCATAAGCAGCGCTCAGAGCGTCGAACATTTTCTGACCATCACTTGCAGCGATTGCGTCTGCAGCATCCTTCTTCACCTGAGCAGCCTGAGCAAAGACGTTCTTACCCATGGGCTGTTCGAGATTAATCTTAGCCAACTCCTCTTCGAGCAACGGCTTTACGAGCTCTGCAGTAGGCGTGCGATAAATCAGCTTGAAGTTATCGAAGATACACCACCAATCCTGATCCTTGTCCATCTTCACACCAATACGGAAGGTGTCACCCTCCTTAGCGATCAGACCGAAAGCCGTGGTCTTATACATACCCCACTTGAAACACAAGCTGGCAGCACCCATAGAGTTAGGATAGTTGGGAACAGCACCATTCCAAGAGTGACTTTCAACCACAGGCAGTGCGCCGTCAACATAGTGAGAGTCGTCAATCATTTCGGAGTAAACACTGGGGAATGAGCTCATAGCATTGTTCATATAGAGGTAAACCGGTGAGGGGAATTGGTCGCCCAGTTCATCGCCCTGAGTGTAACCACCAACCTCGCAACGTACGTAACCCTGAACCTGCAACTCATACATACCCTTAGGCAGATTCTTGATTTCCTGCCAGATGTCCCACTTGTGGCAATGCCAAGACTCGAAGCAGAAATTCTGTTCACCCAAAGCATTCACCATGATATCCTGATTGCCCTGTCCGAGAGGTCCACGAACTACGTTACCACCACTGATACGGTCAATCGTCCAGCCTTCAGCACCACCATAGTTGATGTCTTCATCATCATCGAAGCCTGCATTCTTGATATACTTGGTCATAACCTTTCCGTCATAGACTTCCTGCTTAGACTGTTCGTCAACAGTGGTAATCCAACCGTTAACCTTAGCGATTTCAGCTTCCAGCTGCTCGTTGGTCAGTGCAACATTTTCAATGATTGTCTCATAATCCTCATCGATATAGTCGCAGAGATCATACCAGTCGTAAGACTCCATATTCATGTATTCCGGATCGACTCTCATCTTATCTGCTTTTTCGCAGATCTTTACATAATCCTTCCAAAGCTTGATGTTGTTGTCAAGGTCAGCCTTAGCCTTGTTAACGCCACCGACAACGGCCTCAACCTCAGCCATAGAAGTAGCGGTCTTCTCGCCCTTGTATGCCTGCTCATAAGCTGTCAGATAAGCTGCCGTGTAGAGCGTGCCCTCTTCAATCTCATATTCGCCGAAGTTCTTCATAGCCTCGTTCACGTAGTTCTGACAAGCGTCAGCACCATTGCCGTAGAAGGTCAGCTTGAAGGTATCGAAGCAAGTCCAGTTATCAGCATCACCCAGCTTAGCAGGATTCTTCACACCGATACGGAGGGTGTCGCCTTCGTTCACAACGAACAGCACCTTGGTGTCATAGAGTCCCTTCTCAGCATAGAGACGGAAGCAAGAAGGATCGTTGGGGATGTAGTAGGTAATACCAGCTTCCTCATCGGTATAGCTCTGCTCACCAGCACCAACACCCCAAGGAGTATCACCTGCCATAGACTCAGTGTTCAGAGGTCCATAAGCATAGTTGAAGGGAACCTTCGACTCAATGCCACCAGCCGTTGCATACAGGAAGGCAGCAGGACCGATGTTTTTCTGCATATCGTTCCAAGAACCACGCCACATTGTCTGTGCACTCAAAGCATATACGCCAGCAGGCAGACCGATGATTTCCTGATAGGTATCGAACGTATCGTTCCACTTCTCAGCCACGTTAGCAGGACCATGAGAGCCAGAACCAACCATGTTAGGAGCAGTTCCGCTCCAGCCAGAATAGCTTGCATTGTCGAAGTTCGGGTTCACAATCTTACCGGTCATGTCAGAAGGCTTATCCCAAGTAGCATGACCTTTACCCCATTCTACAACAGCTGCGCTTAGGTCTTCAAGAGCTTTCTTCAGCTGAGCCTCAGTAGAAGCCTTGTCGTTATAGACTGCATCATAGTCAGCCGTCGCGTCAAAGCCGGCTGCCTTTGCATCGTCCAAAGCCTTCTTCAAAGACTTACGAGCCTCAACAATGGGATTCAGCTTGTCTAAAGCTGCTTTCAGTTCAGCGGCAGTAGCACTTGCGTTAGCCAGCAATGCCTGAGCGTCCTCAATAGGAGCATTTACTTCAGCACCAGCTTCAACAAGTTTCTTCAGGCTCTGCTTCTGAGAAATAATTTCAGTCAAATCAGAAGTAGCCTTTACAAGTTCATCAGCGCTGCTTGCACTATTGTTGTAAGTAGCCTCTGCGGCGGTTACATCAATTGTTAAAGCTGCAGCATCCTGAATGGCTTGCTTAAGACCCATTGCTGCGATGTACTGCTTGGCACCCTCTTGGTAAGTCTCATATTCATCACTATAAGTGAACTGCTCATAAGATGCGTATGTCACAGCCTTAAAATCAACGCTGGCACCTGCTGCAGAAGGATCTACATGACGAAGGATTGCAGTGAAAGCATCGCGATGGTTGCTGTCACCAGCAGTATTATCAGCTACAACGTACGTACCGTCAAAACCGAGATACATGCCTGTGAATGCAGGCTTATCAGCGATAAGAGCCACATTCTGGAAGCGAACCATACCGTCAACAATCTCATAAGCCCACGAGTAATTGCCCTGTGTGCCATGATCTACCCACGTAGCGTTGCCGTCATCGGTAAACATATTATGTTCGCCGGTATTACGCGCAGGGTTGTTAACATTGTTACAGAACAACTCATAAGAGCCCTCAGGAGCATCTGCCTCTGTAGCATCTGCTAACCAGATTTCCATACCGAAAGTACGGAGACTTGCCATTGTGTTCCAGCCATTACCACTGGCAAAGAACATCTTCGTGGCTGGGTTGAAGAGCACATAACGCTGACCGTCGGCGGTAAACGTGGTGAACTCTAACTGACTAGAAGGATCGGGCATTGTCCAGACACCTTCAGACACCGCAGCCGTAGCATTTGAACTCAATCCGAGCCAAAGTGCCGTCAAAACGAGTAGTTTTGAAATTTTCATAAGCTTTAGTTTTTAGTAAAAAGTTAGTAAATAAAAAGAATTATTCTCACGTGATTTAGCCTCTCGTGTTTACGCACAAGGGCAATTTCGGTGCAAATATAAGCAAAATTTCAATAACTCAAATCATTTTTCAAGGTTTTTTTCAAAAAAACAAAGAAAAAAGTGTTTTTCTAACAACTTATAGCACGATATGGAACATCGAATAGGATGATATTGAACGGCAATAGAAAGAGACTAAAGACAACCCATGGAGAAAGGCCGAGGAGTTAAATGCATTTGACTTCGATTCAAGTGCACTTAAACGTCACGTAAGTGCACTTAGCAACGACGTAAGCTCGCCTACGCAAATCATCTCCTATTTAGCCAGAGTCCGAAGACTGGGTCTTCAAGAAAGATACCATCCGGCGTTATGTCGATGAGTTCACGGTCACGAAGCGCTGTCTTGATGCGAGAGACGTTTGACTTCGTGCCAAGATTATATTGCTCGAGTATGGCTTTACTGCCGAAATCGCTGTGAACGCCGTCGCAGATAGCACGAATGAAGTTCAACTGATAGGACGTCAGTCCTTGTATATGCTGCTCAAACAAACCTGAGCACTGAGCCATCAGTGCCTGAACACCGTTTTTGAAATCCTGTTCAGTTGTCTCCTTATCGGTCTCAGCCAATACGTTCCAAGCCAACTGCTGCACATAAGAAGAATTATTCTCTACCGTCTCACAAATTCTCTGAGCTAGCTCTTCAGATATATGCTTACCCTGACTCTCAAAGCGCCTACAGATGAACGACACCCAGTCGGCCGTAGGAATCTTGTCAAGGTACATCATCTCACCAAACTGATAGAAGGGCATGCGGCGATTCTGGAACAACTTTGTCATCAGGTGTTTCTTGCTGCCGAACAGGCAATAGGACACATTGCGCTGATGTTGCCAGATGCCACGAAGCCGCTTCTGAATGGTAAGCGAATCACCGAACTCTCCTATCTGCTGAAACTCGTCTATACATATAATAAGGTGTACGCCCTGTTCTTTCGCAATCAGCTCGGGCAGCTGAAGGATTTCCTCAGGTTGATAGTTCTGAGGAGTGATACCCAGCGACAGTGACATCTCAGACATGGGCTCAGACGAAAAAGCCACTTTAGGTGTGAGTCTGAAGAGGAACCGTTTGATATTGTCTAAAATCTGCTCGGTCTTCGTGGCAGTCTCTTTCATCAAGACAGAAGCGAAACGGTTGTAGAAGTCATATTCACTACGACAGTCGTAGATATCCATGAACACGACCTTGATGGCAGGGTCGGTAATCTCCGACTTCACCTTCTTTACGATAGAACTTTTCCCCATACGACGCGGCGAAACAAGTATCACGTTGATACCATTCTCAAAATCCAGTTTCAGCCGTTTGGTTTCTTTCACCCGGTCTGTAAAGTTCTCGCCTTCTACAGACATTCCATAAACAAATGCCCTTTCCATCGTTCTGTGTTTGAGTTAATTGCGGGTGCAAATATACAAAAAATTTACTTGGTACACAACTTTGTGGACCACAAACTTGTGTACCAAGCTGATATTTAACATTCATTCAATCCGTGGAATCCATTGTGCAGAGAATTAAAAAGTCTGTTTCTTCAACTTGGCGCCACGCTTGGAAAGCTTGCGTGCAACTTTCTCGGGGCGCCAGTCGGGGAAGATGTTCTTGAGCTTGTATTTACGGGCCTGCTTCTTGTCGAGCACGGTCTCAGCCTCGCGCTCACCGTCCTGACCGATGAAGGTGACACGATTGGTAGACGGGGTAAGGAGGTTGCCATGGGCATCGCGCGTACCATATTCATAAAATTCGCACTCGCGCGTGCGTATACTCTGCGGATCGAAACGCTTCGGCGATAGGCGGTCAGGGGAGTCGA
>Ga0265300_10003844_pt1 | contig 12150 bp, 10 predicted proteins | sample AusTroGonzalo_MG_FD_193482 | JGI IMG/M metagenome (GOLD analysis project Ga0265300, IMG submission 193482) | Bovine rumen microbial communities from tropical cattle in Woodstock, Queensland, Australia - Gonzalo_03 | ecosystem: Host-associated > Mammals > Digestive system > Stomach > Rumen ... | reverse complement strand
CTTCCGCCTGATAGCGAACCCGGATGATGAGGAGGCCTTTAAGCGCATTATCAACTACCCGGCGCGCGGCATTGGCGACACCACGGTGGGCAAAATCATACAAACGGCGCAGGCTTACGGGGTAAGCTTGTGGCGGGTAATAAAGGACCCAGTGCTGTTCCCGATGGACGTGAGCAAGGGCACGATGACGAAGATACAGAACTTCCGCCAGCTGATAGAGGGCTGGATAGAGCGCCTGCAAACGGAGGATGCCTACACGCTGGGCCACGATATCATTATGAACTCGGGCATCAGCAAGGATATCTACAGCGGACGCAACCCTGAGGACATATCGCGACAGGAAAACCTGGAGGAGTTCTTAGGTGGTATGCAGGACTTTGTGGAGAGTCGCCGCGAGGAGGATATGGGCGACGAGGTGTATCTGCCTGATTTCCTGCAGGAGGTGGCGCTGCTGACGGATCTGGACAGCGACGATGGCGACAGCAACGATAAGGTGGTGCTGATGACGGTACACGCTGCCAAGGGACTGGAGTTCCCAACGGTGTTTGTGGTGGGACTGGAAGAAAACATCTTCCCAAGTCCGATGTGTACCAATTCGATGCGCGAACTGGAGGAGGAGCGACGCCTGCTGTACGTAGCGATTACACGAGCGGAGAAGCACTGTATATTGACCTGTGCACAGAACCGATTCCGCTACGGACGTATGGAGTACGACACACCATCGCGCTTTATACGTGATATCGACCCAGAACTGCTGCAGGTACACAGCGAAGCGGGTGGGGCAGGCAGCTTTGGTGCGCCCCAGCGTAAGGCTTACAACCGCTACGATGGCGGGGCTTACGGCACTGGTACCACAGGTGGTTACAGCCGTAGCAGCAGATATGAGAGCGAGGGCCCAGAGTGGATGCAGAACCCACGCCCGGTGGCCACGCAGTTTAAGGCCGACCCGAAGCCGAGAGCGGTGGCTCCACGACAGCCAGAAAAGCCCGTGAACCCGTTTGGTGCCAACTTTAAGCGTGTGTATAATGCGGTGGCACCACGACCCATGGCGAGCGACCCGAGTGCAAGCGACCTGCGCGAGGGGGCACGTATAGAGCACATGCGCTTTGGTGTGGGTACAGTGGTACGTATAGAGGGTACGGGTGAGAACACCAAGGCAACGGTAGAATTTACCAATGCGGGTACCAAGCAGCTGCTGCTGAAATTTGCTAAGTTCAAGGTGATAGGTTAAGGCCTACGCAAGGCATATAAAAAATTAGAGCGACTCGTCATCGGGTCGCTCTATTTGTCTTTTACCGGCTTTCGGCAGATGCTTCTTCTTACGGATCCAAGCCGCCTTGCGGGCTTCGTAATCCTCGTGATGCTTCTCTAAAAATCCGTCGGCCATATCTGTTTACTGCTTAAATTTGGCATAGATTACCTTTACCTCGATAGGCGAGTTAGCGCCACCAACAAGCTTGGTACTTGAGAGTCCGAGCTGGTTGTGAACATCCGAGATAACTGTGGTGCTATAGCCGTAGCTATCGTAAGATGTCTTGCTGGTGGTAGCAACTGGTACCAGTACCACCTTATTCCAATCGGGGTGCTTGGCCTCCCAGGCAGCATCGCTCTTCAGGCCCTCGGCCTTCTGGCGTGCCATCTGTGTAATCAGGTTACCAATATTACTAAAGGTGTAAGCATTGGTGCTGAGTGTGGCCATAAACGATGTGGTGTAATCGTACATGGTCTTATTCTCGAAGAACGAGTACAAGCTATCCTTCTGCACCATCAGAATATTCTGTGGGGTGCCGATGGGGTACTTGGTGTTCTGTACGCCGCTGTTCTCGCGCTCGAAAGTAACGCTTACCGACAGCAGTGAGTCGTTGGCATGAGCCAGCGAGATATCGTCAACAGGCAGTGTTACCTCGGTAAAGATGCCGGCAGGCGACTTGAGGTAAGTGCAGCTGTTGTCGGCTACCAGGCGGTTAAGCGCAGCCTTATCGTTCTCGATATGTGAAGTCTGCAATACCTCGGGAGTCGACGACAGATAGATAGTGGCTGTGTAAGTAGAATCTTCCTCCTTATAGCGGAACTGCGAAACCAGGTCGATCTGACTGATATTGGCCATCACGCCCAGACCATCCGACACCTCGAAGTTGAAGCCAGGAACCAATGTGTGGATAAAGGTGTAGGCATTCTTGAACTTCTCAGGGTTAGAATAATACTGGCGCATGAGATAGGTGCCAAAGTTATTATAGGTATTGCCGTCCTTATCGGTATAAGGATCGTTGAGCGAAATGCTTGCAAACTCGGCGTAACCTGATGTGCTGCGAAGACTATCGGAGAAGTGCAGGTTTGAGAGTGCGAACGACGAGCTCTTGTTGATACCATCCTTACGTACATAGCCCTCGACAACGGGGTCGAAATTGCTGTAGTACGAACCATCCTCGACGGGCACAGCCAGCTCCTTAACCTTTACCTTGAGTGGTGTGAGCGAGTCGCCATAGCACTTGCTACGGTCGAAGATGAGCCAGATTTCGCACGAGTCGGCAGCGATATCGCCATCGCTCTCGCTAAGAATGGTGCTCTTATCGGGCAGTGAAAAGCCTTCGAGCATATTAAACTGAGCCATAAACTCGTTCTTTACGTACGAGTTAGTCTCAGGATCCTTTACCTTTCCGAAATAGCAATCAAAGGTTTTTGAGTAAACCGAATCGGCCATGATGGAACGTGATGTAGCCTGGTACACACCAGTAGAGAACACCATCTTATCGCTCTCGTTGGTAATCGACGAGCCGATAGTTTCGGTATCCTCGCTACAAGATGCCATCGCCATTGCGGTGATTGCAATCGCTGTAAACAATCTAAGTTTCATGTATCGTTGTTTTGGACTTTATTTCTCTTACTTGGCCTCGTCGGCATACAGCGACTCATAGAATGCCTCGTAGGCATCGCCAAAGTCCTCCTGATAACCGAGCAGTGGCTTGTTCTTGGCTGCTGCATAATCGCTAAGCACCTTGCTTGCATCGGGCACAGCCTGGATAACACCATCGCTATAGTCGATTGCCAACTTACCTAACTCGTCGAAGTCGAATGTGTCATTATACTCGGTAAGCAACTCGGGCTTGGCATCGCGGAACTCCATGAACTGCTTGAAATCAGAACCGAAATCCTTCTCGATGCTCTTATTGTAAAGCGAGGTTACAACCTTGGTCTCGGCAAACGAAGGCTCGTCGCGATAGGCGGTCTTTACATAGAAAGGCACTACGCCAGCCATCCAACCCTGACAGTGAATGATATCGGGCACCCAGCGCAGCTTCTTAACGGTTTCGAGTACACCACGTGCGAAGAAAATAGCACGCTCGCCATTATCGTCGTACTCTACACCTTGCTCGTCGCGCTCTATCAGGCGCTTACCAAAGTAATCGTCGTTATCGATGAAATACACCTGCACACGAGCAGACTGGATTGAGGCAACCTTAATGATAAGAGGGTGATCGGTGTCGTTAATGATAAGGTTCATACCCGAAAGTCGGATGACTTCGTGTAACTGACCACGACGCTCATTAATATTACCCCACTTTGGCATGAAGGTACGAATCTCGTGACTGCGTTCCTGCATAACCTTTGGAAGGTTCTTTCCCATGAGTGACAATGCATTGTCGGGGACGTAAGGAGTGATCTCCTGATTGATAAATAGTATCTTCTTTTTAGCCATCTTTGGATGATTTTACCATGCAAAGGTACTAATATTTTTGCACAAAAATGCGAATTTGTGCTCGTTTTTAGCAAAAATTAGGCACTTTATGCCCCTTTTTTTAGTTTCTTTGTTGCTTTTATTATAAATAAGGTGTAAAAACGCCCTTAAACGTACTTTTGAATGAGTGATACAAAACGTTCGCCATACTTGCCTTTTTTATGCTCGCCGATGCCCTGGATGTTGCCAAACTGAGCCAGCGAGGTGGGCTTGATGGTGGCCAATGAATGGAGCACCTTGTCGCTGAAAACGATGTATGGAGGGAAGCCTTCTTCTTCGGCACACTGCTTGCGCAGCTGACGGAGGGCTTCGAACAGTTTGGGATCCTCGATACCGGTGGTTGGGGGCAATCCGGGGATGGTGATGGTGGGTATCTCCAAACGCAACTTGGGTTTCTTCTTAGGTGCCTCCTTGGCACTATGATCTACCACACACAGCTGGGCGGTTTTTCGACCGTAAAGCACATCGTCGCCAATGGCGGTTACCTTTACCTTGTTGCCATCGTTGTAGGCTATCTCGATAAAGCCCATCTGCAGCATCTGCAACAGATAGTCCTGCCAGTCGGTCAGGCTCAGGTCATGTCCCACACCAAAGGTTTTCAGGCGGTCGAACCCCTGGCGCATCACAGCAGGCGAGCGCATACCTTTCAGAATCTCGATGATGGTTGAAATGCGGATATCCTCGTTGGCACGTTTGGCGGCGCTCAGGGCCATCTGCACATAACGGGTGCCGTCAAAGCGCTGGGGTGGGTTGTCGCACACATCGCAGTTGCCGCAGTCGTGGTCGGTCTGCTCACTAAAATAGTTCAACAGTATGCGGCGGCGGCACACGTTGGATTCGGCATACTCCTGCATGCGTTTCAGCTTGTCCATATTCACATCCTGCTGACCACTCTGACGGGCAAACTCAGTAAGCTGGATGATATCGGCCAGCGAGTAGAACAGCACGGTATCGGCGGGGGCACCATCGCGACCGGCACGACCAATCTCCTGATAAAAACTCTCGATGCTTTTGGGCATGTTGTAATGGATTACCCAGCGCACGTTGCTCTTATCGATACCCATACCAAAGGCGATGGTGGCGCATACCACCAGCAGCTGATCGTTCTTGAACTGCTCTTGCGTCTGACTGCGCTCTAACGACGACAAACCGGCATGATAGGCAGCGGCGTTGATACCTTTTTTACGCAGGTCGGCAGCTACCTTCTCGGTGGTTTTACGACTGAGACAGTAGATGATGCCTGCATCGTTGGGGCGCGCCTTGATGAAGTTGAGAATAAAGTGCATTTTCTCGGCCGATTTGTAGCCTCTTTTTACCGACAAACTAAGGTTGGGGCGATCGAAGCTTGACACAAACTCGCGCGCGTTCCTTAATTTAAGTTGCGTAAGAATATCTTGGCGGGTAATCTTATCGGCGGTGGCCGTTAATGCCATCATGGGCACATTGGGAAATTTTTCGCGCAGCACACCCAACTGGGTATATTCGGGACGGAAATCATGACCCCACTGACTGATGCAGTGGGCCTCGTCGATGGCAAAGAGCGATATCTGCAGATGCTGCATAAAATAATCCATCTCGGCCAGCAGTTTCTCGGGTGATATATACAGCAGTTTTATCTGTCCGGCTAAGCATTTGCGACGAATCACGGTATCCAGCGTGGGGTCGTTTCCACTGTTCAGGGCTTCGGCCTCGATACCATTCGAACGCAGCGTCTCGACCTGATCCTTCATCAAGCTGATGAGCGGCGAGATAACGATGGTGATGCCAGGCAGCGCCAAAGCGGGAATCTGATAGCAAATACTTTTACCTCCACCCGTAGGCATGAGCACCAACGCATCATTGCCCGCAATCACGTGGCGGATGATTTCTTCTTGGTTCTGACGGAAGGAAGAATAGCCGAAATATTGTCGTAAAATGCCAAAAATATCCATATTTTTTCAATTTTTCGGCAAAGGTAATACTTTTTTTGCAAATTTTCGGTATTTGTCTTTGTTAAATGAAAAAAAGTTTTTATCTTTGCACATCGTTAAAAATAAAGGTCAAAAAAGCAAATGGCAAAGTACAACATTATTGAAAAGAAAGAGAAGGCAGCGGCTTACAGAAGTTTGGTAAGCCCCAAAATGATGGACGAGATGCAGGAAAAAATCATGAACATCATCGTCATGCAGAAGAAGTATCGCGACAAGGATTATTCGGCAAAGAAGCTTGCCGAGGATTTAGGCACAAACACACGTTACATCTCGGCTGTGGTAAACGTTCGTTTCCACATGAACTATACTTCGTTTGTAAATAAGTATAGAATCGACGAGGCTATGAGTATTCTGGTTGACAAGCGCTATCAGGATTTGCGCATGGAGGAGGTGAGTGATATGGTAGGTTTTGCTAACCGCCAGTCGTTCTACGCTTCGTTCTATCGCGTGATGGGTATGACTCCACGCGACTACCGTCTGCAGCACCTGGAGCAGCACCCAACCATGAAGGCAACAAACGTAAAACGTGGTCGCAAACCCAAAAATGCAAAATAAGCGTGGGATTTAACTATCAAGACGAGCGTTTTGCAGATCTGCAAATGCTCCGTTATCGTTTGAACGGGTTTGAAAAGCTATCGTTACAGCAGAAAAAGTTAGTTTACTACCTGTCGAAAGCGACACTGTTCGGACGAGACATTACATTTGATCAGTTTGGTAAATACAACCTCCGCATCCGCAAGATGTTGGAGGTTGTATATGTTGATATGAATATGCCGCACGATAACGATGACTTCAAGGCGCTTGAGGTGTATCTGAAGCGTGTGTGGTTCTCAAGTGGTATTCACCATCACTATGGTTGCGAAAAGTTCAAGCCAGGATTCTCGGCCGAGTATCTGCGCGAGGCACTGCATCAGGTTGAAGCATGCAAGCTGCCACTGAAATCGGGCGAAACCATCGACGAGATGTGCGACGAACTCTTCCCTGTAATCTTCGACGAAGAGGTGATGCCCAAACGCGTGAATCAGGCCGACGGCGAGGATTTGCTGCTGACATCGGCCATGAACTTCTACGATGGTGTGACACAGGCCGAAGCCGAAGCTTTTTACGAGCAGCAGAAGCAGCAGAACAAAATGCACGACACACCACCTTCGTACGGTTTGAACTCTACCTTGGTAAAGGAGAACGGCGAAGTGAAGGAGCAGGTGTGGAAAGCCGACGGCAAGTACGGCAACACCATCCGCCATATTATATATTGGTTAAGAAAAGCCTACGATGTGGCCGAGAATGATAAGCAGAAATCAAGCATTACTTTATTGATTATGTATTATCTGACAGGCGACTTGCAGTTCTTTAATCATTATTGTATAGAATGGCTGCAGGATAAGGAGTCGAAAATCGACTTTATCAACGGATTCATCGAGGTGTATGGCGACCCATTAGGACTGAAAGGTTCGTGGGAAGGCTTGGTGGAGTATATCGACGAAGAGGCCACTCATCGCACACAGACCATCAGCCAGAACGCCCAGTGGTTCGAGGATCACTCGCCAGTAGATGCGCGTTTCCGCAAGCCTGTAGTAAAAGGTGTGTCGGCCAACGTGATTTGTGCCGCTATGCTGGGGGGCGACGAATATCCCGCTACGGCCATCGGCATTAACCTGCCAAACGCCGACTGGATTCGTGCTGCTTACGGCAGTAAGAGCATTACCATCAGCAATATTACCGATGCGTATAACAAGGCTTCGAAGGGCAGCGGTTTCAAGGAGGAGTTTGTAAGCGACGAAGAGACGCTGCGACTGATTGAGAAATACGGCGACGTGTGCGACGACCTGCATACCGACCTGCACGAGTGCCTGGGTCATGGTAGCGGACAGTTGTTGCCTGGCGTTGATCCCGATGCGCTGAAGGCTTACAGCAGCACGATAGAGGAGGCGAGAGCCGACCTGTTCGGACTGTACTATATAGCCGACAAGAAGCTGGTAGAGTTAGGCTTGGTACCCGATGAAGAGGCGTACAAATCGCAGTATTATACGTATATGATGAATGGCTTGATGACACAGCTGATACGTATTACCCCAGGCAACCAGCTGGAGGAGGCGCACATGCGTAACCGCGCGCTGATAGCCCACTGGTGCTACGAGAACGGCGACGTAATCAAGCTGGTGAAGCGCGAGGGTAAAACCTACGTTGAAATCAGCGATTATGCCGAACTGCGCTCGCTGATTGCCCGCTTGCTGGCTGAGATTCAGCGTATTAAGAGCGAGGGTGACTACGAGGCTGCCCGCGATCTGGTGGAGCGTTATGCCGTAAAGGTAGATGCCGAGCTGCACGCTGAAGTATTAGACAGATACAAGAAGCTGAACCTGGCACCTTACAAGGGCTTTATCAATCCGCAGCTGATGCCCGTTTACGATGAAAACGGCGAAATAAGCGACATTACGGTAAGCTACAGCGAAAGTTATGCCCACCAGATGCTGCGCTACAGCGCGGAGTACGGAACGCTGATTTGATGAAACATTAAACATTATACTTTAAGATTAATGGATTTAAACCAACAGATAAAAGAGATTAAGCAATCATTCCGTCTGATGATGGACGGGATGGTTGCTGCTTCTATGCGCAATAAAGGCGCCAACTACAAACTGAACTGGGGTGCCACCTTGCCACGACTGAAGGCTAAGGCCGATGAAATCGGACAGAACTACGACTTGGCTATCGCACTTTGGAAGGAAAACGTGCGCGAATGCAAGATATTGGCCACCATGCTGATGCCAGCCGACAAGATGCTGCCTGAAGTAGTAGATATTTGGATGGAACAAACTGATAGTCAGGAGATTGCAGAGCAAGCTTCATTTAATTTATATCAGTATCTGCCTTATGCTGCCGACAAGGCTTACACCTGGATGGCATCGGATAAGGAGCTGTATCAGCTATGCGGATTCCATATTCTGTCGCGTCTGTTTATGAATAAACAGGAGCCCAACGAGCGTGGCATCAACGAGTTTATCGATCAGGCATTGGCTGCCCTCGAAGGCGACAGCTTGATGGTGAAGAAAGCAGCCATGAATGCCATGATTAGATTTGCAGAAATTGGATTAGTATACGAACGTCTTGCAAAAAGTGCATTAAAAAGGGCTAATTTAGAATTTTTTTAAATAAAGTTTCTTTTATCTGCCCGAAAATGCGTACCTTTGTGCGGTTTTCTTGATAGATTCAGATGAAAGAAAGTATAATTGTGGCCGTAGAAAGGCTTTTGGACAACTATCTTGAGATGAACAATCATCGCAAGACACCTGAGCGATACACCATCCTCAGAGCCATCTACAGCATCAACGGGCACTTTACACTCGACGACCTGAAAGCCCGACTGGCACAGGAGATGGATTTCCCCGTTAGCAGGGCTACCTTATATAATACGCTGAATCTGTTTATGTCGCTCCGACTGGTAGTTAGGCACCGTTTTCAAGGTTCGACCAAATACGAGGCCTGCTACGATAACCAAAGTCATTGTCATCAGATTTGCACCATGTGCGGTAAGGTTACTGAGGTTAAATCGCCTGAGATCAAAGCTGCTGTGGAGAATATGCATCTGAAACGATTCAGAAAAGACGGCTTTACGCTGTATGTTTACGGCGTGTGCAGTACCTGTCAGACTAAGATGACAAAGCGCAAGAAGACAACAACCACGAAAAAAAAGAGTAACAACAAGAATAAAACTGAAAAATGAACAAAGGTAAAGTTGATGTCCTGCTGGGCTTGCAGTGGGGCGACGAAGGAAAAGGTAAGGTGGTCGACGTGCTGACCCCTAAGTACGATGTGGTTGCCCGTTTTCAGGGTGGTCCTAACGCTGGTCATACACTGGAGTTTGAGGGTCAGAAGTATGTGCTTCGCTCAATCCCTTCAGGTATTTTCCAGGGCGACAAGGTAAACATTATCGGTAATGGTGTAGTGCTGGCTCCAGACTTGTTTATGGAAGAGGCCAAGGCACTCGAGGCAAGCGGACACGAGCTGCGTAGCCGTCTGCACATCTCAAAGAAAGCCCATCTTATCATGCCTACCCACCGTGTGCTGGATGCTGCATACGAGGCTCAGAAGGGTAAGGATAAGGTAGGTACTACCGGTAAGGGTATCGGTCCTACTTATACCGACAAGGTAAGCCGCACAGGTTTGCGCGTTGGTGATATCCTTGAGAACTTTGAGGAGAAGTACGCTAAGGCAAAGGCTCGCCACGAGGCTATCCTGAAGTCGCTCAACTTTGAGTACGACATCACTGAGGTAGAGAAGAAGTGGCTGGAGGGTATCGAGTACCTGCGCCAGTTCCCCATCGTAGATTCAGAGCACGAGCTGAACAACCTGCTGAAGAGCGGTAAGAGCGTGCTGTGTGAGGGTGCTCAGGGTACTATGCTCGACGTCGACTTTGGTTCGTATCCTTTCGTTACATCATCTAACACCATCTGCGCTGGTGCTTGCACTGGTCTGGGTATCGGTCCCAACAAGATTGGCGACGTTTACGGTATCATGAAGGCTTACTGCACACGTGTAGGTGCTGGTCCATTCCCCACAGAGCTGTTCGACGAGACAGGTAAGAAGATTCGCGACCTGGGTCATGAGTACGGTGCTGTTACCGGTCGTGAGCGTCGTTGCGGTTGGATCGACCTGGTAGCCCTGAAGTACTCTATCATGGTGAACGGTGTTACCCAGCTGATTATGATGAAGAGCGACGTGCTGGATGGTTTCGACACTATCAAGGCTTGCGTGGCTTACAAGCAGAACGGACAGGAGATCGATTACTTCCCATACAACATCGAGGATGGTATCGAGCCCGTATATCAGGAGCTGCCAGGCTGGAAGACCGACATGACCAAGTTTACCAGCGAGGATCAGTTCCCCAAAGAGTTCAACGATTACATCAAATTCCTCGAGGCCCAGTTAGAGACTCCTATCAAGATTATCTCTATCGGCCCCGACCGCGATCAAACAATTGTAAGAAAGTAATAAATGGCACAGAAACCTTCTATTCCAAAAGGCACGCGCGATTTCTCGCCAATGGAGATGGCGAAGCGCAATTATATTTTTGATACCATCAAACAGGTGTATCAGCTCTACGGCTTTCAGCAGATAGAGACCCCCGCTATGGAAACCCTCGGCACACTGATGGGTAAATACGGCGAAGAGGGCGACAAACTGCTGTTTAAGGTGCTGAACTCGGGCGACTACCTCTCGAAGGTTACACCCGAGGAACTGGCTGAGCGTAACTCGCTGCGACTGGCAGCCAAACTCTGCGAAAAGGGTTTGCGTTACGACCTTACCGTACCTTTTGCCCGCTACGTGGTGATGCATCGCGAAGAACTGCAGTTGCCTTTCAAACGCTACCAGATGCAGCCCGTTTGGCGCGCCGACCGCCCACAGAAGGGTCGCTACCGTGAGTTCTGGCAGTTTGATGGCGACATCGTAGGTTCCGACTCGTTGCTGAACGAGGTGGAGCTGATGCAGATTGTAGATACCGTATTCAGCCGTTTCGGCGTACGTGTTCAGATCAAGATCAACAACCGCAAGATACTGACTGGTATCGCCGAGGTAATCGGTGCTGCCGAGAAGATTGTAGATATCACCGTTGCTATCGACAAGCTGGATAAGATCGGACTCGACAACGTGAACCAGGAGCTGCGTGAGGACGGCCTGAGTGACGAGCAGATTGAGAAGCTGCAGCCTATCATCTCGCTCGAGGGTACCAACGACGAGAAGCTGAACACCATTGCCGAGGTGCTGGCTACCAGCGAGACTGGACTGAAGGGCGTTGAGGAGACACGCTTTATCCTCGACACACTGAAGACACTCGGACTGAAGAACGAGATTCAGCTCGACCTGACACTGGCTCGTGGTTTGAACTACTACACAGGTGCCATCTTCGAGGTGAAGGCGCTCGACGTACAGATTGGTTCGATCACAGGTGGTGGTCGTTACGACAACCTGACTGGTATCTTCGGTATGCCTGGTATCTCGGGCGTAGGTATCAGCTTTGGTGTAGACCGTATCTTCGACGTGCTGAACGCACTCGACTGCTATCCAAAGGATGCTACCAACGGCACCCAGCTGCTGTTTATCAACTTTGGCGAAAAGGAGACAGCTTACTGTCTGCCATCGGTTGCTAAGGCTCGCGAGGCTGGCATCCGCACAGAGATCTTCCCCGATTCTACCAAGATGAAGAAGCAGATGTCGTATGCTAACGCTAAGCAGATTCCATTCGTAGCACTGGCTGGTGAGAACGAGATGGCTGCCGGCAAGCTGACACTGAAGAACATGGAGACTGGTGAGCAGAGCCTGATCACCATCGACGAGATTATCAAAACGATTCTTGCTTAATCGTTTATATAACTATCCAATCCCCCTCCGCACGTTGGAGGGGGATTTCTACTAAAACAATTAAAACAATGAAGAAACTTACCT
>Ga0265300_10003841_pt1 | contig 12162 bp, 10 predicted proteins | sample AusTroGonzalo_MG_FD_193482 | JGI IMG/M metagenome (GOLD analysis project Ga0265300, IMG submission 193482) | Bovine rumen microbial communities from tropical cattle in Woodstock, Queensland, Australia - Gonzalo_03 | ecosystem: Host-associated > Mammals > Digestive system > Stomach > Rumen ... | reverse complement strand
CTACCCCTCACGCATTGGCTAACCGCCTCTATCGAATAAGAAAGAAACTATACAAACAACTTCAGAAGATATGACAACACCCAAAGATACTGACATCCGCGAGGCTCTGCGACGCAAATATGCCAATGTGCCGCAGATGAGGACCCCTCTCCAACTCCCCCGGGGGGAAGAGAAAAAGCGTTTCCCCTGGCATCAATGGTTATACCCCATCTCTGCCGTTGCTGCTATCCTTGTTATAGCTTTTATTCTTAGGCCTGGCAATTCCAAGGTAGAAACACCTGTGGTAGCAGAGGTAGTGGAGCAGCCGGCACCAGAGGCACCAAAGGTTTCTGAGTACTCTGAGTCCTCCGAGAAATCAGAACCTTTAGAGCCTTCAGAACCTGTTAAACCTAAGAGAACCCACAAAGTTCGTAAGGTCCAGGAAGAGCCTTTGCTTGCAGAAGCGGAACCAAGAGTGGAAGAGAATGAAGTGGAGGCTGGGGATGGGAACCATACTGTAGAGCGGACAGACCCGATGCTTTTGGCAGCAGCCTTCGAACAGGATATCCGTTCCAGAGGTGACCGCCTGCGTCATGAGATAATCCAAACGATAATTAATCCATAAACAGTACATAAGATTATGAAAAAGATTCTCACTGTTATGCTTTTGGCAGCCTTTGCTGTCACAGCTCAGGGACAGCAACCCGATTCGCGTCTTACTCAGTTGGATGAGTACTTCCGTCAGCAGGGGTATACAATTTCCATTTCACAGCAGAATTGGGGAAGCGGAGTCCAATGCCATACAGGAACCCATCCCATTCAATTCATGGACTTGGGAGAGAAAGATACTTCCCCGGAAGGTTTAAACAGGGCAAAAAAAAGAAAAGAGATGAAACAGCTTTTCCTTGACTCCATACGCATTGCTTTCGCTAAACTGGGTAAAGAGAGCACGGAAAGCTATATGTACGAATATCACAAAAACGACAAAGACACCATTAAATATTCTTACAAAAACACTATTCCTGATAATAATTCACGTGAATTTGCCAGCTTTGATTTCAGAAGGAGTCCTCGTAAAAGCAATGACTCTGGGAATAACACGATCATATCAGAGTATCTTCTGTACAGCCACTTTTCTGTCATACCCACCGGCATAGCAAAGAGTGATATGATTGCTTTTGACGGAGAAGCCTTCAATTCACATATTCAGCCCGTCATTAAAAAATTTATGCAACTGGAGGGTGCAAAATCTTATCCTGTTCATTGGCAGCACGACGAAGGCTTTGACAAGGACGGTGATTTTGAACCTTGGCATCATAATGAAAAGCAGGCAGGTATTTCCACAGGTACTCATTATTACATTCCATCTGAACACAAGGATGAGGTTCAAACCCTATTCCGCGAACTGATCTCGCTGTCACACGATTATGTTAACAAGCACCCTGAGCAGTTTTATATGATTAACTTATATCCTGCCATCCCAGTTTCGGCTCCCGGCAATGTCGTTAGTGGTCCATCCATCCTTGTGCAAGGGGAAAACAACAAAGGCAAAGAGGTGTTCCATATGAGCTGTGCATCCGATAAAAACGGCTATCATGTCTTTTCCTGTACTATCAAAGGTGTGGGCTGGATACCCAGCGAATGTACAAGCCTGAAGAGCTACATCAACGGCAAGAAGGTGTACATAAAAGGTATGGAGCCCAAGAAGGAGAAGAAATAGAATTAGATTAGTTTTAAAGTTAAGATAAAGCTACCATAGGCTCCCGCGTTGCGAACCGTGGGAGTTTTTTGTTTTATCCCCCTGATACATAATATTTTCGCCCTAAGGATAAAACTCTTTATTACGGCATATAAAACTATTTTCAAGCCCTGAAAATAATTATTTTAGCCGTTCTGGCATGTTTTCTCCTTAGCATTCCATAGTTTTGTCCCTAGGGGTGATCTGTTTTCCTCAGGGGCTTGATGTTAAAACTACTTAAATAGTTCGTTTCGACTGCAAGATTTTCCTATTTCGTGCGTTTATATAAATAGGAAGTATTAATTTTGTCTGATAATAAACTAAAAACAATACAACACACACTATTATGAAGCGAACAATCATTGCATCGCTGCTGGCAGTCTTCTGTATGACGGCTGTGGCACAGAAAACAGTTGTATGGAACAATCCATCAGCTTTTATGGGAGAAAGTACAGGTGAATTCAAAATCACCAAGGTAGAACTGAAGTCAACGGAAACGGTGCTGCATGTACATGCCGACTATTATCCGGGTGGTAAATTTAGCTTTAGCAAGAATTCATTTGTGCAGACACCTGACGGTAGTAAGTATTCCATTACCAGTGGGGCAAAGACTTCTGAGGAAGAAACGGATTTTCCGTTGGATACTTTCTATGAGGTGCCTGAAAGCGGGAAGCTCAACTTGGCTCTACACTTCAACCCTGTACCAATGGATACCAAGCAGATGGATTTCATGGAAGGATATGGCGAACGCGATTTCAAGTTCTGGAACATCTGCGACGGCAAGACAAAGCAGAAGCTGGTGCTGCCCGACGACTGGAAGGATGTGAAATACGCCAAGGACGAAACCCTGCCGGATGCCAAGATTAATAAAGGCATTGCTACCATCAAGGTTAAGATGCTGGGGTATAAGCCTGCCATGAAAATGGAGCTCCATGTGGGCGGTTTTACACCTTTAGGCTCAAGGGAACGTTTCGGGAAGGAGTTCCCGTTTGCCGACGACGGTACTGTTAAGGTTGAGATCCCCTTGTGGCTGACGCGCGAGGTGACTGTTGGCATACCGGGAATGGCCTTCTCAAATATTGTTGTTGCTCCTGGGCAGGAAACCTCTATCCTGATGAAGGTAACCAGTGACTATCGTCCGTTTGTAGCTTTCAAGGGGTACCTTCCCAAAACCAATATGGACTTGGCAGATGCAGATGCTAAGTTTGATTCCTTTACAGATGACTATGGAATTTTTCTGGAAGTGAAGGATTGTAATACACCTGCACAGCGCAAGAAGTGTCTGGCGGACATTTTCAACCAGAGCATCTCCAAAATCAATTCTTCTAAGTACACCACTGCCGCCAAAGACCTGCTGTGTATGGGGGTGGAAGAGAACTACATAAAATGGACACGCGACTTTGCAAGTGTATTCTGCGAATATTATGTAGATGAAGATGGGGTTGTAGTGAGAACCTCTAGGAATCACGCAGAGAATTACCAGAAATGTAAGGATATGCTTCCTCTGACAGAAGAAGAAAAGGCATACACCTGGAAGTATCTGAATGAGCCTGCATCCCCTTGCAGTAAGGCGTTCTGGGATACGATGGTGAGCAGATATGACCATAATGCTAAGAAGAATAATTCCTACAATAATGCCCTTCGTGAGATACCAAGTCTTTTGGGTGTTAGAGGCAACGTCCAAGTAGTTTATGCTAAACATAAAGACCCTTTTGAAGGATTCCTCAGTGGAGATGCTCCAGAGGATTGCAAGAATGTTATCCGTGAATATCAGGCCGAGCAGAAGCGTATTGCCCAGCAACTGGCTAACCAAGAGAGTGTCTTCTATAAGAAGTGTGACGATGTGGCACCCGAGAACATCCTGCAGACCATCCTTGATAAATACAAGGGTAAGGTGGTAGTCATTGATATCTGGGCTACATGGTGCGGTCCTTGTCGTGCCGGTCATAAGGCAATGAAGCCAATGAAGGAGGAGATGAAGGGTGAGAACATACAGTTTGTCTATATCACATCGCCCTCTTCGCCTCTGGCTACTTGGCAGGAGATGATCAAGGAAATAGACGGTGATCACTACTATCTGACAACAGAGCAGTATAACTACATCCTTGACAAGTACGAGTCCGACGGTATCCCTACCTATGCCATCTATGATCCTCAGGGCAAAATGACCTTCAAGAAAATAGGCTACCCAGATGTTAATCAGTTCAAGAAAGAAATAGAGAAAGCTCAGGAATCCAAATGAAGCGGACAATTATCGCATCGTTGCTAACCGGGTAAAGGCAGAATAATTTGCCACAAACTTGCCGGTATCGGCAAAAAGTGATATATCTGTGATAGAAAACGGGGAAAAAACTTGCCGATAGAAGAAGCAAACTATCATGGTTTCACTACTAATCTTCATTCTTTTTTTTGACTTTTGCAGACCTCAGTCGTATAATGAGTAGAATAACAACAGAAAAAGGTGCAAACAGAGAGTGAGATAATACAACAATGTAGGGACGGCAACAAGGAAGCCTTCCGATGGTTGGTGCAGCAGCATCAACGGTTGGTGTTCTCTCTGGCGCTGAAGATGCTGGCCGACGAGGAAGAGGCTAAGGATGTGGTGCAGGAGACGTTCATTCGTGTATGGCAACGCATCGGTGACTATAATCCGCAGAAGCCCTTCACTACTTGGCTCTACACCATCGCCTCGCACCTCTGTCTGGACCGACTGAAACAGATGCGCCGCATCCTGCCCCTGCCAGAAGACGAGCGAGTGCTGCAACGCTTCGCCAACGATGAGCAGCAGACACTGGAGAATAGCGAGTGGGTGGCCATCGTGAGGATGCTGGCAGAAGGACTCAGCCCCAAGCAAAAACTGGTGTTCACGCTCTGCCAGTTGGAGGGCCTGCCCTCAGCAGAAGTGGAACAGATAACAGGGCTGGATGCCAAGCAGGTGAAGAGCAACCTGTATGTGGCCCGCCAAACGATACGCGAACGACTAAAACACTTAGGTTATGAATAAAACTGATGATATACTGGAGAAGCTGAAGAACATGCAGCAACCCGAGATAAACAATCCTATAGAACTCACGGATTTGATAATGGGAAGCCTTGATTCAGCTCCCTCCCTACAAGGGAGGGCAAGGGGAGGGTCCGTTATCCTTCCTATTGTACGGACGGTGCTCTCCCTTGCCGCCATGTGGATTGTAGGCTTCTTCATCTATCTGCAATATGAGGCTACAGTTCCATCCAAAGCAAATAACACCTCTCCCTTTGGGGGAGGTAGGGTGGAGGCTTGTACTCTCAAGGAAGTCTATAAATCCCGTTTTTGCCAAGATTGCAAGAAAACAATTAGTTACACCCAAATAAAATCTATGCTTTATGAAAAAAAGTAGTTCTTTTGGAATAGCTTTAGGGGCCATTTTGCTCCTTAGCTCCTGCTATCAGCCTAAAGTGACGATGAAAACCACAGTCCAAGGTGGAGAGTATGGCATTATCCAACGAGAGGCTAAATACAGCAATGTGATGTCGAAAGAGATGCGCGACTCAATGTGGGTAGGTAACCAAGCTATGTTGTCTTACCCCATACCGGAATGCCTGAACATGGATGCTTTTATGGGTTCGCATACTGACATTGGCGAAGGGGATACGGTTACTACTACCTTCTCGATGTTTTTCAAGACCGCAGAAGATATGGGTAGGTTTATGCCTCTGCAACTGAACGGGGTACGCCTTAGGTCGGAAGCCAAGCTTGACAAGCGTTTCCGCTGGTTCTATACAGAATACACCTTTACTGAGACCTTCTACTGCGTGGGCGATACATTCAAACTGCCTGTTACCGATTATGCCGACAAGGCGGAGATTAGTTACTGGTTTACAGGCCGACCCAATCTGCTGGAGGGTATGAGTGGTGCTGAGGCTTCTCAGAAACTCAGCGATATGGAGCCTAAGATTACCAAGTGGTTGAATGACAATCTGTTTAAGGTAGGATTCGACTTCATTATAGCCAACTACGACTCTATCACCAATCCGCCTGTCAGCAAGGAACGCTTCATAGAGCTTCAGGATTCCTTGGTACATTTTATTATGGAAGGGGAGGAGGACATCCTGACTGCTCGACCAGACGACAAGTTGCGCGAATTCTTCCACTCGGATGCTTACGCTATGTTCTTCGACGAGGATAACCCTCTGGGCGAGAAGTTGAACAAGGAGTTCATGAATCGCCTGAACATCTTCTGGTTTAATGTTCCCTACACCCTTTCGATGCCTGGCAAGGTTACTGATGCAGGCAACGGAACGCTGCAACCAGACGGCACTATCCTCTATCCCTTCACGGGCGAGCGCCTCATCCCTCAGGATTACACCATCACAGCTACATCGCGCAAGACAAATGTATGGGCATGCGTTGTCTCCGTGCTCATCATCCTCCTTGCCCTCGGCAGTTTCTTGTGGGGAAGACGGAGTTATAAGCGAAGGGCAGAGTAAATTTATTGTTAAAAAAGATAAAATAATCGGCAAAGGTGAGAACACCTGCGGCATTTCTGCGTCTTCATAATAAAAAAGTGAGATATTTGCACTCACACACACAACATTATGAATTAAAAAACAGAAAGAAATGAAAAGACTATCTCTTGTTGCACTCCTGCTGAGTGTCGTTCTTGGTTGCATGGCCAATCCTGCCGGTAAGTTTACCACCCGCACGTACAAGTTGCGCGATTTCACAAACATTCAGGTTGATAACGTCGTGAAGGTTATCTATACCCAAGGCAATGCCTACGAGGTGAAGCTGACGGGACGTACCGACTGGCTCGACCTGATGGAGGTATCCTCCGCAGACGGAACGCTGAAGGTTGTGGCCAAGAAAACCAAGAAGTTCAATAACGTGAAGAAGCAGGACCAACCCGACGGGCATCACAACTTTATCCTGCGCCTTACCGCACCCAGCCTGAAAAATATCCGCCTCAGTGGCGTGTCTGCCTTCGAGGGCAAGCATCTAACGTCTGATCACCTGAGTCTCAACATGGATGGGGTCTCTAAGTTCAAGGCAGATGCCATCAAGTGCACCTCGCTCAATCTGGATCTTTCCGGAGTCTCCAAGATAGAGGTCGAGGATGTCAAGTGCCAGAAGATTGAAGCCAGTATACAAGGCGCCAGCAAGGTTGATCTGCCGCGTCTTTCGCAGGCCGAGAGGGCTACCTTCGATGTTACCGGAGCCTCTAAGCTCGCCCTGACGGCCGATATGCCCGGATTGCTGAAACTGGATGTTTCCGGTGCCAGCAAAGGCACTCTTACCTACAAGGGCGGCAACCTGAAGACCAGCTGCACGGGCTCTTCTCATCTTAATGCCGAGGTCAATTGCAAGGATATCAATGTCCAGTGCTCCGGTGCCTCCAGAGCAACCTTCAGCGGAACCGCCGGCAAGGTGGATGTCAGCTGCGATGGCGTAGCCTCGAAGGTGAACACCAGTGACCTGAGACATAAATAAAAGAGAAGGGGCCTGACTGTGCAGATAGAACTGCCTTGGAACTTCCCAGGCAGCTCTATTTCAGTGGTTTCAGGGGAGGAAGGGGATCGATTTTCCATTCCGGAGTATAGTCATTCTCCAGATTGACGGAGCCGAACTCTAGGTCGGGAACCTTTATGGGGCCGGCCTTCAGGGGTACAACGGTCTCTTCGTACTGCGTAATCTCCACCTCGGCAAACCCAAGGCGTATGATGCCCAGGATGCGGGCAGCGGCTATGCTGAGGTCGATGTTGTACTTGCCGCCAAAGGGCCCGCGATCCGTTACGCGGACGATGACCTCGCGTCCGTTCTTGATGTTTTTTACCTTCAGTCGGGTGCCGAAGGGGAAGGTGCGGTGGGCACAGGTAAGACTGTCCTTGTGAAAGCGTTCGCCATTAGCCGTAAACCTGCCGTGTGCGTTGTACCAGGAGGCTTTACCCTTCAGGGTCTTGGGGTTCTTCTCGGGGATGGAATCGGCCCTGGCCGGCAGCACGAAAATGCTTGCTGCCAAACAAAGGAAAAAACATAAAAACAGACTATTTTTCATAGGCCTAATGTCTTTTACGGACCGCAAGTTCGGTCTTTTTCCTTTAAAAGCCAAATAATTTGTTGTTTTTTTCGTTGAACAGTAAACATTGAACATTGAACATTATTTATTATTGGATATTATTTCGTATTTTTGCGCCGTTTTTTAAGGATGGAATAGTATGAAACCCCGTTATATTGTGCTTTTTATCATCTGTCTGCTGGCTGGCTTGGCCCTGCTGTGCATATCCCTGCCCCAAGGAGGTATCCGCGTGGGGGGTATGACGCTGCGCTTCCCCACGCTGGCAGAGGCGTTGGCTGTGCCCGAAGAGCCTGCCGACACGGATACGGTGGCTGCCCTCTCTCCAGAGGAGATAATGGAACAGCGACTCTCTGCCCTGAAGACGGAGAAGATGGAGGAGTTTAACGAATACTGCATGAAGGATCCTGCCCGCCTGTACCTGCCGGATAATGACGAGACATACCTGGATGCCTTCTTCGAGAAGATGCAGAATGCCGGCAACAAGCACCTGCGCATTGTGCATTACGGCGACTCGCAGATCGAGTGTGACAGAATCTCGGGTGTCCTGCGTCAGGAGTTCCAGGAGGAGTTCGGAGGTCAGGGCGTAGGTCTTATCCCTGCCTTGCAGACGGTTCCTACCTATACCACCAGTCAGACTCTTTCGGGTGATGCCTCGCAGTATATGGCTTTTGGTCCTGCTGACTTACGCGGAGATAATAACTTCTATGGTCCCATGGCTAAACGGACAGAGCTGTATGGGGGCACCATCAGCATATCTGCCAGGGGAGGGAAGGATTACTCGCATTCCTGCTCGTTCAGTAAGGTTACCATCCTGACCAAGGATGCTGCCGACCTGCACCTGACGGTGAAGGGTGATACGGTGGCTTTGGATACCGCCAATGTGGGCGATATGTACTTCTATACAGCAAGGATGGAGGGCAGTGCCTCTTCGGCTACCATAGGAGTAAGAGGTCATGCCTCTATCCTGGGAATTCAACTGGATGGTTCGAGGGGTGTGAGTGTGGACAACCTGCCTATGCGCGGCTGCTCGGGCCCCGAACTGCTGAGTGTCAACAGGGCATCTATGCGTCCCTTTTTTGCCAGGGAGAATGTGGGTCTTATCCTCCTGCAGTACGGAGGCAACAGCGTTCCTTACCTGAGCAAGGCCAAGTTGCCTGAATATAAGGACAGAGTGAAGAGCCTGATAGGAATGTTCCACCAGATGTCGCCTGAGGCTAAGGTTATATTCATCGGCCCGTCGGATATGGCTAATGTGGATTCTACGGGTGCTGTAAGCTCTTACCCAGTGCTGCCCGAGGTTGTGAAGACGCTCAGGGAGGCAGCCAATGAGTCGGGTGCTGCATTCTGGAATATGTATGATGTGATGGGCGGCAAGAATAGCATGGCCAAATGGGTACATTCGGGCCTGGCGGGTGCCGACTATGTGCATTTCACACCTGCAGGAGCCAAGAAGATGGCTCACATGCTATACGAGACCCTGCAGTTCTATTATAAGTTTTACAGATTCCGCTCGGGGCAGGACAAGGTTGAACTGCCGGAGGGGGATTCCCTGATTGTTGACTCGCTATGACGAAGAGGCTGACTGTAACCATACTGTTCCTGCTCTCTTTGCTCGCAGGTTATGCAGAACGGCTGAAGTGCGTGGAGATAGCCGACTATGACCACGTGAACTTTGATGCCTGCTATCTGCAGTTCCCTGCTCAGCGTCAGAAGTTCGAGGCCCTGTACCGCAAGATGGAGCATATCCGTCGGGGCGGCGAGGGTGTGGTGAATATCCTGCATGTGGGAGGTAGTCATGTGCAAGCCGGCGTCCTGAGCCATAGGTTAAGATGCAACTTCGCACAGATGATGCCTGGACGGCCCCAGAGCCGAGGGCTGATGTTCCCCTTCAGGGCTATCAGGACCAATGCGCCCAAAGACTATGACTTCTCTGCCTCGGGCCGTTGGAAGTTGGCTCGCTGCTTGGACAGGGTGCCTTCCTATCCGTTGGGCTTGAGCGGTGCCGTGGCTGTAGCCAGCTCGGAAGACTGCTCGTTGGACCTGAGCGTGGATGAGGCTTTTGCCTTCCGGCGTCTGAGGGTGATTGGTGAAGCCATGGGCGGCGAATGCCGTCCGCTTATCATAACAGCTGAGCCGGATACGCTTTATGCCGAACGGGTGGAGGAGGATTATCTCTTCACCTTCCCCAAGCCTACGAACGAATGCACCATTGTCTTTGAGGGTTTGAAGAGCGACAGCATCAGCTTTGCCTTGCACGGTGTTTGGCCCGAGACAGATGGGGTGGGGCTGACCTATACAGAGAGCGGTATTAATGGTGCGGCCGTACCCTCGTGGCTGCGTGCAGAGCAATTTGCGGAGGAGTTGAACCGCCTTTGCCCGCCTGACCTGGTTATCTTCGGCATAGGAATCAATGACGCCAATACCTCGGCAGCCAGATTCAGTGCCGAAACCTTCAAGGAGAACTATCGCCAGCTGATTGGCAGGATTCTGGCTGTGAACCCCAATGCCGCTATCCTGTTTCTGACCAACAACGACTGCTGGCTGCGCGTAGGAAGGCGCCGTCATGTGTTCAACGCCAACGGGCCTGTTGTGGAGCAAGCCATGCTGGAGCTGGCTCAGGAGTATAACGGTGCGGTCTTCAGCCAGTTCCAGGTAATGGGCGGCTTGGGCAGCAGCAGCAAGTGGGTAAGCGGAGGCTTGATGAACAGAGATCACATACACTTCCTCTCGGCCGGATACCAACTGATGGCCGACTTGATATACAATGCCTTTGTGCAGGATTATAATGATTACCTTAGATAGGATATGGATTTGTCAGTTTTAACAAGATATATTCAGAACGTTTTCGCTTTCGACCCCGAAACACCGTTGCTCTTTACGCAGTTCCAGTTCTGGGCCTTCTTCAGCCTGGTGTTTATGGCCTTTGCCGTATTCCAGCGTAAGGCATGGATGCGCAATGCCTACCTCTTTGCCGTGAGCCTACTGTTCTACTACAAGACAAGCGGTGCCTTTGTGGGCTTGCTGGTGCTGGTGACCTGCTCGGACTTCTTTATAGCGCAGCTGATATATAAATGCAAGACGCGCTGGAAGAAACGGGCTTGGCTAACGCTGAGTGTGTGCATAGACCTGGGCATCCTGTGCTACTTCAAGTACAGCTATTTCTTTGCCGATATACTGAACCAGATGCTGGGCACGCAGATAGAGGTGTCGAATGTGGCAGCCAAATGGTTGAACGAACTGACGGCAACATCCTACTTCAGTGTGGATAAGATTATCCTGCCCGTGGGTATCTCGTTCTACACCTTCCAGATCGTAAGCTATACGGCAGATGTGTATAAGGGACTGGTAAAGCCGGTAAGGAACATCCTGGACTTTGGCTTCTACGTGAGTTTCTTCCCCCAGTTGGTGGCAGGTCCCATCGTTAAGGCAAGCGACTTTATTCCGCAGCTGTATCGCAAGTATTTCCTCAGCCGCAGACAGTTCGGCATAGCTATCTTCTGGATAGTAAACGGACTGATAAAGAAGATCGTGCTGAGCGATTATCTGGCGGTGAACTTCATAGACAGGGTGTTTGACAACCCTATGCTCTTTACTGGATTTGAGAATCTGGCGGCTCTGTTCCTGTACTCTTTGCAGGTGTATGCCGACTTCTCGGGCTATACTGATATAGCCATCGGACTGAGCATGCTCATGGGCTTTCATCTGCCCAGGAACTTCAACTCGCCCTACAAGGCACCCAATTGCAGCAACTTCTGGAAACGCTGGCACATAAGTCTGAGCCGCTGGTTGCAGACCTATCTGTACATCCCATTGGGCGGCAACAGGAATATCACCTTCGGTACCATCCTGTGGATAGCCATCCTGACGCTGTCGGCTTTGATCCTGAGCGGAAGCCTGTATGTCAGTATCGGGGCTTTGCTGTTGGCCGTGGCTGTGATCTTGACTGCATGGTATTGCCCGGAGAGAAGGCGCAAGATATGGGCCAACCTGAACAGTATGGTAACGATGCTGCTTGGTGGATTGTGGCACGGAGCCAGTATGAACTTCCTGATATGGGGTGGCCTGAACGGTGTGGGCATGATCGTGTTCAAGTTTTGGCGTGACGCCTCGTTGCTGGTTCGTTGTGTGGGCAGTACGGTTGTTGTTGTGGTTTTGTGGCTGCTGACAACACATGTACCCTCTCCCGTATGGAACCTGTTCCTGGTGTATGTCTCCTTTATAATGATAAGTGCCTGGATAAGATGGGGTTATCTGAAGATGGACCTGCCGCATTGCTGGGGTTGGCTGGAGCATTCATGGTGTATACTGGTGACATTCACTTTTATCACCTTTACCCGTCTGTTCTTCCGTTCCGGTTCTAACCTCGACCCGGCCATAGCCAACGAGACGGCT
>Ga0265300_10003836_pt1 | contig 12167 bp, 11 predicted proteins | sample AusTroGonzalo_MG_FD_193482 | JGI IMG/M metagenome (GOLD analysis project Ga0265300, IMG submission 193482) | Bovine rumen microbial communities from tropical cattle in Woodstock, Queensland, Australia - Gonzalo_03 | ecosystem: Host-associated > Mammals > Digestive system > Stomach > Rumen ... | reverse complement strand
CTCGATGAACACCGTCTTGCCTGTAGCCGACTCGTCGTGTACAATACCGCTGATACGGCGTTTCACCTGTGGAGCCACAGGTATCACCAGTCGCCCGTCGCGCATTGCCGGAGCCGCGTCCTTATCCACAAGGCCGTCCTTCTGTGCCGCGTGCAATATAGTATATAAGGTACGCGAGATGCCGCCCTGCGTCTTCTCCAGCTCGTGCCGGATGCCCGCCAGCGTCATCGAGGCCGAATCCTTGATTTTTCCGAACTTGTCGAGTATCGAGTCAATGCGTCGTATCACGGCAGGGAACGTCACGACACCCTCCGTCAGCCTTTGCAGGGCAGGGTAGGGGTAATCTACTGACTCCTGACTCCCGTCTCCTGACTCCTTTCTCAAATACCTCACAATATTCGCAATCGTCTCCAGCGACCGCCTCAAGTCCCACACCTCGTCTTCCTCCAGATGCGTGTTCTCCATCCGGATGCGGGTCACGGCCTCGCGCACGTCAAAGAAAAACTGCATCGGGAAGTCATCCTTCTCCTCCTTCAGGCGCCTGAACTCCCGCACCTGATTCATCCATTCGTTGATCTCACGACAATCTGTGGAGAAGGCAATCTCGTCAACCTTCTCCTTGCCCAACGTGCTGAGGCAACGCTCCTTCAGCAGCCGTCGGATTTCATCGAAACCAAGCTTATGCTCGAAGTTATTCGGATAAATCACGCTGCAAAGGTACGAATAAGTGAGCGATTTTCCAAATTAATTTGAGAAAATCCGAGCGTGAGTACCTTCGGGCATGCCCAGAGGTACGAATAAGTGAGCGATTTTCCAAATATTTTATAAAAAGTTGCCTTAAAATTTGTTCATTTCGGAAAATCTATGTACCTTTGCACCCGCTTTCAAGACATCGAAGCACTGGAGAGATGGTAGAGTGGTCGATTACAGTAGTCTTGAAAACTACCGTACCGAGAGGTACCGGGGGTTCGAATCCCTCTCTCTCCGCAAACGAAAAAGAGCTTAGCAATCACGCTAAGCTCTCTTTGTTAGAATAAAATCGGTTTGTTTCTCAGAATGCTATCGGGCCGTGACCCAGGCAACTCGTTGTGCCGATGGCCGTGAGGAAGGCCGTGAGCGCGGCTACTAATACCTTCACCGCGAGTTCAATCATGCGCTGTCTCTTCATAATCAAGAATTAGAGAATTAGAGATTTCTTCCTTGCCTCAGGGCATTAACCGTTGCCGTTGCCACCGTTTCCGTCTGCCTGAGGTGCGAGCGCGTAGGAGATCGGGGTCTTCTTCTGGAAGCGCTTCTGCTTGCCTCCGACGGTGCGGATCTCGCTCTGCACCACGTAGCCGTACTCGAAGATGCACTGGTCCTTGAAGGCCCGGCTGGTCAGTTTCTCACCCTTGGTGTTCTCGGGGTTGAAGTTGATCTTGATGCCGTTGATCATTGCATCGGGACCCACGGCGACGGCAGTCTCGATGTCGTTCTTGCCCTTCTTCTGACCGTCCACGGCGGGGTAGAAGGTGCCCAGTCCGTCGAGCTTCACGGGCTGACCCTGTGAGAGCAGCTCGCTCATGCAGTCCACTACCTGACCCAGTACCAAGACGCACATCTGATAGTCGGCGATCTTGCCGTGCGAGGTCATGTGCTTGGCGAATCCCTTCAGGTTGAGGGGTTCCTTCTTGTCCACTTCTGCGAACCACTTGCCGAAGGCGGTCGAGTCGTCGTTCGTGTTCTGACGCAGATTGATAATCATTGGGATGTTCGTTCGTGCCATAATGTAAATTCCTTTCTTTTCTTTTTAAATTAAACATAAGCTTTTTCAGTTCTCTCTGCCGATGGTGGGCGTCCCCAAGAGTCTGCTGGCTTGAAACCCGGACTTTCGTGCCTTAGGACTCTGACTTTCAAGGCTTGTGCGCGCTGGCCTCTACTGTCCTCATTGACAATGCAAAGGTACTACATTTTCACGGCATTTGCAAATTTCGGAGACCGTAGCGTGTGAAAATCTGTTAAATCTTTTGGGCATTTGAAAGATGGCCTCAACGTCCCGCGTCCCATCGTCCCAACGTCCCATTAAGCACCTTCCAAATAGGTCATTGGCCAGCATTATAAATTAATATTATATATTATTATAATAATATATAATATTAAAACTAAATATCATCAATTAACGACACGTTCCTTCCATCGAAACCACCTTAATGGGACGATGGGACGATGGGACGTGTGGCGGAAATCATGAGGAGTTACTGACCTTCTTCTCACAATGTGTCTGACATTTCGTGAGTGGCTTAAAATGAAAAAAAGCTTCAAACATTTGGATTGTTTGGCGAAAAGTTGTAAATTTGCAGCCGAAAAGGTGGCGAAAAGTTGCAAAATAGCTACAAATAACTCACTTCACTATTATGACAAGAACAGCAAGCAGGAACTCGATTTCATCATTGAGGAACAGAACAAGATTACGGTCATTGAAGTGAAGTCGGGCGAGAAATACAAGAAGCATGCCTCCTTGGATGCCGCTGTTAAAGAACATGCTGACAAGATTCATCGCTCTATCGTACTGAGCCGATATAATGTAAGCAAGCAAGACGGGGTGCTGTACCTACCGTTATATATGACAATCTTTATATAATGAGTGTATTTCTATGAGAAAAGATATGGAAGAAAAGAGATTCTTGGATTTAATCTATCAGAGCATGCAGGATTCTGCAAGGGAGATTCGCCTCTCATTGGGGCGACCGCCGTCGCATGCTACGCTCGAAGAAGCCTTGAAACAGGTGGCAATGCTGAAAGCAGCGAAGGAAGCAGCCCAGCCAACGTGCTCATCGACAATGTAACGGGTAAGCCCATTGCATTGACTGCATCGTTAAATTCGTGAATCCGTTCTCACAAAGTGTTTGACACTTCGTGAGTGATAAGAGGAGATTAAAATATGAAAAAGTATTTGATAGCGCTTTTGCTTGGTATAACCATTTCTGTAAACGCGCAGGAATTTATTGCAGCAGAGAATGATACAACCGTTATGTCTGAGTACAACGATGGGCGGCTATGGGCGTATAGACAGATTAGTGACTTTGTAGTTGGCATGACTAATTACGAAGAGAAAGATGACTACGGCAAGTATTATCAGATAGCAATATTCATAAAGAATCTGGGTGATACACCAGTTACATTCGAACCTGAGCAGATAACATCTGTACTGTATCGTAGGAATAACGTTACAATTCCCTTGAACGTATATTCCTATGATGACTACATGAAGAAAGTAAAGAATGCACAGGCTTTGTCGATGGCTTTATTGGGCTTCTCTGCAGGATTGAATGCTGGTATGGCAGGGTATCAGACAACATACACTACTACGTATGGAGCCAATCACATGCCGTATACTCAGGTGCATACTACGTATAACTATGCTGCTGCATCTGCTGCAAACATGGCGGCTACCACTCAGATAATGACGCTCAGTAAGCTGATGGCAGATGATCGTAATACAAAATCGCAAGGCTACTTAAAAATTACCACTATCCATCCCAATGAAGGAATCATTGGATATATAAACATCAAACGCAAGAAGGGTCAATTGATGACGGTGAACATTCCTGTTGGTGGACAAGTCTATTCTTTTAATTGGGATGTGACAAAGAAGAAAGGAAAAAAGTAATGAAAGGAATCATATATAAATACACATTCCCTGACGGAAAAGTATATATTGGTCAGACACGCAATCCTGAAAAGAGAATGCATGACCATTTAGACCCCAAAACAGGTCCTGTCAATAAAGGTTTTTGGGAAGCATATCAGCGTTATGGAACCTATGAATACGAAGTTATTCGTGAGATAGAAAGTGATAGCGAAGACGAGTTGATAGACCTACTAAACAGATGGGAATCAGGATATATTTATCAGTACAAGGCAGACAATCCAGAATACGGTTATAACCGCACAAGTTATGGTACTGTTGGAAGAAAAGCAAATAGGTTTCTAAAACGAGTTTATAATACCATACAAGAAGACTTTATGAATAGTGAAATGCGATTATTCGAGAGCGCTTCAGAAAAGATATGGCGAACAAAAAAGCCCCTAACAGACGAAGAGTTGTTCTTAATAACGGAGAAGTATCATGACGAATTAAGGTTTGATAGTCTTAAATCTTTTGACTTTAAGGATCTTCGTAAGAACAGAATTACAGAAAACATAGAATTCCTTCTTGAAGAACATCTGAGTTTTGTAAGAAACGCTATTTGGGAATGCTCGCACTATATAGCAGCACGATATATCAAAGAACATGGAAGGCAAATAATCGACGATGTTCAATCAGCATGTACAATTGTTCAAATTGACAAAGAAGGAAATGTCATAAGAGAGTTCAGTTCTTTCTTAGAAATTTGTCAGGCCTTCAACGTGCCAAGAGCTGACAATGTCAGAAACGTTCTGAATGGCAAACAAAAAAGTGCTTATGGATTCTTTTGGAAGTATAAGAAAGACATGTAATACGAAATAACAGAGGGACGGTTCTTTTGTTACATCCTAGTTCCTGCAGATAATAGAGAAGCTGCTCTCGAGGGTCTGACACTTTGTTAGGTAATCTGCAAATAATTCATAAATTCCCGATGGTCTGAAAGGATTGTCGGGAATTGTTTATATCTTTGCATTCCAAAAGAAAAAGACGAGATGATAGAGTTTACCGTAACAGCAATCAGATACCAGATGGACGAGTTTCCAACCTTCGAGGAGAAGGATGCTGCCGCAACAGCATTCGTAGCCTCGCTAGAGATTGGCAAGCAGGTGATATTGAAATTTGAACCGGATAATCCTGGCTCTCCAAACAAGGCCGTTGCGGTATATGTAGATTATAAGCGCATGGGTTATATCTCCGATGAGCAATGTGAGCTAGTGCATCCTCTGCTTGATGAGCGGCATAGGGGCAAGGGGGAGGTAGTACGTAAAGATAACCACGTGACGTTCTTTATAACTATTCCGGGGGCCCCAGAGAAGCCCAAAGTGATTACACCTCGTAAACGGATCCTGCCAGAGAGTCCGCTTGGTGAAACTATCATGATGCCATTCACGAAGGACGAGCACACCCTTGAGGTGATTGCAGATACATTGTTGGAGATGGATGCGACCCCAAATAATTTGCAAGAGATTATGACGCTCACGAGGCTATATGTGCCGCTGGTAAAGACTTCTATCTGCCATGAAGACAACTTATGGCGTGGTTTGATTTTGACAAAGCTTGAGCATCTGCTCAGTGACAGACAGCATCTGAACATGAGCGAAAAAGATGCGGCAGAGCTGAAAGGGCTTTGTAATCAAGTGCGTGACGCTGTCGGCGACATGCATCGCTCAAAGGATCATTGGCCCGAAAGAGTGTTTGTTGATCATCTTGAAAGATTGAGGAAAGATGTAAAATGCAGCGGACACCTATTTAATAAATATATAGAGACGTTTCTTGACGGCATGTCTTTCGAAGAGGCTGACAAGGATAAAATGAAAAACGAGCATAAGAGGCTTTGCGATTGGCTGAAGGGCATGAAGTGGAGTGAGCTGAAAAGCCCGAAGAATCTTCAGGCTATGGGCTATCGGGTGAACTATCTGGGATTGTCACGTCGGGAACTCTACGATCTCTATAGTGTATTGTTGCTGATAGAGCAGCTGGATGCAAAATTGCAGGGAGTTCCTGATGGCGAGAAAAAGATACCTGAGAAACTTTTAACGGATGACGCCAAGAAAGAGATGCAGAAATTGGTGGATGCCGGTATATTGTCAGAAGACTGGCAACCCTTTGAACTGAGCGGATCAGAAAGAGGCATGGTGGCCAAGGCTGTGTGTGACATCTTGAAGATTAATGAGGTCTGGCAGGTATTCGGGCAGTTGTGGGGAGAGAAGCCTGATACACTTAGGGCATATTTCAATAAAGCCCTTGATCAGAAGAAGACACTAGAACTCCAAGGTAAGCTAAAAAATATTTTAAACTGATAATCAGTAAGTTAGCATAATTCGTACCTGCTACGCGTACCAACTACGTAGCAGGTTTTTTTGTGTGGTTTGTCGTACCTTTGCATCGTCAAAACTTGATTGACGGTGTTCTTTGACTTAGTGATACAAACCACCCACACTGAAGGCAGGAGGGATTCAACGGAGAGAGAAACAAACATCAATTTATTAATCAGAAGTGTCGCCCTAAGGAAGCGACGTTAAATAAAAAAGTATTATGGCAAGAACAAGGAATTTGCAAGTCATCGCAAGAGGCACGATCGCCGAAAAGGCACGTCGTCAGTTGTCATTGATGAATCAGTGCCGAATGCCTCGAAACATGAACCATTCGATTAAGCGAGGGCAGAGCAAATTCTATTTGCTATGTCGAGCGTGAGAATGGTCGATGAAGTCAAGAACGACTGGAGCTTCATGGGTCACAGAATCTAAAGACCGGTCAAGAGAGTTAATTAACATTATCCAAATCTGAGACGAAAGTGAGTGAGGGAAGTCTCGCGAGTGAAAAAGGCCTAATTTCAGCACTTGCCGAAATCTCACTATCGAAGATCAGATTTAAAATGAGAAAACCATTTATTTTCAAAAAGCAGATTTTGCAGCAGAACGTCCAGATGGACGGCAGTATTAACTTCCAGACCAACGGGGACATCAATATCTATCCGTGCCCGTGGGAGGATGACAAGCAGGTGACTAACGGTGAACGTGTGCGCTACGAAGGTGGTATCGAAGTGGATGCCGACGGACGTACGAGGGTGAAAAGATGGAATCGGGGATCACGAGGCCCGATGCACGACACACTCTATGAGACAGCGCACGGGGCCGTGAAGATGACTCGCCCACAGGTGAGACCCGGAGATGGCCATCGTCGCCTCACGGAGGAATTTGTCTACGTCACGTTCAAGTTCCCGAAGAAATACGGGCTAGCTCTCACCAAGGCACTCTATCAGGAGGAGGCCGACGAGATTATGTCATTCTTTAAGACCAGAAAGGAGGAAACAATATGGAATCAGCAATAATCCGCAACATTCATTTCACTTGTATTGGCAAGGGGCACGGCGCCCCTTGCCTCCCTGCCACCAAGGAGGATTGGGAGGCTTTGAGACGGGAATCGTGGCTCGCGCAGATGTGCGCACGTATAGAGAAAGGTGACGAGGAGTTGAAACATCGTCTGCCGGTGTGGACGCCGCATTGTGCAGAGTTCGCCAATAATCACAGGGCGATTGCCGATGCCGTCAAGCCATTGAATCGTCTGATGTTGGACTTTGACGAGAAAGGGCATACGGAGGAGATATGTGCCAGACTCTTGGAAAAGTCACCATTGGTGGTGCTGCTCATTGAGGAATCGGTTCGTAAGGGCACTCATGTCTTGGTGGAATTGCCAGATGGGATGACACCCGAACAAGCTCAGGAACTGATGCAAGAGGCGACGGGATTCACGCCCGATGCGGCTGTAAAGGATGTCGCCAGGTGCATCTATATGGTGCCCGAGGATCATACGAAGTATGTCAGTCCGAAACTTTTTGAGGTAACTGTTTCCTCCCCTGAGTTAGGGGAGGCCAGGAGGGGTCTGAACGAGGGCATTTCTGAGGCAGGACCAGTGGCAGAGAATGAGGCTGTTCAGACCACCCCAACCCCTCCTAACTTAGGAGGGGAAAAGGTTACCGAGTTAAACTTCAAGGGTATTCCCTACACCTCTATTATTTCTGAGTGGTGGCGGAGGAATGGTGGTGAGCCTGCCGAAGGTGAGAGAAACGTCAAACTGCATAAGTTGGCCGTCAATCTCCGAGCCATCTGCGACAATAAGAAAGAAGTACTGATGACGGTGATGCCGAGGTTCGGACTCTCTGAATTGGAATTGAAATCAGTCGTTGATTCGGCTTGCAAGGAAGAGCCAAAGGGTATTTCTAAAATGATGCAGCAGATCATCGACGCACTCGAAATGGGGATCCCTTCTGATGAAATCGAGGATGCCGAGGTGGTTGCCGAAGAAACTGGCGTGAAGGTGAATGTGAAGTCGTTGCCAATTGGTTTGAAAGAATCTTTGGTTGGTGTTCCGGTTTCGATGCATATGCCCACACTCGTAGGAATTATGCCAATTTGTGGTGCTTATGCCGATGGCGTTGAGGTTGAGTATTGCGACGGAAACATTCACCGTCTCGGTCTTATGTCGATTATCAGGGGTGAGCAAGCTTCTAACAAGTCTGTGGTGAAGAATGCTGTTGACATCTGGAAGCGCCAGCTCGATGAAGAAGATGCCCTTGCCCGCAAGCGCGAGGAGGAATGGAAGGAGCGTAAGAAAGGGCGCAAAGCCAATGAGAAGGCTCCCGAGGATCCTCACGTACTGATTCGGGTAGTGCCTGTAACGGTCAGTTGCTCCACGCTGTTGAAGCGATTCAAGAATGCCAACGGACATACCCTGTATAGTTTCGGGGAGGAATTGGACACTCTCAGAAAAACGAACGGTGCCGGCTCGTGGTCTTCTAAATACGATATTTATCGTTTGAGTTTTGACAATGGCGAGTGGGGACAGGATTACAACTCCGATCAGGCAGAGTCTGGTGTGGTCAATGTCGCCTATAATTGGACGATGCTCGGCACGAACGGGGCTATGCGGAAGTGCTTCAAGTCGGACAATATCGAGAACGGACTTTCGAGCCGCATCCTCGTAGCCGAGATGCCCGACTCCAGTTTCCAGAAGATGCCGAAGTTCGGCAAGCGTTCAGCTGAGGATGAAGCCCGTATTCAGCAGGCCGTCACCCGATTGCGCTCGTTTACAGGTCTCGTGGATGTGCCTCGTTTGAGGAAGGCCATCGAGGCGTGGGTGGAGGAGAAACGTGTGGAGGCAGCGAAGGATATTGACCACGTAAAAGATACGTATCGGAAACGTGCGGCTGTTATCGGCTTCCGCTGTGGCGTGATTTTCCACTTGCTTTCGGGCAAAGACAAGGAAACCAAGTCGTGTCTGGACTTTGCGCTGATGATGGCAGAGTATTGCCTTTCGCAGCAGATGAAAACCTTTGGTGAGGCACTCCGTAATGAGTATATCAATGCTCAAGATGAATGTCAGCGATATGGAGCCAATCACTCTATCTTCGATCGCTTGGCGCCAACGTTCTCACGTGAAGACCTTCGTGCCCTGAAACAAGATTGCTCTGATAGCGGACTCCGAAACATCATTATGCGATGGAAACGTGACGGGTGGATTGAAGCTGTTGACCGCCATCATTGGAAGAAAGCGTCCCATTGTCCCATCGTCCCAACGTCCCATTAAGTATATATGAATGATGGAACTGGTATTGACACGCATAGCAAAAAGGAAGGCCTACACGATAGGTAGGCTTTCCTTTGTGGAGAGGGTGAACGACGAGTATCTGGCTGGTGAGCGCGAGGTGTATTTCTGTGATACCCTCGAGCCGCCGGTGGTGGAGATGAAGACCACGATGAGCCTGGAAGAGGTGTTGCGGTCGCCCGTGAAGACGCAGAGTATGAAGCCATTCGCCATCCCAGAAGGACGGTATGCCGTGGTGATCACGTGGAGTCCGAGGTTCAAGATGTATCTGCCGCTGCTGGTGGGTGATCAGGTGTTCAACGGTCTCTTCCAGGGCATTCGTATCCACGCAGGGAATACGGCTAAAGATACGCGGGGTTGCATCCTCGTGGGCCGCAATCAGATCGTCGGCCGTCTGCTCGAATCCCGCAAGTGGCTCTACGAACTGAAACAGAAGATCGTCGAGGCTAAGGCCAAAGGTGAACCCGTCTGGCTCACCATCAGATAACCCTCTTCCCTCATTATGATGCGACGGATTTCGGACTGCATTCCGGGATTTGTCGCATCATTGTATTTTTGTCGCTACTATCTCAGACAAAAATCATCGAAATATTTGGAATGAGCCTGAAAAGCATCGTAACTTTGCACCAGAGATTAAAGAAACAGTTTATCAATTTAGAAATTTAAGAGGTTATGAATTCAATCAAGTCATCAATTCTTTTGGTACTTAACAGTATTTTTGTATTAATCGGCTTCTCAGCATGTTCAAATGACGATATAGAAGTCACTCGGACTCCCGATCCTATTGACACTAAACCCGTATTAAACGTTCGCGTTTTGGAATCCGGCTTTGTCAGCACTAAAGCTAGTTTGAATGCGACCAATCCTGACAACGTTGTAGAGTTCAAGCGTGAGGACTTCGTTATAACACCGTTGACGGAAGAGGAAGCTAAGAAGACGGCCTTGCAGACAGGCGAGTCTGGCGATGACGGCCGTACCATCGGCGTCTACAAGTGGGTCACGCTGCTCTATAACTGCAAGACTGCAGACGGCACGGAGAAAGAACTCTCTGAATTGATTGTATGGCCTTATTCGCTCATTGGAGAGGCTACACCCAGCCAGCTGGTCATCGGCTGCCACAGCACCATTACCAGCGACGCCGAGCGCCCCACCAACTTCAGCAATCTGACGTCGTTCGGAGAGATCAACATGCTGGCACTGTTCACCAGCGTACTCAGCCAGAAGGCACTGGTCATCGTGCCCGACTATGAGGGTTTTGGCTCCACCGCCACTTATCCCCATCCTTACCTCAACCGCGAGCTGACTGCCGAACAGGTGGTAAAGGGTGCCCAGGCTGGCCTCAACTGGTTTGAGAGTGAGGTGTCGCACATGGACGAGGGCTGGTCTGGCGTGTCCGTCGGCTACTCGCAGGGTGGTGCCGTCTCGGCCAGCGTGCTGCGCTACTGTCAGACTCACAACGAGAGCTCGCTCCGGCTGAAAGGTGCTGTATGCGGCGATGGCCCATACGACCCGCTGGCCACGCTGAAGCGCTATATCGCCATGGATCAGCTCTTCATGCCCGTTGCTCCCGCTATGATGCTGAAGGGTGCCGTTGACACCGACCCGGAAATGATTGCCGCAGGATGCAAATATCAGGACTACGTGACCGATGAGTTCAATGCGACTGGTATCTTCGAAATGATTGGCAGCAAGCAGAATACGACCGACGACATTCAGACGGCCCTGCTGGAGCACTCCCTCGAGCATGGTGATGATGGTGGCTTCGTCATGAAGGCAAAGACCAGCGAAGGCTTCCTTCCCTACACGAAGAACAATCTTGTGGACGGCAGCGGCAAGCAGCGCGACTTTAAGCTCGACAATGGCAAGGGTAATAACTACTGCACCGTCGACCAGTGTCTCAAGCCTGGTGTCATAGCCTTCTTCCGCGACGGCACTATCACAGGCGAAGTGCCTGAGTCGAAGCTGAGGGCTCTTGAGAACTCGCTGGCAAAGAATGCGCTGACAGCAGGCGGCTTCATGCCTGGACGCGGATTTACATTCTTCCATTCCATCGGCGACGAGGTGGTGCCCTTCTGCAACCTCGAGAGTGTGCGCAGCACTTGGGGTACGGGTGACATCAAGTCAGTCACCTACCAGTCTGGCTCGCTGCACGTAGCCACTGGCAAAGATTTCTTCATCAAATACTGTGGCGGTCTGGTCGATGAGATTCTCGATGACGAGTGGACTCCTTGCGAAAAAGTCGTCGACTGACTTGTAGCTGATTTATTTCGAGTCGTACCACTGTTTGAGCACGAAGAAGGCTTTCTTCTTCGTGCCTTTGTCGCTGACAAGGCCCTTCATATTGTAGAAGTCCTGAATGCCGGGAAGCACGCGGCGTGGTGAACGGAAGTCTTTGAGGATCCACGGCGTGGTGCCTGAGAGTCCGTCGATCTTCTCAATCATCGCGATGTTCTCGCGGTAGAGGTTCTCCTGGAACTCTTCTGTCCAGCGCTGATTCTTTGGGCCGTGATAGCCGTACTTCGCACCGCCGCCGAACTCGCTGATGATGACGGGCTTGTTGTAGGGAATCTCCCACGTCATCTTCGGTGCATCGTTCACATCACGGTACCAGCCCACATACTGGTTGAACGATACCACATCAACATATTGGTTCATATTATCGTTCAAGCGGTTCACGTAGTTGGCGGCGCCCGTCACTTCCATCGCCATAGAGATCAGTCGGGTGGAGTCTTGTGTGCGGGCGTACTGTGCCAGTCGTCCGAGGAAATCGTCGCGCTCGGCAGAGTGGGGTGTCTCGTTGGCGATGCTCCAGATGATAATGTTGGCGCGGTTGTGGTCGCGGCTGATCATATCGGTCAGCTGTTGTTTGGCGTTGGCGAAAGTGGCGGGGTTCTTC
>Ga0265300_10003835_pt1 | contig 12172 bp, 9 predicted proteins | sample AusTroGonzalo_MG_FD_193482 | JGI IMG/M metagenome (GOLD analysis project Ga0265300, IMG submission 193482) | Bovine rumen microbial communities from tropical cattle in Woodstock, Queensland, Australia - Gonzalo_03 | ecosystem: Host-associated > Mammals > Digestive system > Stomach > Rumen ... | reverse complement strand
CCTTAAGGAGGGTATCGAGGATGGATTCCTGGCTCCGTTCAAGGTTATTAATATCACTACCAACATCGGAGACGAGTGGCGACCTCTGAAGGGTCAGCGCGACATCAATGGTAATCTGATAGAAGACCGCATTTATAATAATACCGACTACGATTACAATATCGTGATCGAGGACCGCATACGCGAGGTAGCCCACGAAGTGAGCAGCTATCTTAAGGCTACTGACCCGATGGCAAAGACCATCGTGTTCTGTGCCGACGAAGACCATGCTGAACGTATGCGTGTGGCATTGGTAAACGAGAATTCGGACATGTGCCGCAAGTATCCTGACTATGTGGTTCGTATAACTGGTAGCGACGACTACGGTCAGTCAAAACTCGACTATTTTATCTCGGTAGCGTCGAAGACGCCAGTTATAGCTACCACCAGCAAACTGCTCTCTACGGGCGTTGACTGCAAGATGGTAAAGCTCATCGTTCTCGACCAGCGCATCAACTCCATGACCGAGTTCAAGCAGATAGTAGGTCGTGGCACGCGCATCCGCGAGAAGGATGGCAAGACCCACTTCACCATTATGGACTTCCGCAACATCACCCGCCTCTTTGCCGACCCCGACTGGGACGGACCCATTGAGGTTGACAAGGGATATATCCCCGACAGACCGAAGCCCGATAAACCCGATATAGATGTAGATCCTCCTGCTGGCGGAGGTGGTGATATTGCTCACGAAGATATCCCCATTGTCGACAAGGATGGCTGTACCGTTGAGATTATCCGCAAGACCGTTTCCGTCTATGACTCCAATGGTCAGCTGCTTCGCACGGAGAGCATCACCGACTACACCAAGAAGACCGTCCTAGACACCTATGCCAGTCTCGACAACTTCATTCTTCGTTGGAACGAGGCTGAGCGTAAGACTCAGATTACGGAGCTGTTGCGCGACTACGGCATCGACCTGCAGGCGCTGAAGGAAGACCAGGGAATGACTGATGTCGACGACTTCGACTTTATCTGCCATGTGGCCTATGGCCAGAAGCCCCTGACCAGAAAGGAGCGTGCAGAGAACGTGAAGAAGCGCGACATCTTCCATAAATATGGTCCCGAAGCCCAGAAGGTGTTGGATGCCTTGCTCGACAAATATATGAACGAAGGTATCAGCCAGTTGGAGAATCGCAAGGTGCTCACGCTCGACCCCTTCCGTCAGATGGGTTCTCCTGCCAGCATTGCCAAGTTGTTTGGTGGCAACCAACAATATTTCGATGCCGTTCACGAACTTGAACAAGAAATATATCATGTTGGATAACTCTTAATTCTAAACTCTTAATTCTTAATTAAAGAAATGGCTTTAACCAACTTTGTAAAGAACATCCGCAACATCATGCGCAACGATGCAGGTATCAATGGCGATGCCCAGCGAATAGAACAAATAGCATGGATGCTCTTTCTGAAGGTTTACGACGAGAAAGAAAACGACTGGGAGTTCAACGAAGACAACTACACCTCCTTCATTCCTGAGAACTGTCGTTGGCGCAACTGGGCCAAGGACGATGGCACAGGCGAGGCAATGACTGCCGACAAGTTGCTCGACTTCGTAAACAACACCCTGTTCCCCACCTTGAAGGAATTGGAGGTGACGCCTGAGACCCCAATGCGCAGCGCCATTGTGCGTGCCACGTTTCAGGATGCCAACCAGTATATGAAGGATGGTGTCTTGTTGCGTCAGGTTATTAACGTCATCGATGGCCTCGACCTGAGCAGCTATGAGGAGAGTCATGCCTTTGGCGAGATTTACGAAACCATCCTGAAGGAGATGCAGAGTGCAGGAAGTGCTGGCGAGTTCTACACCCCTCGTGCCTTGACCGACTTTATGGCCGAGATTATCCAACCCAAGGTGGGTGAGCGTGTGGCCGACTTTGCATGTGGTACAGGTGGTTTCCTGACCTCATGGTTGAAAGCGCTTGACAAGAAAGTGCAGACAGCCGAGGATCGTGAGCAGTATGCCCAGTCTATCTATGGCATCGAGAAGAAGCAGTTCCCCTATATGCTCTGCGTCACCAACATGCTTCTGCACGACATCGATTCGCCCAAAGTGTTTCATGGCAACTCGCTCACCAAGGATGTGCTCAACTATACCGATGATGATAAGTTCGATGTCATCCTGATGAATCCCCCGTATGGTGGCAACGAGAAGAACGACGTGAAGCGCCACTTCCCCAGCGACCTTGCTTCGAGCGAAACGGCCGACCTGTTTATGGTGGTGATAGAGTATCGATTGAAGCAGAACGGACGCGCTGCCGTCATTCTGCCCGATGGTTTCCTGTTTGGTGCCGACAATGCCAAACTGGCCATCAAGGAGAAGCTGTTGCGTGAGTTCAACCTGCACACCATTATCCGTCTGCCAGGCAGCATCTTTGCCCCTTATACATCTATTGCTACCAACATTCTGTTCTTCGACAATGTGAAGGCAGAGGGCGCCAAGGAAGGCTTCTGCACCAAGGACACCTGGTTCTATCGTTTGGACATGCCCGAGGGCTACAAGCATTTCTCTAAGACCAAACCCATGCTCATTGACCATTGCAAGCCCATGGTGGAGTGGTGGAACAACCGCGTGGAAATCGTAGATGCCGAGAGTGGCGACGAGAAGTCACGCCGTTTCTCTGCCCAGGAGCTGCTTGATCTTGGCTTGAACTTCGACCAATGCAAGTTCCCCAAAGAAGAGGAAGAAGTGCTGCGTCCCGAAGAGCTGCTTAAGCAGTATCACGAGAAGCGCACTGCCCTCGATGCCAAAATAGATGCGCAACTCCGTGAGATAGAAAGCATGTTGGGCATAACAATTGATTAAGACAATGGCAGAAAAAGAAAATAAAATTATTCTATATAAAGATGAGGAGGGTAAAGTAAGTGTAAACACTCGCTTTGCAGATGAGGATGTATGGCTGACGCAAGCGCAACTGGTAGAGATTTATCAGTCGAGCAAATCGAATATCAGTGAACATCTTAAAAACATCTTTGAAGATAAGGAACTGGATCAGGATGCAGTTGTTCGGAAATTCCGAACAACTGCTGCAGACGGGAAAAATTATCAGGTATTACACTATAATCTTGACGTGATTATTGCCCTTGGATATCGTGTGCAGTCGCCTATTGCTGTACGTTTCCGTCGCTGGGCCACTCGCTTACTGCATGAGTATATCCAGAAGGGCTTCACGATGGACGATGAACGTCTGAAGCAAGGCGGCAATCGCTACTTCAAGGAGTTGCTGCAACGCATTCGCGACATCCGTAGTAGTGAGCGTAACTTCTACCAGCAGGTAACAGATATCTATGCTACTTCTACCGATTATGACCCTCGTTCTAAGACTACTAAGCTGTTCTTCTCTACTGTACAAAACAAAATGCACTATGCTGTCCATGAGCATACTGCTGCAGAGCTGATATATGAGCGCGTGGACAATGAGAAACCCTTTGTCGGTATGACTAACTTTAAGGGAAACTATGTTACTCGCGACGATGTAAAGATAGCCAAGAACTACCTGACGGAGTTGGAGTTACAACGATTGAACCTATTAACCTCGCAATTCTTGGATTATGCTGAGTTCCAAGCTTTAGAGCAGAATCCTATGACGATGGCCGATTGGATAGCAGCACTCGACGACCAGATTCTGCGACTTCGTAAAAACATTCTTGAAGGTATTGGTACTGTGTCGCATCAGGAAGCAATTGAAAAAGCTGAGCGTGAGTTTGAAATCTATCGCGAGCGCGAAATGCGCATGCTTGAGAGCGACTTTGATAAGGCTGTGAAAGGATTGCTAGATTTTAAGAATAATCCAGAAAACGACGACGAGGCATGAACGCACAACAATTAAAGAACGCTATATTGCAAGAGGCTATTGAGGGCCGCTTGGTACCTCAGGACCCCAACGACGAGCCCGCATCAGCCCTCCTTGCCCGCATTCGCCAGGAGAAAGAACAACTGGTTAAGGCCGGCAAACTCAAAAAGAAAGACCTCGTAGTGAACCCCATCTCCGAGGACGAAATCCCATTCGATATTCCCGATAGCTGGGAGTGGTGCAGAATGTCTACTCTTATACAACTTCTTTCAGGACAAGATTTTCCACCAGAAAAATACAATTCTGAAAATAAAGGTGTACCATATATAACTGGTGCAAGTAATATTGATAATGGGAAATTAATAATTAACCGTTGGACAGAAACTCCTTCGGTAATAGGCAAAGATGGTGATCTGTTAATAGTTTGCAAAGGATCTGGTGTTGGAAAAATGTGCATAAGTGACGTTCCTATTTATCACATCGCTAGGCAAATTCAGATTATTAGATGTTTTTCATCCTTAGTCCTTTTAGATTATTTGAAAGTCAATATTGATGCCAATCTCTCTAGTATTGTTGCAAATGCCCAAGGTGTTATACCTGGTATTAGCCGTGACCACATTTTGGACCTATTGTTGCCAATACCTCCACTTGCCGAGCAGAAGCGTATCGTAGCGAAGATAGAAGAACTGCTTCCCAAAGTTGAGGAATACGGCAAGGCCCAGGAAGCCCTCGACAAACTGAATGCCGAACTGCCAGAACGCTTAAAGAAAAGCATTCTGCAAGAAGCTATAGAAGGCCGCTTGGTCCCCCAAGACCCCAACGATGAGCCCGCAAGCATCTTGCTGGAGCGCATCCGTGAGGAAAAGCAGAGCCTCTTCAAAGAAGGCAAACTCAAAAAGAAAGACCTCATCGAAAACCCCATCTCCGAGGATGAAATTCCCTTTGAGATACCTGATGGCTGGGAAAAAGCTAAACTATCGTTTGTTACGAGTTTGACGGAAGGTGAAAAAAGAGAGGGAAACTTCGTTTGTTTAGATGCAAAATATCTAAGAGGTAAATCAACAGGAGAACTCCTTTCTAAAGGAAAGTTTGTTTCTAAGAACGATAATATTATACTTGTAGACGGAGAGAATTCCGGTGAAGTATTTACTGTTCCTTGTGATGGATATATGGGTAGTACTTTCAAACAGCTATGGTTTTCTAATGCTATGTGTTTGAAATATGTCCTTTATTTCATTATGGCATATAAAGAAGTGCTTAGGAACTCAAAAAAAGGTGCAGCTATACCACATTTAAATAAAGATATCTTTTATAATTTAGTTATCGGAATTCCACCTCTTGCTGAGCAACACCGTATTGTAGAGAAGCTAGAACAAGTGCTTGGTGAGATTGATAAACTAAAGAAGTAAGAACATGAATAGGCTCGTACTCATAGGCAACGGATTCGATTTGGCTCATGGCTTAAAAACAAGCTATGCAGATTTCATTTATTGGTATTGGAAGAGTAGAATTCTGAACTCCTATGATGTGAGAAGTAACGAGTGGGATGATGGACTATGCAAACTGACGTATCTTCAAGGACTATGGTCTGAATTAATGTTCTATAAGCAATTCGAGTTAAAAGCTGCATCAGGTAAAGAAATATACGAGGGACTTGTAGAAGAGAAAGAAATATTCAAAGTAGAACCATCGCCTTTGTTTGAACGCATATTGAATAGCATTGAAACAATGGGATGGGTAGATATAGAAAACGAGTACTATTCTCTACTTGTTCTCTTGCATGGTCACGTCAAAGACAATTATAGAAACCATAACAAACAATTAGAGATTCTTCGTGATAAGTTGATTGAATACCTTGACGAGGAAAGTAATAAAAGTGTAGACTCTATTGCTGATATTGAAGAGAAGATATGTCGTCCGATTATAAGAAAAGAACTTGCCGTATCAAGCAGTATCTATTCTGGTATTAAGGACAATGATGAAATCCATCCCGAATCTACCATGTTGCTGTCCTTCAACTATACAAATACGTCTCGATTATACGAATCAAACCACCCGAATATAAAAGTCAATTATATTCATGGATACATTTTCGAAGATACTAAAAGCATCATCTTTGGCTATGGAGATGAACTCGATGAGGGCTATAAGAAGTTGAAAGAGCAGAAGGATAGCGAGTGCTTACGTCATATCAAATCCATACGTTATCTGGAGTCTGATAAATATCGAAGGATGTTGGCATTTATTGAATCAGCTCCTTTCCAGGTTGTTATCATGGGGCATTCGTGTGGCAATTCTGACCGAACATTATTGAATACAATCTTCGAGCATCACAATTGTGTTTCGATAAAACCTTATTTCCATCAATGGGGAGAACACGAGGACAATTACCTTGAACTTGTTCAGAACATCAGTAGAAACTTTACTGATATGAAACTGATGCGAGATAGGGTGGTGAATAAAGAATATTGTGAACCGTTGAAGTAATAAAGAAATTACAATCAAATAAAAGGGGGCGCAGCAGCATTCTTATGAAAACCTTCTCCGACCCTCGTTATTGTCAAATAAAGATGTTAAGAATATGTATACAGTAGTATTGCTGTGTTCCGTTATAGGAACCTCTCTTGGCTTTTGGAAAATCTATTCTAAAGATCAGGTGAAGAAGACAAAAAACGCAAGTGGTTACAAAGTAGTCCTACTTTTTTTGTGTTTATTGTTGTCTTGTTTTTTTTATATCAAAACATATCAGGTAGCAACTTTAAAGAATATTGTTGTAATAAAAGGATATAAAGGTTCATTTAATGAAACTGGTTCAGAGTATAAAGATACTATTTCCATAATAACTTTCTATACCAAATTTGTTGACAAAAAATGGCAGGAGGATCTCTATTTACAGGACATGGGGCCCGATTTGAAAAGTAGCGGGATGCTAATGTTTGTAAAGTTAAATAATGATAGTAGTGCACATCATTATTATTTTGAAGATGGAAAAGCAATAGTTTCTTCATTAACAGATTCTCTTAAGCATATGTACGAAGTCACTCATGCAGCAACCGCTATCCCAACATTGTTTCCGTTTTCATCACCAATCCCTCAGAGTTTTGTAAACGAAGATCCAACAGGCGTTTCTATTGTAGCTCATAATAAATCCATTGATGACATAGAAAAGATTTTGGATGAGACTCCAGATAATAAGATGCCTTCTTGGGTGGCAAATAGCAGCTCAAATATAGGCATGTACAGTTCTAATCTCATTTATACCCATGAAAATCCTTTTAGTAAAGAAGATGATTATTGGTTCAGGTTAAGTAATACTTATACAGAAGGTAACAAATTTTCTATTTTTAGCCTTGCCGATTTGTCACAATGTAATTTCGAGTTCAGGATTAAAACTGATATTCCCGTATGTAATCTTTCCTTATTTTTGGATGTGCCTGCAGAATTTGGCGCATTAGACATTGTTAGAGACAATGTTATCGATAATGGCTTTACCATAGGTAATCTAGATAAGTTGCATGAAACAGGAGATGGCTTCTTACGTGTACATGCCAAATTGCCTACACAAGAGAATCTGCAACTAATTAGATCTCTTGTTTTAACGACTATCGTAACAGCTCTTTTTTCTATGTTCTTGTCAAACTGCTATTATTACTTCCGAAAAAGAATTAAAGAGAAGGAAAAAAAAGTTACGTATAAATCACGTTGGAGAAACAAGCTTAAAATAAGATTCTTTTGGTTTGTTGCTGGACAAAGATTAGCTTTGTTTCTCTTCGCCTTGTTGATAATATGGATATTGATGCTGCATACAAACCTTTTAATAAGTATACCGCAGAAAAATTTTCTATTAGTTTGCATTTTGGCCATCTCTATAGTCGTTTTAATAATTGCTTTGATTATTTCTATATCATATTACAACTATCAGCGATTTATTAAAAGGCGTTACAATGTAATAAATGATACTATTGACAACTCTTTTACAAATACCACTCAAAATAAGCAAGATCACAGACCTAAAAAAAGGAGCCAAAGGACAAAGAGTCAGAATAAAACTAATGCGAATCGGAGCCGACCAAGGACTCACGAGAAATCACAGGACTAAAAGACTTGAGTGACTCTATTCTGAATTATGTGGCGGTTCTGTGAACATCTTGTTATTATTTCAAAAAATGAAGCCATATATAGATTTGTTAAAACAAAAAGAATGGTCTCAGAAATGTGTTTCTATTCTTAATAGAGATCGGTATATATGTCAAGACTGTGGTCATGTTGGCTTCCATAATGGAGATGAATCTTTTATGGAGGTAGCTGATATTGGTGAAATTAATAAAATGTTTGACGGTTGGAAATTTGATGGATTGAATTTTTCTGACTTCATTTCAAATTTTAGTCAATATGAGTGTGAGACCCCAAAAGCGATTATATTAGAAAGAGAAAGATTGCAAGGTAATGAAGAGTTATACAATTTAAAGTTATGGCTCTATGGCCAAAATACAAAGTATTTTTGTAACGCTCATAGTAACAAATTTACTGAACTTTCTGACTATGATTTAGAAACGACAGAAGTAAACGCATACATCTTATTTAATAAAATCAGTAACCCCAACTACGATATAAGTTATAGTTGGATTTATGGTATAGAATTCCCCAGGAAAAAAACTAATAGGATACTTTTTTCATTTAATGGTAAAAATGTGTATAATAATAGTGACTCATATTTCTGTGAATATGAAATAAAGGTTATTTCTGGTTATAAAATGCTGCTGTTGCTAATAATTACCGGTAAACCTATTTTCAAAGGTCTAAACATACATCATAAATACTATATTTTCGGGCATAATCCATGGGAGTATAAGGACGATGCTTTAATAACATTGTGTGAAGATTGCCACAGAAAACGCCATGAGTCACAAAACATACCTGTATATAATGAAAATCGAGATATTATTGAATATGCTAAAGTTTGTGACAGATGTCATGGTAGTGGGTATCTGCCAGAATACTATCACGTCCAACAGGGCATTTGTTTTAAATGTGGAGGTGAAGGTGTTGTAATCAAAGTGTAAATTGAAAAAACACATGCAGAACAAAGAAAGTTAATTCATTATTTGGATATTTGATTTTTAAAAAGACACTAGGGACAGAGGTGAGCGTCTCGCCAAATGGAAAAAGGAAGAAGGCTGGGACTGAATGATGGAAGAAGGAAGATGGCTGATGGATGATGGAAGATGAAAGGTGAAGGGAGAATAGCACTAGTATTCCCTCATAAAATTGGCAAAAACACTCTAAAGTTCCCCAAGAAAATTGGCAAAAACACTCTAAAGTTCCCCAAGAAAATTGGCAAAAACACTCTAAAGTTCCCCAAGAAAATTGGCAAAACATTTGGAAGTTCGTCCAGAAAAGTGTATCGTTTGCAACGATTATTCGTCCAGAAAAGTGTAATTAAGCATTGATTATTCGTCCAGAAAAGTGTGATTTGAATGAAAAGAATACTTTATAACTCGCTGATAGAATACGGCCAGTACGCTGCCAAAAAAGTATCAGAGGATTGTCCTCTGACACAATAATAAACGAACAGCGGGACTTTCGCCTCGCTGTTCGTTATAAATACAGGGATTTTAATCTTCATCGAAAAACTTTCCTATGGGAATAGGAGCAGCCTCGGCTACGCAGCAGTTGAAACGTTCGCGACTGCGACGCTCGCGTGCGAACATGGCCTTTGTGCCTGCCTCGTCCTGCTGGAATTCGAGGTGCTCGTCGATGGCAAAGGAATGGGCCATCTCCTCTACGTCGAGGTTGTCGGTGCCAATAAGCGTGAAGGTCCAGTTCTGCTTCTTCAGCTTCTCGATGAGGGTGCGAACCATCTTCAACGTCCACTCTTCGCTGCTGTTCTCATAGCCGTCGGTGATGATGGTGACAAGGACGTGGTCGCCATCTTCTACCTGGGCATTGACTTTCGATACGCCCTTTCCGATAGCATCGTACAAAGGAGTGCCTGCACAGGGGTTGTAGGCTTTCCAGGCTATATCCTTAGTCTGGCCGGCAGGGGTGTTGTCGTAGTGCAGCTTGGTGTGGTCGCTGTCGAAGGTGATCAGCGTGACGTACTGCAACTGGTTGGAATACTTCTTCTGCATCATGCGGACAGTCTGCAGGGTCTCGTTCATGCCTGTGAAGGCTTGCTTGCGGATGCACTCCATGGAACCGCTCTCGTCAACAATAATTAGGTTGTGAACTCTCGTTGGAATTAAATCTGTCATAATCGTAATTGTTTTAAAAGGTGAATATTAGGTGAATTGTGACGGGTGAATGGTGACGGGTCACATCTTCTTATTTATCTCTTTAAAGAAGAATTCGGAAAAAAATTAAGCGCGAGTCGGATTTTTTTTGTATTTTTGCCAAAAATATCGAATAAGAAATCGCTCCATTATTTGAAGCAGCACATGAGATTGATAACATTGTGCTGCCAGAAAACTGGTAGAAGAGGGAAGAAGGAAGATAGTGCAACTTTTTGCATCGTTCTTACGTCTAACAGATAGAAACTTTTTAAAAGAAACGATTATGATACTCTCAACAACCCCACAGATTGAAGGTCGTCCCGTTCGTGAGTACAAGGGCGTGGTGACTGGTGAAACCATTATTGGTGCAAACTTCGTGAAAGATATCTTTGCAGGCATCCGCGACATCGTAGGCGGTCGTGCAGGTAGTTACGAGAAGGTGCTTATCGAGGCCAAGGACACCTCTATGCAGGAGATGATGCAGCGTGCCGAAGCCCTGGGAGCCAATGCCATCATCGGCATCGACATCGACTACGAGACTATTGGTGCCAACGGCTCAATGCTCATGGTAGCCACAAGTGGAACTGCTGTAGTTATCTAACAAGAAGGTAACAAACAGCAAGCCCCCGACCTGCAGGAATGCAAGCCGGGGGCTATTATGTAATGATAGACTCCTTAGAAGTTCTTACGGACTCCCTGCCATTCAGGGAATTTCATCTTCAGGTATTCATCGTCGAGGAAGAGGGCAGACTGTCCTACGCGACCCTTCAGTTGCCAGTCGAGCCATTTCACGACGGCCTTGGCATAGTTACCACCATGCTTCTCGTAATAGGTGCCGCTGTGACCATCTTTTGAATTGAGCATGACCACAGGGATATTATCGGCAATGCGCTCATAGTCCTTCTGGGCATTGGCATAGGCAATGTCGCCAGGGCCGCCAATCATGTAGAACATGGGGGTGTGGAGGTTCTTCAGCGCCTCTTTCGTGGTACCCATCATCTCCATATCGCCGATGCCGGAGTTCAGCATCACGCAGGTTTTTATACGCGGGTCGTAAGCGATGCCTAAGACCTGAGCACCACCGCATGACTGTCCCATGGCAGCCACGTGGTCGAGGGCGAGACAGTGGTAATACTCAGAACCCTGCTTGGCATTCTGCTCTGTCAGCCAGTCGAGCACCTCCAACAGCATCTTGGGATATGTGCTGAACTGTGGGGCGGCAGGTGCCTGTTGCTTCTTGTTCTTCTTGGCTTTCTTGGCAGCCTCCTCACGCTGCTTGGCCTGCTGTTCCTGCTGAGCCTTCTTCTCCTCAGCCGTCATGGGCAGAATCTTTTCTCCGTTGGCCATGATGACGTCGCCCTTGGTGTCAGGATAAGCTGACTTCAGCACACCACGCCACTGTGCCATCACGTCGGCCTCGTCGTACGGACCGATGGCTGCTGCCACATAACCATAGGAGGCAACTTCGCTGAGCAGCAGGCGCATCTCTACATTATTGTTGAAGCAAGCACCGTTGGCATAGACAATCACAGGCAGGGCACCCTGCTGCGCTACTATCTCTTTCAGGTTTTGCGGACGATACACCGTGAAACCTGTGCAGGAGGCATCGCCCACCACTTCCGACTTGAAGGGGCCTGTGCCACCTTCTTCCACTACTTGCTTCTGAACAGTCTGGGCATTCATTCCCATACTCATGGCGATCATCATCGCCATCATGAACATTTTCTTCATTTCTGCTCTATCTTTAAATCAACATTGATTATTTTTTCAGCCAGCGGGCGAGCCAGTCGAAATAGGTGCGCTGCCAGAGGATACCGTTCTGGGGCTTGAGCACCCAGTGGTTCTCGTCGGGGAAGATGAGGAGCTCGGCTTCGATGCCACGCATGCGGGCGGCATTGAAGGCACTCATGCCCTGAGTGGCGTTGATGCGGTAGTCTTTCTCGCCGTGGATGCAGAGGATGGGGGTATCCCACTTGTCGACAAAGCGATGGGGCGAGTTAGCGTAGGTCTTGCGAGCACGGTCGGTCTGGTCGGGGTTCCAATAGGCATCGTCGTACTCCCAGTTAGAGA